>Ga0100389_1001311_pt1 | contig 19819 bp, 18 predicted proteins | sample CryGeymeta201513_FD_81537 | JGI IMG/M metagenome (GOLD analysis project Ga0100389, IMG submission 81537) | Groundwater microbial communities from Crystal Geyser aquifers in Utah, USA - Crystal Geyser metaG 2015-13 | ecosystem: Environmental > Aquatic > Deep subsurface > Groundwater | place: USA... | reverse complement strand
TGCCTCACCCCAGGCCGCGCTGCAGGCCGCCTTGAAGTCGGGCGCGCGGCGCAGCGGCACGGCGTAATCAGCGTCAAGCTCGATGAGCAGCATGCCCAAGATGCGTGCGCGTCGCGCTTGCGCCAGGCGGTACAGTTTGAAGGTCTCGGGCAGCGCGACAGGCGTGGGCGCTTGTTTGCGTTTGCGCGGCGCCACATGGTCCACTCTGCGCGCCAGCGCCTGCAGCAGGTGGCGCGCGTTCTGAAAGTCGCCGCGCCAGAGCAGGGCGGTGCCCTCGCAGGCGAGCCTGAACGCGCTGTCAGCCGGTGTGGTGTCGTCGGCCAGCAGCACGCGCTGGGGCGGCGCTGCGCCGCGTTCCGAACGCCAGCGAGCCGAGCACGGCAAGTCGGCTTCTTGCCAGTGGATGTGGCTGGCCGATGGTTCGGGCTGTGTGGCAGGTGGCGTCTGTGGCATAAGGCAAAGGCAAGTTAAATAGCAGTGGTTGTAACAGATTGACGCTTGGGTGCAAACCCAAAAACTCAAGTTCCCAGCTTAAACCCGGCGTGGCGACCGGGCCATGCGCATGCGGTTTTGGGGTGCAAGCACGCGCGACGAAGAATGTGCAGTATGCATGGCGACTGTTGGCGCGCGCCTTGCACCCCAAAGCCCGGTCGCATGACCCAATCACCGCGCCTGAGCGCCTGGGGTCGATCCATGGCTTCAAATCTCCCCTGCAAGCAAACCGACAGGCGCATCAAAACAGTCGGGTGATGCGCTTTGCGAAGGTAAAGGAGGAGGCCGCAGGCCGGGGGACACGTAGCAAAGCGCATCGCCCGGCTGTTTCGTCAGCATCCGTGGCGTCTGCTTGGGCCTGTTATCTCTCGCACCATACTTTGAATCGCACCCGTGAAGCTATTCGTTGCCGCCTTGGTATTTTCCCTGAGGCCGACAGACAGCCGCCTGACAGCCTGGTCGGGCATGATAGCGCCCATGTCAACCCATCTTTTTAGTCGCTGATGCGCCGTGCCGCTTTTTTGCAAGCGCTGCTGGCGCTGTCTGCGGGGGGTGCCCTGCCGGGACGGGTTTGGGCGGGTGAGACCGGCCGTATCATGATTCCGGCCAATCCGGGCGGCGGCTGGGACTCGACCGGGCGCGCCTTGGGCCGGGCGTTGCTGGCGGCGGGCGCCTTTGACAAGGTGGCTTTTGAAAACAAGGGCGGCGCGGCCGGCACGCTGGGCCTGGCGCAGCTTGTCAGCGCGAGCCGGGGCGACCCGGATGCGCTGCTGGTGATGGGCGCGGTGATGCTGGGTGGCATCATCACCGGCAAACCGCCGGTTTCCATCACCGCGGCCACGCCGATCGCCCGGCTCACCAGCGAATACAACGTGTTCGTGCTGCCCGCCAATTCACCGTTCAAGAGTCTGACCGAGGTGCTGGCCCAGCTTAAAAAAGACCCGGCCAGCGTCAAGTGGGGCGGCGGTTCACGCGGCGCCACCGAGCACATTGCCGCAGCCCTGATGGCGCGCGCCGTGGGGGTGAATCCGGCGCGCATCAACTACGTGGCATTTCGCGGCGGCGGTGAGGCGGCGGCGGCCATTCTGGGCGGGTATGTGACGCTGGGCGGCAGCGGCTACAGCGGCTACAGCGAATTTGCGCCCTACATTGAGGCCGGGGCGCAGGCGCTGGTGAAAAACCGCTGGACACCAGCGTTGCTCAGTGACGACGCCTTTGCCATATTTGTCAGTGATGACCTGGCCGCACTGCGCGTCACTCTGGTCAATTTGGGCTTGATTTAAGAGCAAAGGCAGCGCTGCGTCGCAGGGTTTGACAGGCCTCGTCGAGGGCAAAGTTTTGCAGCTGATTGGCCAGTGGTTTGAAGTCTTCGCCCAGCACCAATGTCAGTGCCGCTGCATGTTGCTGAAACAGCGACAAAGCCGCTGCGTCGCTGTGGGATAACAACGCTTCCAGCTGTGCCAGTACGGTTTTCATCAGGCTCGCCTCCGGCATGACGATGGGTTCTGACGAGGCCGCATCCGGAGCTCCTGGCGCGTCGAGCGGGAGGGTGCTGGCGCTGGCTTGCGGCAACCAGGTCAGCAGGCTGGCGTACAGGGCCTGGGGCTCAATCGGTTTGGCGACAAAGTCGTTCATGCCCGCGTCGCGAGCCAAGGCGCGGTCGGGGGCGAAGGTGTTGCCCGAGAGCGCAATGATCGGCAGCGCTTGCCCTGCGGGCAGGTCGCGCAGCGCGCGGGTGGCCTGCAAGCCGTCGAGCAACGGCATTTGCAGGTCCATCAGGATCAGGTCAACCCCATTGGGCTGTTCGCGCACCAAATCCAGCACCTGCTGGCCATTGCCGGCGGTGGTGACGTGCAGGCCGACCCGCATGAGCATTTCTTGCGCCACTTCAAGACTCAGGGGGTCGTCGTCGGCCAGCAAGACCCGTTGGCCGCAGTGCCGCGCCAGCAGTTGTTGCCGCGCATCGGCACCCGGTGGCAGGGCAAGCCAGAGCTGCGGGCTTTGGCTTAGTTTGGCCTTGACGGTGAACCAGAACGTGCTGCCCTGGCCCGGCAGACTGCGCACCCCGGCATCGCCGCCCATGAGTTGCGCCAGGCTGCGGGTAATGGCCAGGCCCAACCCGGTGCCACCATATTGCCGGGTGGTGGAGGCATCGCCTTGCTCGAAGTTCTGGAACAGGCGGCTCACGGTGGCTGCGTCCATGCCAATGCCGGTGTCGGTCACTTCAAAGCGCAGCGTGGCCTGCTCGCCCTCACGACTGACCTGGCTGACGTCGATGCTGACGCTGCCTTTTGGGGTGAATTTGATGGCATTGCTGGCCAGGTTGAGCAGCGCCTGGCGCAGCCGGGTGGCGTCAGCCAGCACCCACAGCGCCAGCGCGTCGCCCCCGATTTGCAGCACCAGCCCTTTGTCCAGCGCATCGGGCTCGATCAGGGTTTGCACATTGCCGACCACCTCGGTGATCTGGAACTGGTGACTCTCCAGCGTGACTTTTCCGGCTTCGATTTTGGAGATGTCGAGCACGTCGTTGATGATGCTCAACAGGTGGCGGCTGGCGCTGTCGATCTTGTTGAGTTTGTCGAGTTGCGCCGGGCTGTCGCTGCCGCTGCTGCGCAGCAAGTGGCTCAGGCCCATGATGGCGTTCATGGGGGTGCGGATTTCATGGCTCATATTGGCTAGAAAAGCGCTTTTGGCTTGGTTGGCTGCTTCGGCTTCAGCGCGCGCCAGGGTCAGCTCCTGCGTGCGCTGGGCCACCAGCTCTTCAAGGTGGTGGCGGTAGCCGTCGAGTTCGATACCGATGTTCTTCTTCTCGGTGATGTCTTCCTTGACCGCGACGTAATGGGTGATGCTGCCATCCGGCTGGCGCAGCGGGGTGATGATGGCGAATTCAACGTATTCGCTGCCGTCCTTGCGCTTGTTGTAAAACTCGCCCTTCCACATGTTGCCCTGCTTCATGGCCGCCCACAGGTCTTCATAAGTGCGCTTGGGTGTTTTGCCGGTATGCAGGATGCGCGGGTTGCGGCCCAGCACCTCGGCTGCCTGGTAGCCGGTGGTGCGCTCAAAAGACGCGTTGACGTATTCAATTTCGGCGTTCAGATTGGTAATGACAATGCTTTCGGGGCTTTGTGTCACGGCTTGCGAGAGTTTGCGCAACTGCTCCTGGGTTTTTTCGCGCGCGGCCAAATCGTGAAGCAGGGCGGCATCGGATCGGCGCTGGCGCACGATGCGCCAGACGGCCTCAGCGACCAGACGCACTGATTCGGTGTCTGTGTCGGTGTAGCGCGTCAGCTTGTTGCCGACTCCGGCCATCAAACGCACCAGGCCACCCTGTAAAACGGGCACGCTGATCAGCCGATTCAGGTGGGCGTGGCCTTCGGGCAGGCCATGTTTGCCGTCGGCGCTGGCGTAGTCGTTAAACACCACCGGTACCCGTTGGCGCAGCGCGTCGGCCCAGATGCCGGCCTGGCTGATGGGGTAATGGCTGTCAAAGGTGGAGGTGCAGTATTGAGCTAATGTGGCGCTCGACCAGGTCACCAGTTCGATGGTTTCCTGGTCTTCGTTGACAAAGTGGATGAAGCCGATCTGGCTGGCAGTGAGGTGTTCGGCCACGCCCAAGCCATGCCGCATGAAGCTGCGCTCGTCCATGGTTTCAGCGGCTGCGGGCAAATCGAGCAGCGCCTGAGCGCGGCGCGTCAATTGCATGATGGTGCTTTTCTCGTGCAGCAGCGCCAATGAGGACTGCCGCAGCCAGTGCCGGCCCAATACATACAGCCAGGCGGTGGTGACCAGCACAAACAAGCCACCCTTGTAGGTGCTGAACCTGACAAGGTCGTCCGGGTCGCGGACTACCCAGCCCAGCACCTGGTCAGAAAAAATGATCCACACGGCTGCAAAGACGGCATAACTCAAGGCGAGTTTGAATGCCACCCGGTCCGGTGTCATTTCAATGCCGGCCGGGCTCGCAGATTTTTGTGGCATTGCAGGATTCATGGCGGCATGAAAAGGGCCGGTTACGGCTGCTCAGGCGCTGACCAAGTCATCACAATACTGCTCGGCAATGGCAACGAATGCCTCGAAGTTCGCCAGAAAAGCATCAAGAATGTCCGGGTCAAAATGCTTGCCCCGCTGCTCAGCCATGATGTCCCGGGCAATACCAAAGGGGAAAGCCGGCTTGTATACCCGTACCGAGATCAGCGCGTCAAACACGTCGGCAATGGCCATCAGGCGGGCCGAAAGGGGAATGGCATCGCCTGCCAAGTGGTCGGGGTAGCCTGAACCGTCCCACTTTTCATGATGCCAATGGGCAATTTCCTTGGCCAGGGTGAAAAACTCCAGCGGCCGCTCGATGTCTTGTTCAGCCAGTTCCATGGCATCGCTGCCGAGTTTGGCGTGGGTTTGCATCACAGCCCACTCTGGCGCGGTGAGCTTGCCGGGTTTGTTCAGGATGTGGTCAGGAATTCCCACCTTACCGATGTCGTGCATGGGAGCCGAGCGCGCCAACAGGCTGATACAAAGGGGTGTGAGCGTGGCCTGAAAGCGCGGGTGGTTCTTCAGCAAGTCAGCTAGCAGCGCCATGTAGCCTTGGGTGCGGGCCAGATGTTTGCCGGTGTCGGGGTCGCGTATTTCAGCCAGATGTGCCAGCGCGCGGATGCTGATCTGTTGCGTCAGGTCGTTCTCGGCCATGCGCCGCGCCACTTCGGCTTCGAGCGTGGCGTTTTGGTTCTGCAACCCGTCACGCGCCTGCTTGGCCTGCAACTGCGTGCGCACGCGTGCCAGCACCGTGGCTGGCGTGATGGGTTTGGTGATGTAGTCCGCGGCACCCATGCCCAGGCCGCGTTCTTCTTCGCGCGGGCTCGATAGCGCGGTCAAGAAAATCACCGGAGTATTGGCGCTGAGCGCATCGGCCTGCAGCGCCTGCAACACCTGGTAGCCGTTCATGCCGGGCATCATCACGTCGAGCAAAATCAGGTCTGGACGCGGCTCTGCCGTGGCAATTTGCAGGCCACGTTCACCATTATTGGCAGCCAGCACCCGGTACAGCGGTTGCAGCAATTCGCTCAGGACGAAGAGGTTTTCCGGTGCATCGTCAACGATCAACAGGGTCGGTCGGCTGGGGTCATTCATGTGTTTCTGCGGTAAGTATGAGAACACGACGAAAGACCGCATTAGACATCAAGCGCCTAACGCGTGGTTGCCTCAAACCATAAGGGTTTAGCTTATTCTTTGGCGCCCAGCGCCAGTGCTGCGGCTCGGGAGGCGGCCAGCGCGACGGCATCGGGTGACGACAGGGTCGGCCAGCCTTGCAGGTGCTGCTGGGTGATTTCGCTCAAGGCGGTGATCCAGGCGGGGTCGTCGTTGAGGCAGGTAATGTAATGAAATTCCTTGCCACCGGCGTGCAGAAAAGCCTCGCGCGCTTCCATGTTGATTTCTTCCAGGGTTTCCAGGCAGTCGCTGGTAAACGCCGGGCACAGCACGTCGACGCGCTTGACACCGGCTTTGCCCATCTCGATCAGTGTCGGTTCGGTGTAGGGCTCCAGCCATTTGGCGCGGCCCAGGCGCGACTGAAAGCTCACCTTGTATTGGTCTTTGGCCAGGCCCAGGTGCTCGGCCAGCAGGCGCGCGGTTTTAAAGCATTCGCAGTGGTAGGGGTCGCCCAGGTGCAGCGTGCGCTCGGGCACGCCATGGAAACTCATCAGCAGCACATCGGGGCGGCCGTTGGCCTGCCAATGTTGCTGGACCCGACCGGCCAGGGCGGCAATGTAGCGGGCGTCGTCGTGGTAGTGGTTGATGAAACGCAGCTCCGGAATGGTGCGCGTCTTGCCAGCCCAGTCGTACACCGCATCGAACAGGCTTGCGGTGGTAGTGGCCGAGTACTGCGGATAAGCCGGCACGATCAGCACGCGCGTAGTGCCCTCGGCCTTGAGCTGGTCGAGTTGCGAAGCGATCGACGTGCTGCCGTAGCGCATGGCGTAGCGGACCTGCACCTGGTGGCCGCGTTGACCGAGCCAGCCATGCAGCAGTTTGGCCTGTTTTTCAGTCCAGATTTTCAGCGGCGAGCCCTCGGGCAGCCAGACGCTGGCGTATTTGGCGCCTGATTTGGCAGGCCGAATACGCAGGATGACGCCATGCAAAATCATCAGCCAAAGCAGCCGCGGTATTTCGACCACGCGTGGGTCGCCTAAAAATTCGCTCAAAAAACGCCGCACATCGGGTGTGCTGGGCGAATCGGGCGTGCCCAGGTTGCAATACAGCACAGCAGTGCGTGGCGTTTGGCCGTGGCTGAAAGGCGGCTCTTTGGCGAAGGGGGTGGTGAGTAGATTCATTTGGCTATTTTCGTTGAATTGCTTTTTACGATCTTGTAGGGTCTTTGGGTAGCAAAGCCACCGCAGCGCTGGCGCTGCGCACGGCGCCTTCGAGTGTGGCGGGGTAGGGGCCCGCAACATAGTCGCCGCAGGCCAGCAGGCACGGTGCAATGGCAATCGGTGGGCGTTGCAGGCCCGGGGTGCAGGCAAACGTGGCGCGTTTTTCTACTACCGTTTTCACCGGCTGCAATGCCAGACCAAGCTGCGCGTGGGCCTGCGCCAGCACTTGAGCTTGCAGCGTGGCGCGTTCGCCTTGGGCCGCGCTGACCACAAAAGCCAGCAGGCCTGCCGGACCACCCAACTGGCCGCGGTCAAAGACAAACTGGGCCGGCTGTAGCGCGCTGCTTCGCAAGGCCAGCATGGCTTGCGGCAGGCTGGCTTGCGGGGCCCAGGCATAGACCGTGGCAATGGCTTCGTGCTGTAGCGCAGCGGTGATTTGCGCCCAGTGCAGCATTTTTTTTGCGATGGACTGGGGCACATCTTTGGCGCAGTCGTCGATAAGCTGCGCAGCATGGGGTGCCGAAGTGGCAAGTGCTACCGTGTCGAACGGTTCGTCTCGGAAAAGCCATCGCTCACCGTGCGTCTGGATTGACCCAACGCGCTGCCCCAGCTTGATTTGGCTGCCGTGCTGTTGAAGCCAGCGTGCTGCGGCGTCAGGAAACAGCGCGCTCAGATCCACCCGGGGCAGCAGCAGGCGTGAGCCACTTGGCACGCTAAACAGGACGTCGCGCATGATGCGCAAAAACACCTGGGCGCTGGCTTTCTCGGGCGCTGTGTTGAGGGCCGAGATGCACAGCGGCTCGATCAGTTCGGCATTGATTTTGGGTGTGAGGCCACGGCACAGGTCGGCCACAGACAGCGTGTTCGTGCATCGGAATCCTCGAAGTTTCCAACCCATGGCCGCGCGCAGCAACGACCATTTGTCGCCCAGCGACCAGCCACGGGCTCGCACAATTCCCGCCAGCGCGTCCAGTGGTGTCGGCAGGTTACCAAATTTCAGGCCCAGACCGTCGGGGAACTGCAGCGTCATGGGGAGGTCGAGCAGGGCGGCTTCTGGCGAAACGCCTACCAGGCGCATCAGGGCCAGCGTTTCGGTGTAGGCGCCAATCAGGATGTGCTGGCCGTTGTCGATCCGCACCGGCGTGCCATCGGGCAGGGTCTGCGTGGTGCTGCTGGTGACGACCCTGGCGCGGCCGCCAAGCGTTTGGGTGGCTTCAAAAACCGTGACCTGATGACCCGCTTGCGTGGCCTTGACGGCCGCCGCCAGGCCAGCCCAGCCAGCACCGATGATGGCGACTTTCAAAGACGCCCCAGCGCCTGCACTTTCCAGGCCAGCCAAAGCTTGCGCAGCGGCGTCAGGCTAATGCGCTGGTGCAGCACGGCAAAGTTTTCGCGCTCGATCTCGGCCAACAAGGCGCGGTAAATGCTGGCCATCATCAGGCCGGGTTTTTGCGCACGGCAGTCAGTGGCGGGCAGCAGCGCTAGCGCCTGGTCGTACAACCCTTGCGCACGCTCGGCCTGAAAGCGCATCAACGAGGTAAAACGGTCGGAGTAGGTGCCGTTCAAAATCTCTTGCGCTGTGACACTGAACCGCTTGAGGTCATTCACTGGCAGGTAAATGCGACCGCGCCGCGCGTCTTCGCCGACGTCGCGAATGATGTTGGTGAGCTGCAGCGCCTGCCCTAGCGTGCGGGCGTATTCGGTCGTTTTGGGATCAGTCTGACCAAAAATCTGCGCCGCTACCTCGCCGACCACACCAGCCACCAAATGGCAGTAATTTTGCAGGCCGGGGTAGTCCAGGTAGCGGGTCTGGTTGAGGTCCATCTGGCAGCCTTCAATGACGGACTGAAGGTGGCGCTCCTCAATTTGGTAATTCGCTACCAGCGGCATCAGCGCGTGCAGCACCGGGTGGCTGGGCGTGCCGGCAAACGCCTTGGCCACTTCGGCGCGCCACCATTGCAGCTTGGTCGCCGCCACGCCGGGGTCCACCATGTCATCGACCACATCGTCAACCTCGCGACAAAAGGCATAAAAGGCGGTGATGGCGGCGCGCTTGGGTGGCGGCAAAAACAAAAAAGCGTAATAAAAACTGCTGCCCGAGGCAGCAGCTTTTTGTTGGACGTAGTCTTGAGGGGTCATGGGCGGTTTGGATGTTTCAGCCGAGTTTAAACAGGTCGGGCGATTCCTTCTGCGTGACACGACGCGAAGTCGAAAAGCTGCCGCTGCCCAAGTTGGGTAGATGCCAAGCTATGACGCATCCAAACGCGTCATGACGACTTTTGCAAAGCTTGTAAAGTCTGCCAAATGGTGGTGCGCGATGTTGAAAACAATATGCCAGTTGATGGCATCGTCATTGTGAACAGCCAGGGTGCGAAAGCCCACGGCTTTTCTCAGGCGACTTGCCAGCGGCGTACTGAGCACCCCAGCTTGTTCCAGGATGTCAAACGTCTGGCCCATGCTGCATGGCGGTGGCACTTCCATACCCGCGACCATGTGCGCGCCAATGTCAACGCATAACTGTATGGCACGGCTAAGGGCTTGTTTACAAATAACATGCACATTTGGCTCACCAGCTTTGGGCGCACTGCGTCGTTGCAAATCGATTGTGCAGCAGGGCTGCACGGCACGCTTTGCGCCTCGCATTGCATCCCAAATCCGGCGGCCAAATGCGCAGCTTATTCATGAACAAGCCCTGAGGTTAAGTGCGAGGATGTCTTGCAGATCAAAGTCAGCTGCAAGGATTTCGGCATTGGCCGGGCACCTGGCTTCGATGCGCTTCAGGCAGCGGCACAGCGACTCCAGTTTTTGTTCGATTACTTTCCGATCCATGCCAAGCGCCTTTCTGCCGGGATTCTGTTGCGGTACGGCATGAAGTCAGCTTGTTCAAACAAATGACGGCTGAGCAACTGTCCATGGGCGTTGTCACTGCCCAGCAGGCGTCGGCCATGGCGGACAATTTGTCCGAGCAAGGGTTCGGGCACTGTGCTCAGGTCGATCAGGTCACTGGGACGCCCGTGCTGTCAGTCAAGGCTGAGATCATGGCTATTTTTTCAGTCGCGCTCAGCGTGTGCCCAGTTGCAACGGCAATGTCGAGATCGCTGTCTGAACGCGCCTGACCGGTTGCAACCGACCCAAAAACCAGAGCCAACTTCAGTTTTGGAAACTGCGACAGCACGTCTATCAATGAGGCATCTGTGTCATGTGAAGTCAGCGCTGATGATGTCTGATTGTGTTTCATGTCGTTTGCCATCGTGTGGTCAGATTTTAGTGAGTCTGTTTCGAAGGCGTCATCTCATCATTAGCTCACCGCATCCACAGCGCCCGCCAAAGCATCACGGGTACATCCCAAGCGGTCAGTTTTGGCCGTTTGCGCCAAGTGGCAAAACGCAAAGCCTCGATCTTGTCCAGAATGCGCAGGCCGCCTTGCACCACCAGGCGCAGTTCCCAGCCGGCGCGGCCCGGAATCCGGTAGGCCAGTGGTGCGCCGGCTTGCATCAGCGCGCGGGCTGACTGGGCGTAATCGGTTATCAGTTGTGTGGCATTTTCTGATTGGCTGGTGGGTTGTAGGTCGGCGTCCCGCACACTGTGCGCGGCCATCGCTTGTTGTGACGGATACCAGCGCCCGCGCGGCACGTCGTTTGAGATGTCCTGCCAGAAATTGATGAGTTGCAGGGCGCTGCAAATCTGGTCGCTTTGCGCGAGCGACAAGGCGTCATGGATGCCGTACAGATGCAGCAGCAGGCGGCCGATCGGGTTAGCCGAGCGAGTGCAGTAGTCGAGCAGTTCGGGGTCATCACGGTAGCGGCGTTGTTCGGCGGTGTAGCGCACGTCCTGCGCAAACGCATCGAGCAGGTCGGTCAGCAGGGGTACCGGCAACTTAAAGGCGCGCAACACCTCGCGCAGCGGGTCGAATACCGCCGGCCATTGGCCACTGTGCGCCTGGTCACCGGCAATGGCCAGCAGGTCAGCGCGGAACTGCGCCAGCACGTCCAGCCTTTGCGCGGCGCTGGCGTCGCCTTCGTCGGCCAAGTCATCGGCCGTGCGGGCAAAGTGGTAAACGGCGGCAATGGCCGGACGCAAGTGCGGTGGGCACAGCACGGACGCCACCGGAAAGTTTTCGTAGTGCTTTACGGGCTGAATTGAGGTAGCAGGGCTGACTTGAGGAGCTTTCATCTGTGTGGGCTGTCAGCGCCATCGGCTGAAATGAAGGTGAAAAACCGCGTCATTGCGAGCGAAGCGCGGCAATCCATGCATTTAAAGGTGTTGTGAAAGCTGGCGATGAGCGCCACTGTAGCAGGCGCAGTCTTGAAACGCGGGGCAATGGCCTCAACTCATCAACAATCTATTTTGAAGGAAATTCTCATGCGACAAGATAAATTGACCACCAAATTCCAGGAGGCCCTGGGCGACGCGCAAAGCCTGGCGCTGGGTCAGGACCACGCCTACATCGAGCCGGTGCACCTGCTGGTGGCCATGCTCAAGCAGACCGACGGCCCCAAGGCGCTGTTACAGCGCGCCGGCGTTAACGTGCAGGGCTTGTTGGTGGCCGCCGAGGCTGCTGTCAAACGCCTGCCGCAAGTGAGTGGCCACGATCAGGTGCAGGTCAACCCCGAGCTGGCCAAACTGCTGCAGGCCACCGAGAAAGAAGCGCTCAAGCGCGGCGATCAGTTCATTGCCAGCGAACTGTTTTTACTGGCCGTAACGGACGCCAAGGGCGCCCTGGGCGACATGGCCCGCGCCAACGGCCTGACGCGCAAGAGCCTGGAAGCCGCCATCGTGGCGGTGCGCGGCGGCCAAAATGTCGATAGCGCCGACGCCGAAGACCAGCGCGAATCGCTGAAAAAATACTGCCTCGACCTGACCGAGCGCGCGCGCCAGGGCAAGCTCGACCCGGTGATTGGCCGTGATGACGAAATCCGCCGTGCCATCCAGGTGCTGCAACGCCGCACCAAGAACAACCCGGTGCTGATTGGCGAGCCCGGTGTCGGCAAGACGGCCATTGTGGAGGGCTTGGCACAGCGCATTGTGGCCGGCGAGGTGCCCGAGTCGCTCAAGGGCAAACGGGTGCTGTCGCTCGATATGGCCAGTCTCCTGGCCGGTGCCAAGTTCCGTGGCGAGTTCGAGGAGCGCCTGAAAAATGTACTCAAAGACCTAGCTAAAGACGAAGGCCAAACCATTGTTTTTATTGATGAATTGCACACCATGGTCGGTGCCGGCAAGGCCGAAGGCGCGATGGACGCCGGCAACATGCTCAAACCCGCGCTGGCGCGTGGCGAGCTGCACTGCGTGGGCGCGACCACGCTGGACGAGTACCGCAAATACATCGAAAAAGACGCCGCCTTGGAGCGCCGTTTCCAGAAAATTTTGGTGGGCGAACCCACGGTGGAGGCCACCATCGCCATCCTGCGCGGCCTGAAAGAGCGCTACGAGAAACACCACAATGTCGACATCACCGACCCGGCCATCGTCGCTGCGGCCGAGCTGAGCCACCGCTACATCACCGACCGCTTTTTGCCCGACAAGGCGATCGACCTGATCGACGAGGCGGCCAGCAAGGTCAAGATCGAGATGGACTCCAAGCCCGAGGTCATGGACAAGCTCGACCGGCGCCTGATCCAGTTGCAGATCGAACGCGAAGCGGTGAAAAAAGAAAAGGACGAGTCCTCGCGCAAACGCCTGGATTTGATCAACGAGGAAATCACCAGCCTGCAAAAGGAAATTGCCAACCTCGACGAAATCTGGAAAGCGGAAAAAGCCAGCGCCCAGGGCAGTGGCGACCTGCGCGAACAGATTGACCAGCTCAAGTTCCAGATCGAGGAATCCACCCGCAAGGGCGATTTCAACAAGGTGGCCGAGCTGCAATACGGCAAATTGCCCGAACTGGAGAAACAGCTCAGGGAAGCCCAGGAAAAAGAGACCAACCGCGCTGAAGGTGCCGCTCCGCGCCTGCTGAGAACGCAAGTGGGGGCCGAGGAAATTGCCGAGGTAGTGAGCCGAGCCACCGGCATTCCCGTGAGCAAAATGATGCAGGGTGAGCGCGACAAATTGCTGCTGATGGAAGACAAATTGCACCAGCGCGTGGTGGGTCAGGACGAGGCCATCGCCGCGGTGGCCAACGCCATCCGGCGCTCACGTTCGGGCTTATCTGATCCGAATCGCCCCACGGGTTCTTTCCTGTTCCTGGGCCCGACGGGCGTGGGCAAGACCGAGCTGTGCAAGGCGCTGGCCGGTTTCATGTTTGACAGTGAAGACCATCTGGTTCGCATCGACATGAGTGAGTTCATGGAAAAGCACAGCGTGGCCCGCCTGATCGGCGCGCCACCGGGCTACGTGGGCTACGAGGAGGGCGGCTACCTGACCGAAGCCGTGCGCCGCAAACCCTATAGCGTGCTGTTGCTCGACGAGGTTGAAAAAGCCCACCCGGATGTCTTCAACGTGCTGCTGCAGGTGCTCGACGACGGCCGCCTGACCGATGGCCAGGGCCGCACCGTGGACTTCAAAAACACCGTGATCGTGATGACCAGCAACATCGGCTCGCAGATGATCCAGGCCATGGTGGGTCAGGACTACGAGGACGTCAAGGAAGCGGTGACGGGCGAGCTCAAAAACCATTTCAGACCCGAGTTTTTGAACCGCATTGATGAGACCGTGGTGTTCCATTCGCTTGACGCCAGCCACATTGCCGACATTGCCCGCATCCAGTTGGCGGTGCTCAAAGCGCGCCTGGAGCACATGGAACTGGGTTTGGAGGTGAGCGAGGCTGCCGTGGCTGAGCTGGCCAAGGTGGGTTTCGACCCGGTGTTTGGCGCCCGACCGCTGAAACGTGCGATTCAGCAGCGCTTGGAAAATCCGCTGTCCAAGCTGCTGCTGGAAGGCAAATTTGCGCCCAAAGACATCATTCACGTCGATGTGGACACCATCCGCGCGCCAGGGCAGTTCAGCTTTGCCTGATTTGCGAGACTCTGGTCCATGCGCATCGCCTCGGTCACAAAAGTTCGGGTTTGAACCAACCGCCCGCCACGCCTGAAGAGGCGTGGCGGCGCGGGCGTGTGCTCGACGCCGTGCTGCCCAACCCCTTGCCCGTGCCGCGTGGCGTCAGCCGCATGACGCATGCCCAGCGCAACGCGCAGGACGACGCCCGCATGCTGGCGGTGGCCCGAATACTGAACCCACAAGGCGAAGGTGCAATCTAATCAACTGCGTTGACTGCAGGTCAGCTCAAAACCAAAACTGACTGCCGCGACAAAGACCGCATTGACCGTAATGTGCTGATGCGGCTCAAGCGAGAGTTGAATCAGTGAATTTGGATCACTGAAGTTGTGTGTCGCAAGGCCGACTGCGGGTTGCGTGGCGACCGATCAGGTCTCTAGCCCTTTTTCAGGTCGCGGTAAAGGTTTTCGTGCGAGCCTAACAAAAGTAGCTTGCGTGAGTCGGGATCGTATTCATAGGCCAGCAAAGTCAACTGCCCGTTACATGCAAACTTGTAAACGAAAACGCCTGCCAAATCTCCCTTTTTGGCTTCACCCAGGGAGGGATCTTGCACGATGGCCGTCACAGCATCATCGACATCGGCTTTTTGATTGGGATGCAATCGCTTGTAAGCACGCCTGAATGAGGCGCTTTGAATCACCCGCATGCTGGCGGTCATCAATTGCGACTGCCTTCGGGAACAAACTCACTCGACAGCGATGGCTCCTCAGCCCGCGCCACGATCAGGTCGCGGACAAAGTCAATCGGCAGGTCGGGGTTGTCTAGCGCGGTGCGCCCCACGATGGCCCAAAACTCAATCTGACCCGCAATGGTGCGCCGTTCAGCCTGGGCTTGCGCCCGCGCCTGGTGGTACAGGGTGTCGTCAATGCGTACTGGCATGCCCATGGTGTGCTCCGGATTAGTTCGCTACAAAAGTAGTTTGATTGTAAGCAGCTTGGGGAACTCATGCAGATAGCCAGCGTTGTGCGCCACTCACTGTGCATCAAGGGTTTTGAGCTTGGCCTGAATGGCAGCCTGGGTTTGTGCCTCGGTGAGGGGTTTGCGCACTGGCTTGAACAGGCAGCCCGCGACAGCATCCAGTGAAGACAGGCTCAGGTCGGGCAAGGGACGCAACCTGATTTCGCCGTCCAGATACAGCACTTGCAGGGGCGCGCCAGCCGTCAGGTGGGCGTCATTGCACACCCCTTTGGGAATGACGAGCTGGCCTTTGCTGGAGAGGGTGATGGATTCCATAACGGACCTTGGTTAAAAAGTAAGTCAGATGGTAAGACAAGCAGGTTCTGGCTTCAAGGGTTCACCGTTGTAGTGTTGATTTTCCTATCCGCGATTGATTTTTGTGGATATCATTTCTGGGCGGTTCATAAACATAATTTGGGTGGGAGGTTACATTGATCCAATGCACGCAACGCGAGTCTGAGGTACTGGTCTTGCTGGCACACGGCCTGAGCAACAAGACAATAGCGTTACGTCTGGGTATCAGTCCTCACACCGTGCGAGACCACGTTTGTAGTCTGATGCAATGGCATGGCTTATCCAATCGGGTTCAATCGACCAGTGCCGCCACCATAGCGCGACCCTGGTCTTTGGTGATGGTTTGTTTTTTGTACATGGCCTGGGTTTCCCTTGGGGTGTTGGTGACGCGTGGCCTTGCGCATTTTGCCCGGTTTGATTGCAAAGTTTGGGTTCGTACCTTTCTTGCGCGACCTTTGCGGTTTTGTAATTGAAAAAGACCTGAATCCGCTTGCAGCATCGCACCTCTTGTGGTGCGTACTTGGTGCATAATAAGTGCTTTAATAGGCTCATGATGAAAACCAACACCGTATTGACAAGCAATCCAAGCTACGAGGACTTTCTTTATTCGCTGCATGATCCGGAAGTACCGGCACCGGCTCTGTCACCCAAACTGTTTGGTGCCGCCTTGCAAATCGATATGCAGACGCTGGCGGACCAGGCGCATGTGCATCGAAACACCTTGCGGCGTGCCCCGACCACTGCCAGTGTGCAGCGCCATTTGCGTGAATCCATGAAAGCCATCAAGGCTGCCTATGCCCTCAGCGGTGATTTGGACAAGGCTTTGTTGTGGTACCGCAATGATGGCATCGAAGCATTTAACTTCGAAACTGCAGAGGAATTGGTCAGCGCGGGCCGAACTGATGATCTGCTTGCTTACCTGATGTCCTTGCAAGCCGGATTTGTTGGGTGAAGTTTTTACAACGCTTTTGTGCAGTCGGTTTCAGACTGCTGACACCAAAATGGGCCTGCGCGCCGACCAGTGGTGCAGGCGCTGCGCTTTACGGTGGCCGAGCTAACCGCCAGGGAATTGATGCCGTTTATGTGTCATTCGACGCGCAAACAGCCCTTGCGGAATACCAGCAACTTTCACCTTTGATGCCGCCTGGAACCTTGGTCAGCTTTGAGATCAGTGTCGGCCCGATCATTGATTTCACAGATGGCTACAGCCCCAATGGATGGGATCCTTTGTGGAATGATTTCAATAACGACTGGCGAAACTTGTGGTTTGACAAAAAGATTGAGCCTCCCTCGTGGATATTAGGTGACATGGCCATCGCGGCTGCCGCCAAAGGAATTCTTTTCAGGTCCAGTGTTCGTCCTGCGGGAATCAACCTCGTGCTTTACCCTGGCGCATTGACGTCTGATGACATTTTGAAGGTTTACGATCCTGCACACGCGTTGCCAAAAAATGGCGACTCCTGGAAATAGTTAAGTGCTCACTTACTGAGCATTCGCTCCACATAGCGCGCGATCAAATCAATTTCAAGATTCACCCTGCACCCCACTTGCAAAGCACCCAGCGCGGTGTTTTGCACCGTGTGCGGGATCAGGTTGATGCGCATTTCGCAGCCATCCGAGCTGTCCTGGATATGGTTCACGGTCAGGCTGACGCCGTTGATGGTGATCGAGCCCTTGTAAGCCAGGTACTTGGCCAGCGCGGCGGGTGCCATGACTTGCAGTTGCCAGCTTTCGCCGACCTGCGCAAAGAAAGTGACAAGGCCAATGCCATCGACGTGGCCCGAGACAATGTGGCCACCCAGCCGGTCATGGGCGCGCAGGGCTTTTTCGAGGTTGACGGCGCCCAGTTGGTCGAGCCCGGCAGTTTTGTCAAGTGACTCGGCCGAGATGTCGATGGTGAACTGCTGCTGCGCAGCATCAAGTGTGGTCACGGTCATGCAAGCGCCGTTGAGCGCGATGCTGTCACCCAGGCCCACGTCGTCAAGGTAGCCGCTGGGGCAGGTGATGGTGAGGCGCTTGCCGTGGTCGGCGCTGTCGCCCAGGGGTTGCACGGCGCTGATGTGGCCGAGGCCGGTAATGATGCCAGTGAACATATGTATCCGATTAAAAAACGTCGCGGCCGCAAACGCGGGCGACCACACGCAGGTCGGGCCCCAACATGGCGGTGGATTTGAATTCCAGCGGCACGGCTTGCGCCAGGTTCTGCAAGGGGCCAAAGTGTGCCATGCCACGCCCTTGTCCGATCAGTTTGGGGGCTATATACACCACAAATTCATCGACCAGACCTTCGCGAATCAGCGAGCCGTTGAGTTTTTCACCGGCCTCCACATGCAACTCGTTGACCTCGCGGTGCGCCAGGTCCCGCAGCATGGCGGCCAGATCGACCTTCCCGCTGACGTTGGGCAGCATCACCACGGTGGCGCCGCGCGCCTCAAGTGCCATCTGTTTGGCTGCATCGGACACGGCAGCGTAGATTAGCAGCGTTCGGCCTGGGATGAAGAGCGCGGCATCCAGCTGAGTTTGCAAGTGGCTATCGACCAGCACCAGCGCCGGTTGGCGCGGCGTCTCCACCAGTCGCACGTCAAGCTTGGGGTTGTCGGCCAGCACGGTGCCGATGCCGGTCAGCACGGCGCAGGCGCGGGCGCGCCAGGCGTGGCCGTCGGCACGGGCTGCAGGTGAAGTGATCCATTGGCTGACGCCGTTGTCCAGCGCCGTTTTGCCGTCGAGCGAGGCGGCCATTTTCATGCGGACCCAAGGCGTTTGACGCAGCATGCGGCTGAAAAAACCGATGTTGAGTTCGCGTGATTCGGCAGCGCCCGGGCCGGTTTTAACCTCGATGCCGGCGGCGCGCAGCCGTGCGAATCCCTGGCCGGTGACCAAGGGGTTGGGGTCGCCGATGGCGGCAACCACTTGTCGGATGCCAGCGGCAATCAAGGCATCACAGCACGGCCCGGTGCGGCCTTGGTGCGAGCAGGGTTCCAGCGTGACATAGGCGGTGGCGCCGACCACGCTGTGGCCGCGGGCTTGCGCGTCGCGCAGCGCCATGATTTCAGCATGCGCCTCCCCAGCGCGCTGGGTGGCGCCTTGGCCGAGCAACTGGCCGCTGTGGGTGGTAATCACGCAGCCGACGCGGGGGTTGGGAGAGGTCAGCAGCAGGCTTTGCGCGGCCAGAGCCAGCGCTTGCTGCATGAAAGTATTTTTAGCAGGCATGGTCAAAAAAATGAGGCCTTGGGATGTGGCCCGTGATGAAGACGAGCTCTTTGCAAAACGGGCTCAAACGGCGGCTTCGAGGCCACTTTCGAAATGCGCCTGCATGCGTTGTGTGCAAGCCTGCGGGTCGCGGGCGGCTAGTGCGGCCATGATGGCCCTATGCTCGCCCAGCGATTCCTGAATGCGCCCGGATTTGAGCAGCGAGTTGTGCCGGTTGAGCTTCATCACCTTGCGCAGGTCAGCCACCATCTGGTTGCGCCAGCGGTTGTCGGCAATTTCGAGCAGGCGCATGTGAAAACGCTCGTTGATTTCAAAGAACCGTTCCCGATCGACCTGTTCCGGGCGGGCGGCGTCTTCAAGCTCTTGGTGCAGCACTTTCAATTCGCTCATTTGAGCCTCGTCGGCACGTTGCGCCACAACCCCTGCGGCATCGGATTCGAGCAGGCTCAGCAGGTGATAAACATCGGCCAGGTCGCGCTCCGAGACCTCGGTGACGTAGGCCCCACGGCGCACTTTCATGGTCACCAAACCTTCGGTGGCGAGCACCTTGAGCGCCTCGCGCATGGGCGTGCGGCTGATGCCGTAGTCCTGCGCAATCTTGAGCTCGTCGATCCAGCTGCCAGGTTCGAGCTCGCGGTTAAAAATGCGCTGACGCAAGAGTTCAGCCACTTCTTCGTAAAGTGCACGGGGGGCTAATGAGAGTGCTGTCATGGCACAAATTGTAAGCGTGGCGGAATTTTTTGCATCAATAATTATAAATAACGTAAACTCAACGGTTAAAAATGCGCATCGTTGTACAGTGGATAGCGCCGATCTTCCAACACTTAACTGCTTGCCACCATGACCCAAAATAACCCTGAATTTCAGCCTGCCAATTTGGACGCCTGGGCCAAAGCCGCCGCCAAATCTGCGCCGGGTGGTGATGTGAATGCGCTCAACTGGCTGACGCCCGATGGCATTTCGGTCAAGCCGCTGTACACCGCCGAGGACACGCAAAACCTGCCCTACGCCAATACCTTGCCGGGTTTTGAGCCCTACATGCGCGGCCCGCAGGCCACCATGTATGCGGTGCGGCCCTGGACCATTCGTCAGTACGCCGGGTTTTCTACAGCCGAAGAATCCAACGCGTTTTACCGCAAGGCGCTGGCCGCCGGCGGCCAGGGTGTGAGCGTGGCGTTCGATCTGGCCACGCACCGCGGTTATGACTCGGACCATCCGCGCGTGACGGGTGACGTGGGCAAGGCCGGGGTCGCGATCGACTCGGTCGAGGACATGAAGATTCTGTTTGACCAGATTCCGCTGGACAAGGTGAGCGTGTCGATGACCATGAACGGCGCGGTGCTGCCGGTGCTAGCGGGTTATGTGGTGGCTGCCGAAGAGCAGGGCGTCAGCCAAGACAAGCTCAGCGGCACGATTCAGAACGACATTCTGAAAGAGTTCATGGTGCGTAACACCTACATCTACCCGCCCGAGCCATCGATGAAGATCATCGGCGACATCATCGAGTACACGGC
>Ga0100389_1001301_pt1 | contig 19843 bp, 15 predicted proteins | sample CryGeymeta201513_FD_81537 | JGI IMG/M metagenome (GOLD analysis project Ga0100389, IMG submission 81537) | Groundwater microbial communities from Crystal Geyser aquifers in Utah, USA - Crystal Geyser metaG 2015-13 | ecosystem: Environmental > Aquatic > Deep subsurface > Groundwater | place: USA... | reverse complement strand
CAGGACGCATTGCGCAAATTTACTTGGGATAGTTTCGCTGATTGGTTCGTTGAAATAAATAAACTGGAAAAGAATACTAAGGTTTTGGGCTATGTTCTGGACAAAATTTTGAAACTTTGGCATCCGTTCACGCCTTTTGTGACAGAGGAAATTTATCAAATTTTGAATAAGAGTGAAGATATTTTGATGATGGCTAAATGGCCGAAAAGTGAAAAGAAATTTATTGATGCCAAGGCGCAGGCTAATTTTGCCGATCTGCAAGAATTGATTGCAAAAATTCGAAATATTCGGGCGAGTTATCACATTAATCCAGCGGAGTTGATAGAGGCGTATGGCAAGCTTAAGACCGAAAAAGAAATCGTGGAAAAACTCGGTCGAGTTAAAATTGAAACTAAGATTGCCAAAGAAAAAATGACCCAAATTTCTACTCGCAAGAGATCATTGCAACTGAATATCTCCAAATCGATAGATGTGGAAAAAGAAATTATTGCTTCAGCCAAAGAAATTCAAAATTTGACACAACTTGTGGCCAAAAACGAAGGTATGTTGAAAAACAAACAGTTTGTGGCTGGAGCGCCCAAGGAAATTATTGAGGCAACAAAGACAAGATTAGAAGAATATAAGGAAAAATTGGAGGTGCAAGCAGCGCTTAAGAATAGCCTAGAACAGCTTAAAAGAACTTAACTGTATTGTTGGGCATTGGAAAATACCTGTGATATAATGTAGTTAGTAATAAAAAATAAATAAAAACTTTTATGTCTAAGATAAAAAAGATTTTTGCCAGGGAGATTTTGGATTCACGGGGTAATCCGACAGTGGAAGTGGAAGTTGAATTGGAGTCGGGAATTAAAGCTGTGGCAGCGGTGCCGTCAGGCGCTTCGACTGGAATTTTTGAGGCTTTGGAATTGCGAGATGGCGATAAGAAAAGATTTAGTGGGTTGGGAGTTTTGCAAGCCGTGGAGAATGTGAATGAAAAAATCCAAAAAGTTGTGGTTGGCATGGAAGTGGAAGGTCAAATTGAAATTGATCAAAAAATGCTGGAATTGGATGGAACGGAAAATAAAACTAATTTGGGAGCCAACGCAATTTTAGGTGTCTCACTGGCTGTTTGCCGCGCCGCGTCTGTTGAGGCTGGCATACCGTTGTATAAATATATTTCTAAGGCCTACAAACTACCTGCCTGCCGGACAGGCAGGAAAACCACGGGCTTTAAAATGCCCATTCCCATGTTTAATATCATCAATGGCGGCAAGCACAGTGATTCAGGACTTTCAATTCAGGAATATAAGTTGGTACCCAATGGCATTAAATCGTTCAAGGAGCAATTCCGTGCTGGCAGTGAAATTTTTCATAAATTAAAAGATATCTTGGCTTCTGAGGGACAAAGCGTGGCTGTGGGTGATGAAGGTGGTTTTGCGCCTCGCCTGGAAAGCAACTCCAAACCCTTGGAACTGATTAATCGTGCTATAGAAGAAGCCGGTTATAAAAAAGGAAAGGAAGTCAGTACGGCGATAGATGCGGCGGCTTCATCTTTTTTTGACGAAAAAGAAGGACAATATATTTTCAAACCGGAAAGCAACGGCATCACTCGTGAAATGTTGGTGAATATTTATAGCGAATGGATAAATAAATATAATGTAATGTCAGTTGAGGACGGTTTGAATGAGCAAGATTGGGAAGGCTGGCGCGCGATGGAAGAAAAAATTGGAAAGACGGTGATGACAATTGGCGATGATCTCTTGGTGACCAATGTAAAAAGATTGGAAATAGCGATCAAAGAAAAAGCGTGCAATTCTGTTTTGATCAAGGTTAATCAGATCGGCACCCTAACAGAAACGATGGCGTGCATAAAATTGGCCAAGAAAAATAAGATGCGAATCGTCATTTCGCATCGTTCAGGCGAAACCACTGATGACTTCATAGCCGACCTAGCCGTGGGCGTGCAAGCCGACTACATAAAATCCGGCTCCCTTTCCCGAGGCGAGCGAATTTGTAAATATAATCGCTTGTTGAGGATTGAGGAAGAAATAAAATAGTTCAACTTATTAATGTGAGAGTGCCATTGATTACCTTCCAGTTATAAATACAAAAAACCCTTTTTAATAATTTAAAAAAACAAAAATGCAAGAAGAACAAAACAATTTGAAAAAAGTGGAAGAAAAATTGGATGGCATAATGAATGCCTTGAAAGTTCTGAATGAAAAAATTGAAAAACAGGGGGAGCGGATTGAGAGATTGGAAATAATTTCCAGCCAAAATGGAGTATCTCAGGCTTCTGTAACTAGCGCTGTTTCGGCGCCTCCGACACCGCCAGTGCCCGAAAATAAACTCACACAAGAATGGGCGACAAATGTTTCTGCTAAAATAGATGCGCCTGAGGAAAAAATCAATTTTGAGGAAAACATCGGTGGGACATGGTTTGCCAGAATCGGAATTACCTCCTTGGTGTTGGGTGTTTCTTTCTTGCTGAAATATGCTTTTGATAATAATTGGATTGGAGAAACTGGCCGAGTGATGATCGGGATTATTATTGGCTTGATTCTGTTAGGCTTGGGAGAAAAATATATCCGTAAATATTTTGTTTATGGACAGCTCATTACTGGCGGCGGAATCGCGGTTTTGTATCTTTCAATTTTTGCGGCTTTTAATTTCTATCATTTGATTGGTCAATTGCCGGCTTTTTTTATGATGATATTGATTACGGCCATCGGAATTGTTTTAAGCTTGCGTTATAATGCATTATCATTGATAATTGTTTCCATTATTGGCGGTTTTGTGACGCCCTTTCTTGTTTCAAATGGACAGAATAATCAAATTGGATTATTGTCATACGTTTTGCTTTTGGATGTGGCTATCCTAGTCATTTCTGTTTTCAGAAAATGGCGCGAATTGAATTTCATCGGTTTTATTGGAACTGTAATTCTTTTTGGTTCTTGGGCGGCAGAATTTTATACCACGAAAGATTTGGGAATGACAATGTTTTTCCTAACAACCTTTTTCATTGTTTATTCGATTTCTTCGTTGATTTATAATTTAGTAAAAAAGGAGAAGTCCTCCCAAACAGAACAAATGCTGACATTGTTTTCGGCGACGGCCTATTTTGGCGCGAGCTATGCGCTTTTGAATGACGATTATCATCTATTTATGGGCTTTTTCTCTTTAATTTTGGCAATTTATTATTTCCTTTGGGCATATTTGGTCAAAGCAGTGACGCCGGAGGATGAAAATCTATATAATTTTCTCGCCTTTCTGACCGTTGGTTTTATAACTTTGGCCATTCCTTTGCAATTTGAGAAAAATATAATCTCAATCGGTTGGTTGATTGAATCAATAATCTTAATTTATTTGGGAGTTAAAACCCGAGGAAGTGAAATTAAGATTCTCGGAGTAGCAGTTTTGGTGTTGGCATTGCTTAGATTAATGACAATTGATTCCGTATATGCGCAAGACAGCGGTATGATACTCAATCAAGTATTTTTGACTTTTATTTTTGCGGTGTTAATTTCTTATGTGGCGGCTTATCTCTTTAAGTTAATTTCAATCAGTGATGGGGACAAAAATTATGCCCAGTCTAGGCAAATGACTGTAATCTTGCTGGTCGTGGCTAATTTCTTAACGATATATGCCATTAGCCGTGAAATAAGTTTTTATTATCAAAAACAAACCACGGAAATCAGAGTGAAACAAGATAAAGCCAGGGCGGATGCCAGAGCTTTAAATAGTGCTGGAAGCTATAATAAAAATTATTATAATAGCATCTATGATGATGCTGGCACATATGAAGAAATTCAAAGAATTGGAAATAAAAACAGCGTGTCGCTATCTATTTTCTGGCTGATGTACAGTATAATTTTATTGGCAGTTGGAATTATTGGAAAATATAAGGGGGTGCGCGTTGGCGGCTTGATCCTCCTATCAGCAGCTATTTTGAAACTATTTTTCTATGACTTATGGAGCTTGGGCACGCTTTATCGAATTATCTCATCAATCAGCTTGGGTGTCGTGCTTTTGTCAATTTCTTTCGCCTATCAAAAATATAAGGATAAAATTAAGGAAATAATTTAAAAACATGAAACGAAAACTTATTTTAATTGCCTCTATTTTAATTTTTCCGTCAATGTGCCTTGGCGCATTTGATGTTGCGCAGTGGAAATATTATAAAGACATCAGCATTAATTCAGTCGGTAGTAATTTGATTAAAATTACATTGGATGACGAAATTTTTTCCGGATCGAATAAAAATCTTAGTGATGTGCGAATCGTCGGGGGCGGTGGAAAAGAAATTCCTTTCAAAATTGTTTCCGGAAAACAAGAAACAAAAACAACTAGCCATCCTTTGAAAATGATTAACAACTCATTTGTTCCTAGCCAGTATTCTTCAGTGATTATGGATCTGGGTGAAAAAGGAAAATTGACAAACAATTTGAAGGTTGCAACGACTTCAGAAAATTTTCAAAGAAATGTGACGGTCTATGGCAGTGATGATATGAGCAACTGGAATATATTGCGAGACAAGGCTTATATTTATGATTATACCGATCGCAAGGGCAATTTTAAATCTCAAAATACCGGCGTATCTTTTCCGGAAAGCGCCTTTCGCTATCTGAAGTTGGAAATTTCAGATGAAAACAATAGCCCGGTAAAAATAAATTCAGTAACCGCAAGTCAGAATATTGATGAGAAAAATCGCGAGGCTGAACGACATCCGCAATTTTCAAGCAGTGAAAATGCGCTAAGACAATCAACGGAGATTATCGCCGATTTGGGACTTCAAGGTGTTCCAATGAATCGTTTGCTCTTGCGAAGCGATGATGCTAATTTCAATCGGGGAGTATTGATTTTTTCCAGTAAGGATAAAAATGATTGGAAATTGCTCGGACAGGGATATATTTTTCGTTATAACACGCCTAAGTTTTCCGGAGAAAATTTACAGCTTAATTTTACTGAAACAAATGATCGCTATTTGAAAATTGAAGTTTTAAACAAAGATGATGCACCGCTGACATTCAAAGATGTCACGACCTATTCAATCTACCGGGAAATTATTTTTCAAGGAGAAAAAAATAAAAACTATCAAATTTTTTATGGCAATCAAAAAGCTAATTATGCGGAATATGATCTGGATAAATATTTTCAATATTTAGATGTAAATAGTGCTCAAAATCGAACGCTTTCAGCGCAAAAAGACAATGTGAGTTATGTTCCGGAAATAGAACCGGTTAAGCCTCTTTCAGAGAGAATTCCTTATTTATTTCCGACGGTTCTCGGCGTAGTTTCAGTGCTGTTGCTTTCATTAGTGTATAGATTCTTAAAGAAATAAAAACTATGAACAACAAAAAATCACCCATGCTTTTGGTAATCCTAGATGGCTGGGGTATTGCGCCACCATCCAAAGGCAATGCTATAACCTTGGCTAAAAAACCGACCCTTGATCGGCTGTATGAAATTTATCCCTCAACTCTGCTTGGTGCGACTGGCAAAGATGTTGGACTTGAAGATCATAAGATGAGCGGGTCGGAAGCTGGGCATATGAATATTGGCGCTGGCAGAGTCGTGAAACAGGATTCACGCCATATCACTAAGAGCATACACAACAAGAGTTTTTTTGTAAATCCGGTTTTTGTTAGTGCTGTTCATCATGCGCAAAAAAATAATGGCAATTTGCATCTGATGGGACTCATGGGAAACTCGGACAGCCCGCATAGCGCGCCGGAACATTTTCGCGCTGTTTTGCAGCTGGCAAAAAATCATAACATCAAAGAAGTTTATTGTCATTTATTTACGGATGGTCGGGATTCATATCCCAAAAGCGCGCAGGAACATTTAAAAAATTATAAACAGATAATGGCAGAAGTCGGAATTGGAAAGATTGCAACCCTGTGCGGTCGATTTTATGCCATGGATCGCGCTAAAAATTGGAAAAGATTAACGATGGCCTATGATGCGATGGTTTTTGCCAGAGGGGAAAAGGCTAATTCGCCGGAAGAGGCTATTGAACAGGCATATGCAAATAATTTAACGGACGAGTATCTGTTGCCGACAGTTATTTTTGAACAAGGTGAGCCAGTAGTTAAAATTAGCCAGGATGATGCGATTATTTTCTATAATCTGCGTTCTGATCGAGCCAGACAATTTACCAAGCTTTTTGTGGCGATGAATAAAAAAAGCATCCTTGATGACAATATGCCAATAATCGATAAGATAAAAAATTTATATTTCGCCGCGATGACAGACTTTGGTCCGGATTTGGATATCCACACTGCTTTTCCTGGACACACTATTTCAGCTACTTTGCCAATGATTTTAGGTGATATAAAGCAATTATATATAGCGGAGTCAGAAAAATTTGCGCATATTACATATTTTTTGAATGGAGGCTATGCTGATCCGGTGGATGCGGAGGCTAGAATTATGATCCCATCGCCGGTAGCTGATTCATATGCTAAAGTTCCGGAAATGTCAGCGGAAGCCATAACAGATAAGGTTTTGGAATATATAAACAAGGAGGAATATGATTTTATTGCTATCAATTACGCCAATGCTGATATGGTTGGGCACACTGGTGATTTGCCAGCAACAATCAAGGCGGTTGAATTTTTAGATAAACAGCTTAGTCGAATTGTGCCGGAAGTTCTGCAGCGCAAAGGCGTGGTAATTATCACAGCGGATCATGGCAATGCGGACGACATGATGGATTTTGATAGCGATCAGCCCAATACCTATCACACTAAAAATCCAGTACCGTTTCTGCTGATCGGAGAAAAATTTAAAGATAGGAAATTGCGGGATGGAGGAGTACTGGGAAACATTGCTCCGACTATTTTGGATATTTTAGACATAGAAAAACCAGAATTGATGAAAAAGGAATCATTGTTAAAATAAATTTTTTAAAAGTAACTGTATGAATAAAGTAATTTGCATCGGGTCTTCAACCAAAGATATTATTTTTCCTATTACGAATGGAGAAATTATGGAAACGCCGGAAGACTTGGAGGCGCAGAGAAAAATTGTTTTTGAGTTGGGTGCTAAGTATCAAGTTTCGCAAGGGCGCCATGAAATTATTGGCGGTTGCGCGGCCAATGTGTCTTGTGGGTTGGCACGCCTCAGTATTGAAACGCATTGTTGCACCAGAGTGGGAGATGATGAATCAGGCAATTGGCTCAAAAAAGAATTAGAAAAAAATGGCGTTGGAATTGATTTGGTTCAGACTGGAACAAATCATCGAAGCGACCTTTCCGCTATCATCGCGCACATTCCCAGTGAAGACCGGATTATTTTTTCTGATCGCGATTCTAACGAAAATTTGGAAATATTGCCGGAAGAAATCCAGAAAATCGGGGCTGAATGGATTTTTGTCAGTTCGCTGAATGGAAATAGCAATGAGAGTTGGGACAAAAAACTGGATAAGATTTTGGAATTGGCTGCACAAGAAAAAATAAAATTAGTTTTCAATCCTGGGCAGAAAAATATCAAAAGTGATCCGCAAAAAATTATAGAAGCTATCCGTCAAACAGAAGTTTTGATAATTAACAAGGATGAGGCAATTGAAATAGTTGATAAATTAGATGGTTTTGATAAAACATTAATCAATGATGAAAAATTTTTGGCAGAAAAATTGCGAGACTTGGGCGCAAAAATTGTTGCCATGACGGATGGCGTTCGCGGCGCATGGGGATTAGGCGAGCAAGAATTTTTGCATGTGGACGCCAAAAAAGAAAAGGTGGCTGACACCTTGGGCGCTGGCGATGCTTTTTCCAGCGGATTTATAGCCTATCACATCAAAGGCAAGAGCTTGCAAGAATGTTTGGGTATGGGTATAGCAAACTCATCTAGTGTCATTAAATATTATGGCGCGGTGGAGGGATTGTTGAAAGAAAAATAAATAATAAAACAAAAATGTCTGATCTAAAAAAATTATTCAATCCGCAATCTATTGCCATTGTTGGCGCTTCGCAGGAGCGGGGCAAGGTTGGAAATGTGATTGCGAAAAATATTTTGGAGCTGGGTTATGCCGGCAAGGTTTTTTTGGTTAATCCGAAACACGAGAAGCTTTTTGAGAAAAAAAGCTATCGCAGTTTGACGGAAATCACGGACAAAGTTGATTTGGCAATCGTTGTTTTGCCGTCCAAGATTGTTGTGCCGATTATCCGAGAAGCATCGGAGCGAATAAACCTCTACACCAATTCTAAAAATTATAATGCTTTAAAAAATAAACTTGGTCTAACTGATATAAAAGAAAAAATTGGTGTGGGGGTGAAAAATTTCGTGGTGGTTTCGGCTGGTTTTTCGGAAACAGATGAGGAGGGGAAAGCACGCGAAACAGAATTAAAAAAGTTGGCGCAAGAAAAGGGGCTCAACATTCTCGGGCCCAATTGTCTGGGATTTATAATCCCCAAATTGAAATTGAATGCGTCTTTCGCGGGCGGCCTGCCAAAGGCCGGCAACATTTCTTTTGTTTCGCAATCGGGCGCCTTGGCGGTAGCGATTATGGACATTGCTAGAAAGGAAAACATAAAATTTTCCAATATAATTTCGGTCGGCAACAAGATGCAAGTGGATGAATCGGAAATTTTGGAATATTTGGCGCAAGACGGCGAAACAAAAGTTATTGGAATGTATTTGGAAGGTATTAAAAATGGACCAAAATTTATTGAAGTTGCTCAAAGAGTTTCTATGGTCAAGCCGATTGTAATCATCAAGGCTGGCAAAAATGAGAAAACACAAAAAGCTATTGCTTCCCACACTGGCGCTTTAGCTGGCAGTGCGGATATCATGGAGGCGGTTTTTCAGAAAACCGGAATTTTGCGGGCAGAAAACTTAGAAGATTTTTTTGCATTGATTGAATTTATTTCTGTGGCGAAGCCGCCGAAAAATAATCAAGTGGCGGTCATTACTAACGCCGGTGGACTGGGCGTTCTCACGGCCGACGCTTTCAATCAAAAAGAAATCCGACTGTTTGATTTGAACGAAAAAACAAAAAAGGAGCTGCGTGAATTTTTGCCAGACGAATCTTCGGTAGAAAATCCCGTGGATCTTTTGGGTGATGCGATGGAAGATCGTTACGAAAAAGCTTTGCAGGTGTTAGACGCGGAAAAAGAAATTGGCTCAATCTTGTGTGTTTTGACATCGCAAGATCAAACGCCAGTGGGAAAGATTACGGATAAGATAATTGAATTTAAAAATAAGACAGACAAATTGGTGGCTACGATTTTTATCGGCGGAGAAAGGGTGGAAAAATCAATCTCAAAATTGAGAGAAAATGATGTTCCAAATTTTTTATTTCCAGATTTAGCAGTGAAGACAATCAATGCTTATTATAATTGGAGTGTAAATATGAGTTCGATACAAAATAAAGAATTGGCTATAAATATTGAGCGAAAAAATAAAGTCGCGGAGATTATTGCGGTGGCTAAAAAGGAAAAGCGCGGCGCCTTGTCTTTTCCGGAAGCTAGCAGAATTATGGCGCTCTATGGCATAAAAACACCTAGTGTTATAAATATCGGAGCAAAGGATATTTTACCGAAGGAGATTGGATTTCCCGTAGTTATGAAAGTGGATAGTGATAAAGTTTTGCACAAAACTGATAAACAAGGCGTTATCTTGAACATTAAAAATCAGGCTGAGTTAGAAAAAGCGCATGCACAAATGCAAGCAAATTTTCCGGGAGAGAATTTAATCTTGCAACAGATGCGTTCGATTAAAACGGAATTAATTTTGGGAATTAAAAATGACAGCATCTTTGGTCCAATCGTAGTATATGGATTGGGTGGAATTTATACCGAGGTTTTTAAAATGGTGAATTTTTTGGTTCCACCACTTAATATCCAGGAAATTAAAAATTCTTTATTGCAAAGCAAAATAAAGTTTTTGTTTGCGGAAACCAGGGGACAAAAGGCCTATAATGTTCAAGAATTGGCTGAAATCCTGCTGGGGCTGTCAAAATTAGCCCAAGAAGCACTGGAAATACAAGAGCTGGATATTAATCCATTACTTGTCTATAATGATAACAAGGAGGCAGTGGCCATTGATGTAAAAATAATAATTTAAATTTAATCGGGGTAAACAAATTTATGAGCGCGCTAAAAATTTTATTAGTAGATGATGACGAAACAATCAGAGGTATGTATGATGATATTTTCAAGAAAGAAGGTTTTGAGGTGTTTGAAGCAATAGATGGAGTAGATGGTTTGGATAAGGCGACAAAAAACATCCCAGATGTTATTTTCACCGGTATCGTTATGCCGACGATGGATGGCTTTCAACTAATGGAAGCTTTGAAAAAAAATGTCGTGACTAGCAATATTCCGGTGGTAATTTCTTCTCATCTCGGAAGGGAAGAGGATCAGAAAAAAGCGCGGGAGCTCGGAGCTAAGGAATTTTTTGTCAGAGGGCTCTACACCCCGCATGAAATAATTGATAAAATTAGAGCTTTATTTAAGGCGGATGAATATAAATTAAAATTCAATGTAGTTGAAATGGATGCAAAAAAAATAATTAGTGATATGCAATTTAGCGAAAACTTCAAATGTTCTAAATGCGGATCTGAACTGATATTGTCAATGAAACCCGTGGGCGCTAAAAAGAATGAATTTGTTGCCAAATTTATTTGTCCTGAGTGCGGTATTGTATAGAATAGACCTGTTGCGTAATAACTTACTACTGCAATTTCCATATTTTGGCCAAATTTCCCAAAAATTTTCTTGGCTTAGCGTAGGCTAAACCGCAAAAATTGTTTGAAAAATTATGCCTCAAAATCTGAAAATTTCGTTACGCAATTTATTACGCAACGGGTCTAATAAATAAAGATGGCAGAAAAAAACTGGAAGCTAAAAAACGCAATAGGCGAAGTTGATATCGAATTGAAAAATAGTTTTCATCCGATAATTTTGCGGTTGCTTGCAAATAGGGGAATTTCGGACAGTAAGAAATTAGAGAGTTTTTTTAATTTAAACTATGATGGCGATGTGCATGATCCATATTTATTTTCCGATATGGGAAAAGCGGTGGAAAGAATCGTGCGAGCCAAAAAAAATCAAGAAAAAATTGCCATTTTCGGTGACTATGATGCGGACGGCGTGACGGCCACCGCACTTTTGTATGAAGCGCTGACTAATCTGGGTTTTCAAAATATTGTGGCCTACATTCCCGACCGGCAAACGGAGGGCTATGGCATGAATGAGCCGGCGGTTGAGTATTTGAGCAAGGAGGGTGTGAAATTAATTATTACTGTTGATTGTGGCATCACTAGTATCAAGGAGGTTGAAATGGCTAAACAATTAGGCATTGATGTGGTTATCACCGATCATCATCATGTGCCAAAAACTTTGCCACAAGCCGCGGCGATTATCAATCCGCATAGGGATGATTGCGGCTATCCTGAAAAAAATTTGGCTGGAGTCGGCGTGGCTTTCAAGTTGGCGCAGGCTTTATATAAAAAAATGGACGCTGATAATCTAGATCAATTAAAATGGCTTTTGGATTTGGTGGTCATCGGAACGGTGGCGGATTGCGTGCCGCTCATTGGTGAAAACAGAGTGCTAACAAAATATGGTTTAGTCGTTCTGTCCAAAACTCGTCGAGTTGGCCTTTTGGAAATGTTTAAAGTTGGTCGGATTACGATTGACGAACAAAATATTCCGAATGCGCAAAAAATCGCTTTTCAAATCGCACCGAGAATAAACGCAGCTGGCCGAATGGATCACGCCAGCATTTCCTATGAACTGATGATTGAAAAAAGCGCCGTTATGGCACGCGATATGGCCTTGGAAGTGGAGGATAAAAATAAAAGCCGGCAAAAAGTGACTGCGGAAATTGTGCGCGAAGTGCGAGCTTTGGCAGAAAATTTCTTCAAAGACCGAAAACTTATTTTTGCGTCCAATGAACATTGGCAGGTGGGCATTCTGGGTCTCATTGCTGGCAGAATCGCGGAAGAATTTAACAAGCCCACGGCGGTTTTTCAAAAACAAGAGACCGGTTTTGTTGGATCCTTTCGCAGCATTGATCAGGTGAACATTATTGAAGCACTGGAGCAATGTTCAGATTTGCTCATTCGCTTTGGCGGACATTCCCAGGCTGCGGGTGCGCAAGTGTTGGAAGAAAATATGGAAAAATTTTATACTAAATTATCCGGTTTAATTGAAAAAGAATTGGTAGGCAAGGATATTACTCCAGCCATTGAAATTGATTTGGAAGTTTCTCCGCAAGACCTTGATTGGAATTTAGTGGACGGCATTAATAAATTGCAACCGTTCGGCGAAGGCAATGAAGAGCCAATTTTTCTGATGAAAAATTTGCTGATTGAAAATATGAAAGTTGTCGGCAATGGCAGTAAACATTTAAAATTGTCCTTGCGCGCGAAGTCGAGTCCCAAAATTTTTGAATCAATCGGTTTCGGCTTAGGCGAAAATATTCTCAATCTGAAAGTTGGCGATGCGGTGGACATCGTCTTCAATCTGCAAGAAGATGAGTGGAACGGTAACAAAAAAATGCAGTTGAATTTGGTTGATATTAAAAAGGGATAATTTTTTTAGAAAATATAAAAGGAGTCTTGCGTGTTGGCAAGGCTCCTTTTCTGAGTGGTTGATACTGTTGCTCATTGATTTAATTCCCAAAGCAACTTAGCGGTTTTAATAGGATTATAAGTAGCGGCAGTGCAAATCGCGAAAAAGGTGTCTCGAGCATCTCCCTCTTTATTTACCAAAGCCGTTTTGTTAAATAGCATGGCGATATTATCCGCTGATACCCCTCCGCCGAAGATCAAAGGAATCGTGGCGGTAGGCACAACGGTCGACATAGTATAGTCGAAAGCCGGTTGCATGATGATATTGCCCGAATAACCTCCTTTGGTTTTTTCTCCGAGTGGAGATACTTCATAGGGAGATATTCCAAGTTTGACGGCGACATCAAAAGGAATAGTATTCATGCTGTGTATAATGTCCACACCAGCTTCTTCGAGTTGAGCATAGAAGCTGCTAGGATATACGATGCTGCCTTTGACTATCAGAGTTAGGTATGGAAATTCTCGCTTGATTGCCTCGCAAAGGCGTAAGATATTTCTCTGATTGCTCAGAATATCTTCACCGGAATTTGGGCAGGATGGGTTTAGTTCGAGGATGCAGAATTTTTTCCCCAACACCCTTCGAAATATAGACAGGGCTTCCATCGTTTCTTTGTATCCTGTCTCGTAACCCTTTGAGAAATTAACAAAGAAGCTGGGGACGACATTAAATCCCAGCGTCCAAGCAATTTTTATCATAATGGCACAAACCCATACGCCAGGATTTGTTAGTCCGTATGAATTCAGGATGCTCTGTAGGTCTTTAATTCTGTGGATGAATTTGTAGGTGAATAGATTCCACCAGATATAATTTCCATGGTGCCTGTAGCGGGTGGCCGACTTCGCAATTATCGCAGTATTGGTTAGCCAAGCTGTGAAAAGAAGAATCCAAAAAGGTGGATAAAAAATGTAGGGAAACATACCCATGCCACCATGTCCAAAGCAGGTGGATATGAGTATGTTTGTGAGTGGTTTATGCTCAGATGATTTGTTCATCAAGATACTCCTTTTTTCTGATTGAATTAGTCCCGTACGGGAAATAATAATCTCGACCCGTTCCAGGGATTAGTGATAATCCCGTTGTTATAGGTCAAATCGTCAACTTTTTCGACAAGCTTACAGCGGTTAAATTCCTTGGAAATCGGAATCCCGAAAATCTTTCCGGCGTTCCAAGAAAGCAGTTCTGCTACGCGTTGATCAGAAATGCCATGTTTTTGGGCGAGCGTGCAAATGACCGGAACCATTTCTTGGTTCGTGGGCAATCCTCCAAGTTTCTTTTCGATTTTTTCAGAGGTCGTGTGGTTTGCGTTGTCAGAACCGATAATAATCAATTTGATTATTTGTCAGAAGAAGACTTACGAGAAATTCACGATCTTCCCCTGAGCGTAGATTATTAAAGCACTTATAAAAAACCGGATCCAAACTCGGATTCCAATTTGTGCCGTCCGCATCAAACCAGAGGTATTGCGGACAGAGCTCGATAACAATCCAAGGTCCTCGTAGTTGAGCTCGTAAGATAAGTTCGGCGTTTTGCCGGCACGAAACATGACAGATAACAATCTTGGCGCCTGGCACTTCTGATTCCAATGAAATCATATCTTCCACATCAGCCACTTCGGCGTTAATGGAATTTCCTTCAATGGCAATAATTTCCGGGTTGTCGCAGTGGCGAGCATAAACCTTGCCATATTTCTTAGTAAGGCGCAGGCCGGCCAAGCGAGTTTCGCGACGACAAACCCCAATAGTTCCAGTTGTGACAGTTTTGCCGTCGGCGCTCAGGGGGTAATCCTTGAGTCCAATAACTTCATGATATTGGAGTGCGGCCTCGCATTCAGCCAGATTTGTATCTGTGATACCGAAATAGATAAATTGAGGGCATTGAATTCCAAGGACTGACTTGGCATAGCGAATGAGGTTGATGTAGCGTCGGAGTATTTCCAATGTCGTGATTGCTGGTTTTGTATTCGGCATAAAAATGGAAGTTGAAATATGCGCTCCCATTGCTTCCAATAGAGTTTGATAGGGGGTTGTTTTATAAGATTGTTCCATGCCCCGGCTATGACAATGGCTGTCAATTATCATTGCTATCAAATACAAATACATTATTGATCTAGACATGGATTATTCTCCTTGGTAGCTAGGGTTATATTGATTGAAAATCGGGTTATTTTGTTGGGAAGGTGCACAGTATTTGTAGCAAATTTATATAGTTAGTGTCAACAGGAAATGGCTTTGCAACCCTTCAATAATAGTGTAGAATTAAGTTATGGAAAAAAAGATAATTATGTACACAGACGGCGGATCGCATAATAATCCTGGACCGGCTGGAATTGGCATTTGGATTGAGACGCTAAATAAAAAATATGGTGAATATATTGGCATAAAAACCAATAACGAGGCGGAATATATGGCCTTGATTTCTGGTCTGAAAAAGCTGAAACAACTGTTAGGTAAAACAGTCAAACAAGCGGAAATCGAGTGCTATTTGGATAGTGAGTTGGTAGTGAAACAATTGAATCACGAATACAAACTCAAAGATGAACGGATTCAGCAATTTTTTATCGAGATTTGGAATTTGATGCTGGAATTCAAGGCAGTTAAATTCAGGCATATTTTGCGCGAGAAAAATAAAATTGCTGACGCTTTGGTTAACGAAGCTTTGGACGCGCAGGAAAGACAAAAAAGTTTTTTATAAAAATTAAAATATAGATCATCATGAATATAAAAAATATAGAAAAAGAATAATTTGGAGCCTGATTATCTTGGCGGTGATTTATGGCGGTTATAAATATTTTTCCGACAACAAGCCGGTGACTACCTATGTCACGGAAGATGTGGCCAAAGGCACTTTGACGCAAACTGTTTCGGCGACGGGAAGATTTGATTCCAACGAACAAGTGGATTTGTCATTCAAATCAACTGGTCGAATTGAAAAAATAAATGTGCAAATTGGCGACAAGGTTGTGAAAGGCCAACAATTGGCGGTGATGGAAAAAGGCGCTTTGGCGGAACAATTGCGACAAGCGGAAGCGGATATACAAGCGCAAAAAAATACTTTGAGCGATATGGTGGATAAAAAAGACACCACGACAAAAGATCAGCGCGACACGCAAAGAGCGATTGTGCAGAAAGTGGAAGCGGCGCGAGATGGGGTTTTGCGCCAGATAAGAGAAACTTCCATAGTTTCGCCGATAGACGGAATTGTGATTCAAAAAAATAATGAGGCAGGTGAATTGATTGCGGCGAACTCGCTGGTTCTGGCCGTAGCCAATCCAAATGATTTGGTTATTGAATCAAATATTCCGGAAGTCGACATTATTAAGGTGGCTGTCGGGCAATCTGCCATAGTAACTTTTGATGCCCTGACGGAGAAGGATGTTTTTATAGCCAAGGTGATTGAAATTGATCCGGCTTCGACCGTGATTCAGGATGTGGTTTTCTATCGCGTCAAATTGAAAATTGATAACGCTGACGGTCGGCTCAAGATTGGCATGAGTTGCAATGATGATATTTTGACGGCGGGAAAAAATGATGTATTAATGATTCCGGAGCGCGCCGTGAAAACAGAAGGCGAAAAACAATTTGTAGAAGTTTTAAAAGCCGATGGCATCACGATTGAAAAAGTCTATGTTGAAACCGGTTTGTCAGGGGACAACGGAATGATTGAAGTGAAGAACAATTTGAAAGAAGGCGAGAAAGTTGTGACTCTTACAAAAAGCGTATAAAACAGGCAGTTCTTCAAATTTACCAAGGCACTTTTTTTAATTATACTCTTATTTTATGAATTTGTCAAGTTTAATTCAGATAAAAAATTTATCAAAAACTTACGAAAATGAAGGGGTCGCGACTCCGGCAGTTTGCAGCGTGTCATTTGCGATTGAAAAAGGTGAATTTGTTTCAATTATGGGACCGTCCGGTTCCGGCAAATCAACCCTGATGCAGATGTTGGGTTTTTTGGATCGGCCGACTGACGGAGAATATTTGTTTGAAGAAAAAAACACCGAGGGTTTCTCGGATGATGAGCTGGCGGAAATTCGCAATTCCAAAGTTGGTTTTGTTTTTCAAACCTTCAATTTGTTGCCCAGAACGACAGTTTTTGAAAATGTCGAACTGCCGCTTCTATATGACAAAAAATTTTTCGAAGATAACACGCAAAAAGTTTTACAAGCTTTGCGCAGCGTTGGTATGGAACACCGCAAGGACTATTTTTCCAATCAACTTTCCGGCGGTGAACGGCAGCGCGTGGCCATTGCGCGCGCTTTGGTCAATGACCCAAGTGTGATTTTTGTCGATGAACCAACTGGCAACCTGGATTCCAAATCCGGCACGCAAGTGATGAAAATTTTGCAGAAACTCAACGACGAAGGCAAGACAATAATCCTTGTTACACATGAGACTTTCACCGCTGAGCATGGCAAGAGAATTATTAAGATGGTGGATGGAGCCATTGTTTTTGATGAGCTGATTGCCAATCGTCGTATTGCAACCGATGGTGAATTATTGAAATAGAAAAATAGGCTAATATTATGCGATTCACTGATCCGGTTAAAATTTCATATCGCAATTTGGTGGCGAACAAGTTTCGTTCTTTTTTGACGATTCTGGGAATTGTGATTGGAGTGGGGTCGGTGATTGTGATTATGGCGATTGGAGGTTCAGCGCAATCCTTGATTTTGAGTCAGATTTCCGGAATCGGTTCAAATTTAGTCGGTGTTTTGCCGGGAGCTTCCGATGAAAAAGACCCGCCGGCGCAAGCGCTGGGAATTATCATTACCACTTTGACCTATGACGATTTTCTATCCTTGGTAGATAAAAAAAATGTTCCGAGTGTGGAAACCGGAGCGGCCTATGCGCAAGGAACACAAACTGTTTCACATCAGGATAATGATTTTTCTCTTGCGATTATGGGTGTTACGCATGACTATATAAATGTGGAAAGTGTCGAAGTGGCGGAAGGAAGATTTTTTTCCTTGGAGGATGATGGGAGCCTTTCGCGAATTGTTGTTTTGGGCGCGAATGTCAAGGAAGATCTTTTTGGACAGGATAACGCGCTGGGAAAAAAAATAAAAATAAAGAACGAAAATTTTACGGTAATTGGAATTTTGAAGAAAAAAGGGAGCGCCGGCTTTGGCGTGGCAAGTCCGGACGATTCAGTCATTGTTCCATTAAAAACCGCGCAAAAAATAATTCTTGGAATAAATCATTTGTCTTTTTTACGCTTGAAAATAAAAAGCATTGATGAAATTTCCAACGCAAAAGAAGACATCGTAATAACTTTACGAGAGCGCCATAATATTAAAAATTCGAAAGATGATGATTTTTCGGTGCGTGATATTGCATCAGCTCTGGATACGATTACCAATGTTACTAATGTTTTGAAATATTTTTTGCTGGCCGTCGGATCCATTTCTCTCTTGGTGGGCGGAGTGGGGATTATGAATATAATGCTTATTTCGGTTAATCAGCGGATTCGAGAAGTGGGACTGAGAAAAGCGGTGGGAGCAAAAAACGGAACGATTATGACCCAATTTTTGATTGAATCGGTAACAATAACCTTGATTGGAGGAATTATTGGAATTATTTTGGGAGTATTAATTGCTTTTCTTATTTCAATCATCATCATTAATATATTCGGATATGATTGGAAGTTTATTGTTTCTTGGCAATCGATTGCGGTAGCAACGACAGTTTCAATTCTAATTGGTTTGATTTTTGGGTTGTATCCCGCCCGCAAAGCTTCACACATAAGTCCGATGGAAGCCTTGCGATATGAATAAAATTATGCATGGAATTTTAATTTCAATTAAATTAGCTCTACACAATTTGCGTTCTAATGTGGGCAGAACGACTTTGTCCGTTTTAGGAATTGTGATTGGCGTGGTGTCAGTCGTTCTGGTTCTTTCACTTGGTTTTGGAGTGAAAAACTATATTGTTGGCCAAATCGAATCTTTTGGAACGGATATAATTCAAGTGGAAGTGAAAGTTCCCCAAACGAAGCAGATGTCCGCAAAAAATATACAAGGAACAGCAAGCGGTTCAATTACTACTTTGAAAATTGACGATCTGGAAGAGGTTGGAAAATTGCCAAACATTGCCGGTTGGTATGGAGCAAGTATTGGACAGGCTATTGCAAGTTACGGCTCAGAAACCAAACAGACCATAATTTATGCTGCCACAGCCGGAATTTTTGATATTGATCAACAAATAAAATTTGCAGCTGGTCTGGGTTATACAAATGATGAAGATAGGAGTTTGAATCAAGTGGTTGTTTTGGGGAGTCAAATCAAAGAAACTCTTTTCAAGGATGAAAATCCGGTAGGAAAAAACATTAAAGTAAAGGGCTTAAACTATCGGGTAATTGGTTATCTTGAAGAAAGAGGTTCGATGGCTTTTTTTAATTTTGATGATTTGATATATATTCCGCTGGAAACTTATCAGAAAAAAATTGCAGGCATAGATTATGCGCAATCATCAATTTTTAAATTAAAAGATAAAAAGTTGACTGATTTGACCATAGCTCAAACCGTGGATGTTATGCGGGATCGTCACAACATCACCGATCCGGAAAAAGATGATTTTGTGGTGGCATCTATTGAGGAGTTTACAACGATGCTGGAGGATGTCTTTTTGATTGTCAATTTTCTTCTGATCTCTCTGACCTCAATTTCTTTGATTGTGGGCGGAGTGGGGATTATGAATGTGATGTATGTTTCAGTGGTGGAGAGAACGCCAGAAATAGGCCTGCGCAAGGCCGTTGGAGCTAAAAATTCCAATATTCTTAAGCAATTTTTATTTGAATCAATCTTTATAACAATTTTGGGCGGATTAGCGGGTATTGCTATTGGAGTGATTGTGGCTTTTTTTGCCACCAAGATGGCCATAAATGCCGGATATACAATATCCTTTGAAGTGTCCTGGTACGCCATTTCAATAGGCATTGTTTTTTCTGTTATAACCGGGGTGGGTTTCGGACTCTATCCGGCGCGCAAAGCTTCGCAATTGTCGCCGATGGAAGCATTGAGAAAAGAATAATAATATTACGCAATACAAACAAATATGGTGCAAGTTGTTGCCTTTTTATGTTTATGCTAGTCTTTAGATAGGAGTATTTAAAAATTACAAAATTAAAAATTATAAAATTTAAATAAATTATGGAAGAAGAAAATAAAATTAGCGAAGCGGAAGTTGAAAAAATAGAAAAAATTGAAACAGAGCGGAATAAAAAAATGGATGTCTATATTGAATTCGCCCTGATTTTTATTTTAGGGATCCTCATCGGCATCGCTG
>Ga0100389_1001291_pt1 | contig 19939 bp, 17 predicted proteins | sample CryGeymeta201513_FD_81537 | JGI IMG/M metagenome (GOLD analysis project Ga0100389, IMG submission 81537) | Groundwater microbial communities from Crystal Geyser aquifers in Utah, USA - Crystal Geyser metaG 2015-13 | ecosystem: Environmental > Aquatic > Deep subsurface > Groundwater | place: USA... | reverse complement strand
GTGCTATAATTGATAAATGTTTTCCCATCAAAGCAAGATACACCGCCTCCATCAGTGCCAAGCCAAATATTTCCTTTTGTATCTTGGAAAATACAATTTACATAGTTATCAGCCAATCCTTGTGCTTTGCTATAATTGATAAAAGATTTCCCATCATAACAAGAAACACCATTTCCAAAGGTACCAAACCAAATATTTCCGTTTTTATCTTCAGCAATACTAAACACAGCATTGCTTGCCAGTCCTTGAGATTTTGTGAAATTGGTAAAAGATTTTCCATCGTAACGAGATACACCGCCTCCAGCAGTGCCAAACCAAAGATTACCAAATTGATCTATTAAAGAACAGAAAACAGCATCTAGCACAAGTCCATTGTCTGTGGTGTAATTGGTAAAAAAACCAATTCCAGCAGCAGATTGATCGAGTACTTCACTTATTTCTGTTTTTATTGGTGATGCTGGGCTTATAATTTTGCTTACAACAGGGAGCGGAAAAACAAGGGGTGGTTTAAGATTAATAATAAAAGTTCCATTGACTCCTTGTTTCTCATAAGTTCTGCTATGTTCCCCTTGCAAAGGAATTACAATTGTTTGTGGTTTCGGACAATTTACAAGGTAGGTTGTTTTTGGTGCAGATAGTATTTGTCCTTGTATAGGAAAACAAGAACAAACACCCAACATTGCAAAAAGTAAATTATTGATAAATTTCATTCTCAGCCCATTTATTGTCTTTTCAATAATAAATTATAAAAGTAACCTTTTTAAACATTTTGAAGGGTTTAATTCTTATAACATTTATTGTAAAATTACTACAGTGTTCAATTATCAGTAAATGGTGGTTTGGTTTGTTATCTGAGTATAGTGGAAGGTTAAATTGATTAATTGTAATTGGTTTAGTTTAATAATGTTTAAAAATATAAAAACAAAGATACTCAAATAAAAGATATTCGTAAAGCGGTGTTAAAGACTTTTTATACAGAGTTGTGTTCATTAAATAGATTAATGATTTTGAAATTATATGCTTTGTAATGTTTTTGGACAACATTCAACTTCTATGGAGTTCTAATATTATCTTTTGAGAACAAAATAATTAGAAAACAATGATAATTTCGTAGATCTTTGGGTTCATTTTTTGGAGTATTTTGTTAGAAGTTTTAATTTCTTTATCGCCCGATATTTCTTCTAATTCACTATCATTTAATTTAACTTTATCGCTATAACTCAATCTTGCGATAAGGTCTAATTCTGAAGCTAATTTGTTTGTTTTGGCAATTTTACCTCCATTCCAGTCAATAATTGTTCCACCATAATCCCATCCAAAGCCAAGTATGATAAATTCTTTTCCGTTTATTCTTTCTAACTCTTTTAGAGTTGTTCCAATACAAATATTATTATCGGTTTTCCAATCTGCATTGGGCTTTCTATATGTTATTACGTAAGGCGATTTTAGGTTTTCTGCATCTTTCCATATTATTTGTAGTTCATTTTTTGTATTAGGAAATAAAATAGTTTCATTAACATATTCTCCCTCTCCTTCAAGAAAAGAATCTCTTACTACATTTGCTTTCCCGTAAATCTCTATGAGGTCTTGTTCTGAAGTGTTTGCTTTAATTTGTCCCACTTGCACGCCAGGGATACATAACCATTTTAAACTATCTTGCGATATAGATAACAAAGGTAACATACTTAAAAGGAATAAGCAGTAGATAATTTTTTTGTTTTTCATCTTTTTAGAAGTATTATTAATTATTTTCGAATGAATAACAAAAGTAAAAATATATTACAAATTAATCCATTAATAGTTGTTTTAAACTAAATATAAATCTAAAAAAAAGTATCGTTTAAACGATACCCTCTTCTTTTTTTTGAAAAACCAACTAAATTAAATCTTTTCAACTTTGAAAACTATTTTCATATCAAATGTTTGATAAGATTTAAAATCTTTAATAACCATGTTTTCTAACTCTTGCAAAACATAAGCTGACAATTCCTTGTTAGGAGAGGAAATGTAATTTACTTTAAACTTACCTTTATTATCAACAGCGATGTTAACATAAACATCGCCTTCCATTTGTTTATCTTTTGCAAATGCAGGGTATTGCAATTTTCTTTGTATTACATTAGTAATTTTTTTTGTATTTACTTTGGTAGGAGCGTTACCTGAAAATGCTATACTTACCATAAAAACTGTGGCAATTGCCATTAAAACTAATTTTTTCATAATGTTTAAAATTTAAGATGAATGATTATTTAAAAATTGAGCATAGTAATTCCATTAAATTAAATTCACTTTTTTAACAATTTAAAATAAATATTGTTTTTTTTAACGCTTTAGAACAATTGCTCGTATGCTATTTGTCATTTTAGACATAAGACGGTCTATTGTAAAAATAAGTTACAGAAAAATTAATTTATTTTCAAAATACTCATAAATCTCAGTTTGGGCATTTCTTGTGCGTTTTCTCCTTGTGTTTTCTTACTTTGTTGTAAAATTATTTTAAGTTTTAATTTTACCTGCAAAAACATATTGCTACACATTATCTATTGTAAACTCAACTATTACATATGCTAGTGTATAATGCTTTACCGAGCTGTGTTTATTAATTTGCAAAATCAATTATGTTTTAAGTGGCAATATAATTACTTCTTAACGCGGATGGCTAAAAAGCCTTTTGTGGTAAAATAAAACCTATATTTCAATAGCTTGCAACTTTTTAAATATCAAGAAACAATAATAAATAAAAATATTTAAATTTAAGACACTCTCTTGATCGCTTTATTTATTTTGTTATACTTCAATTTTTAAAAAATCAAATTCATAGCAGAATTTTGGGTGATGCTTATAAAGCAACTAATTAATTTAACGATTTAAGGTTTTCTAATGCATCTGGTACATACTTGTGAATATTTCTTACAATGGAACAACTTTCCAATTTATCACAATCGGCACAATTTTTAAATCCTTTTGAAATGACACAATTTCTAATTTCATACTGGTTACAATGAGCAAATTTAATCCCCTCTTCAGTGCATCCATTACAATTAATTGTTTCTGGAGAAATGTCTGGTGCATTGTATTGTACTTTCCACTTTTCTGCTGTTTTAGCACGCAAATCATTATCATTTGTGAGTGTAGCTATCCTTGCATCGCAAGTAGCACAATCTAAACCACAACATGCAATTATTTTTTTAATATTTATTAAGTTTTGATAAGTTATGTTATTATTTCTCTATAATCAAATATGAATACAAAGCATAAAACGCAGAAGCAGCAACTAAATCGCTTATAGGCGTTTTTTCGTTAGGTGCATGAGCCATTACTTCGTTGCCAGGTCCAAAACCTATGGTAGGTATTTGGTACATTCCATTGGTGGCAACACCATTGGTAGAAAAAGTCCATTTATCAACCAAAGGTTCTTTGTTAAATAAAGCTTTAAAAGTGTTTATACCCGTAACTACACTTTTGTCATCTAAAGGAATTTTCCAAGTAGGAAAATATTTTTCCATCCCGTATTTTAATCCTGTATAAGCAACTTCTTCATAATAAAGCACTTCTATTTTTGCATCCATCCCTTTAACAATTTCTTCAATTTCTTTTACAGCAGATTCTTTGGTTTCGCCCCAAGTGAGTCTTCTGTCTAAATGTATTTTTGCATAATCGGCAACAGCACATAAAGAAGGACTGCCAGAGATAAATTCTGAAACAGTAACAGAACCTTTTCCTAAAAACTCATCGTATTTTAAGTGTTCATTAAGTTTTTCTATTTCAAGACAAGCTTTAGATGCCATATAAATCGCATTTTTCCCTCTTTCGGGTGCCGAACCGTGGCACGAAATGCCTTTAAAAGTAACATTAATTTCCATTCTTCCACGGTGTCCACGATAAATGTTAAGGTTCGTCGGTTCTGTACTTATTACAAAATCAGGTTTTATTTTATCTTCTTCAACAATGTATTTCCAACATAAGCCATCGCAATCTTCTTCCATCACACTGCCCACAAAATAAATGGTAAGGTCTTTATTAAAACCAAGTTCCTTAAGAATACGACCAGTTGTTACAAATGCAGCAGGACCACCTTCTTGGTCAACAGAGCCACGTCCGAGAACAAAACCATCTTTTATTTCGCCAGAGAAAGGGTCAAATGCCCAGTTAGCCATATTGCCTACATCCACCGTATCCATGTGTCCATCAATGGCAAGAATTGTTTTACCATTACCAATTCTACCAATTACGTTTCCTAAACCATCAATTTTAACTTCATCAAAGCCAGCGCCCTCCATTTGACGTTTCAATTCTAATTGAACTTCTTTTTCTTTCATGCTGGTCGATTTAATCTTTACAAGCTTTGAAAGATTATTGGCGGTATAATCTCTATACTTTTCAGCCAATTCGTTGATTTTTTTTGCTAATTCTTCCATGTTTAAATGTTTTAATTTGACTTAATTTTATATGTCTCTGATATTTAATTCCACTAAATTTCTTCCTTCTTCCAACTTATTCACCACTTAATATTCTTCGATTTCAAAATACTTTGTGCGTCCGTATTTCCTAGTTGAGCTGCTCTAATATAATTGTTGTTAGACTTTATTGAATCCCCTTTTTGGTTCCAGCAAACACCCAACATAAAATAAGAAAGCGCAAAATCATTTTTAAGCAGAATAGTTTTGTTATAATATTCAATTGCTTTATCAAGATTTCCTCTTAAATCATAAATATTTCCAAGGTTGTGGTAAACGGGATAGTATAAAGAATCGGCTGCAAGCAATTTTGTATAGTAAAAAAAAGCAGAATCATAGAATCGTTTGTCATACATTCTATTGCCTAAATTATTAAGTGCTTTAACATTTTTAGGATTGTAAAAAATTGCTTTTTTATATAAAACAATGGCACTATCTATATTCCCGTTTCTATCTAATTGTAAACCAATATTAAAATAAGGCTTATCAATGTTGGGGTCATAGCGAATTACATCTTGCCAAAGGGTAATGGTGTTGTTCCATACCAAAGTTCTTTTCCTAGTAAGGTTTATTAATATAAATGTAATTACAATCAACAATGAGAAAGCAATAAATTTACTATACTTTTTTACTTTGCTTTTATTTTTAATTAAATAATTGAAACCATATCCTATTAAATAGAACAATCCGATAGATGAAAGGTAGAAATAGCGGTCGGAGGCAATAGAAATACCCACAGGAATAATTTGAAGTACTGGTAATATGCAAAAGAAGAAGAATAAACTTCCAAAAGCAATTTTTCTATTATATTTTAAAGAATAAAGAACCAAACCAATTAATAAAATGAGTATAAGTGGAGAAATCAAATATTCAAATGGTAGTATTGATGATGTTTTTACTGGATAAGGGTAAATGATGCTCAGGTTTAATGGGAAAATCATTTTATACAAATAAAACAACATCCCATAAGCAGGTAACACAATCTTATCAAATAAAGAAAATGCAGAAGTATCGAAGATGCCTTTGTCGGTAGCTTGGGCTTTTATTGCAATAATACCAAATAGTAAAGCGATAATAAAAAAAGGAATTTTGTTGAGTTGAGACTTTATGTTAATTTTTCTGTCATTTATAAAATCAATAATAACAAGTATTAAAGGGAATACAACCGCCATCCCTTTAGATAAGCAAGACAAAATAAAAAATAGAAGTGATAGTAAATAAAATATTATTTTCTTTTGCTTAATATCGTTATATTTCATATAACAAAGCAAACCAATGATGAAGAAGAAAGTATAAAGCACATCTTTTGTTTCAGAAACCCAAGTAACCGATTCTACATGCAATGGATGTATGCCAAATAATAGAGCAGTAACAAAGGCTATGGTCAGATTTTTTTTGCTTATCTTGTAAATAAATGCAAAAACCAACAACACATTAAACAAATGAAACACTATGTTGAATAAATGATAATAGTAAGGGGTAAATTTATATAAATGATGTAATGTTGCGTAAACAAAAATTGTGATGGGATGGTAGTTTGCCATGATGATATGGCTGAATATAGCTTTAGTGGCATTCCATCCATAGTTTATGATATAACTATTTTCGAATAGATAACCTTCGTCGTCCCAACTAACAAAACCATTTTTTAAAGAAGGTGCAAAAGCAATGTATGTGAGAATAATCGCAAGACCAATAAAAAGGAAATAAATCCATTTGCTAACAGGAGGTTTAACTTGTTTTGCTAAAGGTTTTTGGTTTTTAACCTTGATAGATTTACTGTTTTTATTGGCTATTTTTGCCATATTTAACTCAATGTTTTATCAAAAAAGAGGTCAATTTAAAATGCAAAGTTAGACAATATTAAAAAGTTTTATCATATTTTACAAACTTTGGTTAATTTTGTCGTCAAATTGAAAAACAAATAATGGGCAGAATTTTAGCAATTGATTTTGGCACAAAACGGATTGGCATTGCTGTAACCGATGAAAGCAAAATTATTGCTAATGCTTTAACTACAATTGCTAACAAAGATGCGATTCCTTTCTTAAAAGAATATCTTTCAAAGGAAGTTGTAGAATGCTTTGTAATTGGAGAGCCAAAGCAAATGAATAATCAAGAATCCGAATCTGCAAAATTTGTGGAGGTGTTTATTAAATTATTAATTAAAAATTTTCCAAACATACCTATAGAGCGAATAGACGAAAGATATACTTCTAAAATGGCTTTTCAAACAATGATTGATTCGGGAATAAACAAAAAACACAGGCAGGATAAATCGTTGATAGATAAAATTAGTGCAACCATTATTCTTCAATCATATATGGAAAAGAAAGTTTAATAAAAACAAGATTAGAAATGATATTGCCAATTGTATCTTATGGTAATGCAGTATTAAAAACTGTAGCAAAAGAAATTGATAAAGATTATCCAAATTTATCAGAACTTATCGACAATATGTTTGAAACAATGTACACTGCTTCTGGAGTAGGACTAGCTGCTCCGCAAGTAGGCATATCTATCAGGCTTTTCATTGTTGATGCTTCTGATTTTAAAAAAGAATATCCAGATTCTGAAGATTTTAAAAAGGTTTTTATAAATCCCAAAATCATTGAAGAATCGGGAGAAGCTTGGTTGTTTAATGAAGGCTGTTTGAGTTTTCCTACACTACGCGAAGATGTGAAACGAAAACCTAATATTAAGATTGAATATTATGATGAATCATTTGCCTTTCATTCTGAAGAATTTAGTGGAATGAATGCACGAATTATTCAACACGAATACGATCATGTGAATGGAATAGTCTTTGTTGATAGATTAAGCCAGCTCAAGAAACAACTTATCAAACGGAAATTGAACAATATCGCTAATGGCGATGTTGAAATACATTATAAAATGAAATTTGCCAATAAAAAGAAAAAACAATAACCTAAAATAAACAATATTATGAAACATTTACAAAAATTAATGCTAGTAGTTATCAGTATTACTATGCTTTTCGCATGTGGAAAATCGAAAGAAAAAACTACTGCTAAAATTCAAGATTTAGAAAAGCAACTTTATGCAACCAATGTAGGTCCAATTGATTCTACCAAAGCCAATGAGATGATATCCTTGTATCTTGAGTTTGAAAAGAATTTTTCTAACGATACGGCTGCTGCTGAATATTTATATAGAGCTGCAAGTTTGTCGATGAATACTGGCAAACCTCTTAAATCAGTGGAGTATCTTAACAATATTATTACCAAATATCCAACTTATAAAAAAATTGCAAGCTGCTATTTTTTAAAGGGTTTTGTTTATGATTACCATTTAAAAGACATTACTAATGCCCGCAAGGCATACCAAGAATTTTTAACCAAATATCCTAAAGATGATTTGGCTGATGATGCTCAAATTTCTCTTAATAATCTTGGTAAAAGCGATGAACAAATTATTAAAGAATTTGAAGAAAAACAACATCAAGATTCATTGCTAATGAATAAGAAGTAAAATTAGACTTATTTACGTTTTGAATATTACCTATCAGGAGCGATGTGCTTTTTAAAGCACATCGCTCCTGTTTTTACTACAAATGATTATAAGATTCAAATTTGATAAAAAAATCATCAACAAATATAGGTTTTGCTTGGTCGTTCCAAATAAATATTTTAAATATCGCATTGTTGACAGCGTTTTTGGGAAGATTGAAACGGTTATTGTAAATGATTTTTCCCCATTGACCAAATGTTTTAATATCCTTAGTTATATCTTTGCCAAGCCATTGAAGCGATTTGCCGTCTATTGTTTCTAGTGATACTACAATTTTAGCATCTATCTTTTCTGATAGGAAAGCACTACAAGAAACAGAAACTTCAACCCAAAAAGTAGAGTCATTTGCCAATTCTTTAAGCGGTTTAACAAGTGTAACTGAATAACCGCCTCCATTAATAAGATTTGAACGTTTGCCTGACTGGGCTTTATCATTAACCAAAGATAAAGGATTTATATTCCACCCTTTTAGGCTATCAACTTCCATATCGTAGTTTACATTAACTTCTTTTTCTTTTATTAAAAGCACTTTTCTATCTATTACCTTATATAATTTCATATTTTGTGTACTATCTTCAAGTGCATATTTTTGTTTCTCAAACTCACGAATGAATAAGGGCACGCTATCTTTTTTAATGCTTGTTACATAAGTAGTATAATCGTTTATAAGCACATAAATACTTTCATCACCATTTAATTGCATATTCTTAATATCATAATAACTGATAAAACGAGTGTTTAAGGTATCGTATTGCATATAATAATCGGAAATCCTTTTTAACACCAAATCGGTAAAAACTATATTCTTACTTTGGCTTTTAAAAAAATGTTTTTTTACCATTGGATTAATATCCCTGAAACACATTGCACTTTCTTCGAACATCCTTGTAATTGGCAATATCAAAAGTGAAGCAATAAAAAGGAAAAGTAAAGATTTTTGTAAGCCCTTTCCTACCTCAGTTTTAACAAAAGTACGAATCAAACAGATTATTGTAAAAGGAATAAAGAAGTATATTGCTGTAAAAAATCCTTGAAAAATGGCAATAAAAGTCATTATAAATGCCAAAAGTGGAATTGAATAGCGTCCTTCGCGATTAATAAAATATTTTTCAACGTAAGGAGCAAATGCAACAGCCATTAAAGGAATTACATACAAATAATGCCTTACATCCACACACATTGGCACATAAGCTTTAAAATTGATAGTCATAAAATTTGCTGCTACAAGGGTAACCATAGCAACTACTACCAGAAAAGAATTTTCATCCTTCATTTTCAAAAAGTCTCTGAAATTTTTTACGCTAATTGCTGGAATTAGGAATACAATCCCAAGGAGCATTACTTGACCAATCATTTCAAACCAATATTTAAACGTAATGCGAGACAAGACTTCGCCTATAGGGAGCAAATCATAGCTGCAAGGATTGACGTAACTATTGATAGCAATGGCATCAAATCGCATCCAAATATTTCCTGTTTTTATTTTTATTATAATAAAATAAAACAACAACATTGCACCTCCTATGAGGATGGAATAAATCCAAAATTTAAAATTTCTTTTCTGAATAAAATCATATATTGCAACAAATAGAAGCACAGGAGCAATAAGCAAGACAGTCTCTTTGGTGAGAAATCCCATCAGCAAAAACCCAGAAAAAAAGAATGCATGTAGGAAAGTAAATTTCTGAACATAATCAAAACGATAGCTCCAATAACTAGCTATTGCTCCAAAAACCGCTAAGGCAATATATAAATCGGGCATTATTTTGTCAGAATAAAACAAAGACCATTGGTTGAGTGCAAATAATGACATAGCAATAACGGAAATCCAAACAGATTTTTTTCTAGTCATCCAAAAAACAAGAAATAGCGTTAAAATAGAAACCAACAAAGATGGAATAGCTGATGCAAAATCACCCATACCAAACAAATAGTATGAAATGCCTGTTAATCCAACAATAGACCAACGATAGGAAAAATGATTATTTGAAAGATGAAAGTTGCCGTCAGCCCATTGTTTGGCGAGTTGGGCATACTCCATGTCATCGTAACCATAATGTCCAAGATATCCGAAAAAATGATGAACAAAGAGGAAAACCACTAAAAACAGGAAAAATAGTATTTTGAATTGCTTGCTATTCATAATTTTGAGTTTATTATTTTTAGCAAAGCTAAAGGATGAAACTCAATTTTACAAATTTTTTTGATAATACAATATCCTAATTGCTAAAAAATTGGTAGGTTTGTAAAAAATTTAATCTTATGACAAAAGGACCTATCTCTCAATTTATTGAACATCATTACAGACATTTTAATGCAGCCGCTTTAAAAGATGCAGCTATTGGATACGAAACCCATTTGCTTGAAGGTGGCAAAATGATGGTAACACTTGCGGGAGCAATGAGCACTGCAGAGCTTGGTATTTCTTTGGCAGAAATGATTCGCCAAGATAAAATTCATATTATCTCCTGTACTGGTGCGAATCTCGAAGAAGATTTGATGAATTTGGTTGCTCATTCTCATTATAAACGTGTGCCTAACTATCGCGACCTTACTCCTGAACAAGAGTGGCAATTACTCGAAAATAATTTAAATCGGGTTACCGACACTTGCATTCCCGAAGAAGAAGCTTTTAGACGCTTACAAAAACACATCTATGAAATATGGAAAGATGCCAATGACAAAGGGGAACGATATTTTCCACATGAGTATATGTATAAAATGATTAAAAGTGGGGTTTTAAAGCAGTATTATGAAATTGACCCCAAAGATAGCTGGATGATTGCCGCCGCCGAAAAAAACTTACCCATCATTGTTGGGGGTTGGGAAGACAGTACCATGGGCAATATATTTGCAAGCTACATCATAAAAGGACAGCTTAAAGCCCAAACAATGAAAACCGGTTTAGAATATATGGTTTGGCTTACAGAATGGTATCGTGGCAATAGCGGTGGAAAAGGAGTTGGCTTTTTTCAAATTGGCGGTGGTATGGCTGGTGATTTTCCAATTTGTGTTGTTCCTATGATGTATCAAGATTTAGAATGGCACGATGTTCCTTTTTGGAGCTATTTCTGCCAAATTTCCGATTCAACTACTTCTTATGGTTCATATTCAGGGGCAGTTCCAAACGAAAAAATCACTTGGGGCAAACTCGATATTCATACCCCAAAATATATTGTAGAATCAGATGCAACCATTGTGGCTCCTTTGATTTTTGCTTGGGTGCTGGGTTGGTAAGAAAATAAAATATATTATAAGTATTTTTTTTATATTACTAATATTGTGAATTTTATAATTTTTTTTATAAAAATAGTATCATAATATTGTTTATTATTATCTTTTTACTAATTTTACCGCCCTTATATGAACAAATAATTATATAAAAACAGATTATGAAAGTATATCAAACCAAAGAAATAAGAAATATTGCATTAATAGGTGGTGCAAAATCTGGTAAAACAACAATGGCAGAATGTATATTGTTTGAAGGAGGCATTATTAATAGAAGAGGTACTGTAGAAGACAAAAATACCATTTCTGATTATAGAGAAATTGAATTAGAACGTCAGAATTCTGTTTATTCAACTGTGTTATGTGCTGAAGTTTTTGATAAAAAAATTAATTTCATTGATGTTCCTGGTTTTGATGATTTTGTTGGTGAGTTATTAGCAGCGTTAAAAGTTACTGAAACAGCCATAATGCTTGTAAATGCGCAAAATGGAGTAGAAGTTGGTACCGAAATTACTTGGAGACATACCAATAAATGCAATTTGCCTGTTATTTTTGCTATTAATCAATTGGAACACGAAAAAGCAAATTTTGACGAAACTATCAGACAGATGAAAAGTTTGTTTGGTGAAAAAGTTACTATTATCCAATATCCTGTTAATATAGGTCATGATTTCAATACAGTTATTGATGTTTTGAAAATGAAAATGCTTAAATTCCCAACAGGTGGAGGAAAAGCAGAGGTATTAGATATTCCTGAAAGCGAAAAGACAAAAGCTGAAGAATTAAAAGGAAAATTAATTGAAGCTGCAGCAGAAGGTGATGAAAGTTTAATGGAAGTATTCTTTGAAAAAGGAACTTTAACGGAAGAAGAATTATTAAAAGGTTTAAAAAAAGGCATAATATCCAGAGGTTTGTTCCCAATTCTTTGTACTTGTTCAAAACATAATATGGGCGTATCTAATTTATTAGAGTTTGTTTGCAATAACGCTCCGTCTCCAGCTGATGTTCTACCTCCTAAGAGTACTGAAGGAAATGATATTATTTCCGATGAAAAAGGCACTACAATTGCTTTTGTTTTTAAAACATCCATAGAACCTCATATAGGACAAGTTTCTTATTTTAAAATGCTTTCTGGTGTTTTAACAGAAGGTATTGATATGGTTAATTCAAAAACCAATTCTAAAGAAAGATTAACTCAATTTTTTGTTACCTTAGGTAAAAATAGAACTAAAATCGAAAAAGTTGTTGCTGGAGATATTGCTTCTACAATAAAACTTAAAGATACACATACTAACAATACCCTATTATTACCTAAAGATCAATCTGGTCTTATGGTAGAACCTATTAAATATCCAGAACCAAAATTTAGAACGGCAGTAAAAGCTAAAAATGCAGCAGATGATGAAAAATTAATTACTATTTTCCGCGAAATACACGAAATAGATCCAACCATTATCTATGAACAATCAAAAGAATTAAAGCAAATCATATTGCAAGGACAAGGAGAGCTTCATCTAAATATAGTAAAATGGATTGTAGAAAATCTTCAGAAAATTGAAATAGAATATTTTGCTCCCAAAATTCCTTATCGCGAAACTATTACTAAAAATGCCAAAGCAATGTATCGCCACAAAAAACAATCGGGTGGTGCTGGTCAGTTTGGTGAAGTTCATATACTTATTGAACCTTATTTTGTCGGAAAAACGGATCAAACAGAATTTCCAATTAGAGGACGCGAAGAACATAAGCTACCTTGGGGTGGAAGTTTGTTTTTTCACAACTGTATTGTAGGCGGTGCTATTGATGCACGTTTTTTACCTGCTATATTAAAGGGTATTATGGAAAAAATAGAAGAAGGACCTCTTACTGGTTCTTATGCCAGAGACATTATTGTTAATGTTTATGATGGGAAAATGCACCCAGTAGATTCTAATGAAATTTCTTTCCGTTTGGCAGGTCGTCATGCATTTAGAGAAGCTTTTAAAAATGCTGGTCCTAAAATCCTTGAACCTATTTATGATGTGGAAGTGATTGTTCCTGATGAAAAAATGGGTGATGTAATTACCGATTTACAAGGTAGGAGAGGGGTGATGATGGGCATGGATAGCGAAGGTAACTATAAAAAGATTATTGCTAAAGTTCCATTGGCTGAAATGAACCGTTATTCAACTTCATTAAGTTCAATAACTAGCGGTAGAGCAACTTATGGACTTAAATTTGCTGAATACCAACAGGTGCCCCCTGATATTCAGACTCAATTGTTGAAAGATTACGAAGCTCAAGAAAAAGAAGAAGAATAGTTTTAAATATAAAGCCCGCAAAAACTTGCGGGCTTTTTTATATCTATATTTAGCTGAATGAACGGTATCTATATTCATATTCCCTTTTGCAGGAGGGCTTGTAATTATTGTAATTTTCATTTTTCTGTTTCCACTAGAAACAAAAACGACTATATTGCCGCTATCCTCAAAGAAATTGAATCACAAAAGAATTATTTTAATAAGGATAATCATCAAGAAAAAACAATTATTGACACTGTTTATTTTGGAGGAGGCACACCCTCTTTGCTTTTGGCAGAAGAGATTTCTCAAATAGTTACTGTATTAAACTTATATTTTGAAATTAAAAGCAATGCAGAGATTAGCCTTGAAGCAAACCCCGAAGATTTAACAAAAGAAAAATTGCGAGAGTTTAAACAAATTGGCATCAACAGATTAAGCATTGGAGTTCAGTCTTTTTTTGATGAGGATTTGCAATTTCTTAATCGTCCACATAATGCACAAAAGGCAATTAATTCTATTATCGAAAGCAAAGAAGTTGGATTTAATAATATAAGTATCGATTTAATATATACTATACCTTCATTAACAAATGGAAACTGGCTCAGAAATCTGGAAATTGCTTTTGAAAATAAGATACCACATATATCACTATATTCTTTGACGGTTGAACCAAAAACTCCCTTGGCGCATTATATTGCAAAAGGCAAATGTAAAGCCATTGATGAGCTAAAGAGCAACGAACAATATCAGATTGCCATGCAAGCAATGGAAAAAAATGAATACATTCATTACGAAATATCTAATTTTTGCAAAAAAGGCTATTATTCCATCCATAATTCTAATTATTGGAAAAATCAAAGCTATTTAGGACTTGGTCCATCTGCTCATTCATACAATGGAATTTCCAGACAATGGAATATTGCTAACACTACTGAATATATTAAAAAGCTCTTATTAGGGGAAACAGCTTATACAGAAGAAATTCTTACCATAACACAGCATTACAATGAATACATTTTAACGACTTTGAGAACAATATGGGGAAGCGATTTGGATGTTATTAAAAATACTTTCGGAACAGCATATTTCAATCATTGTACAAAAATTGCAACGAAATATGTGCAAGAAGGGAAAATTGTAATTAATAACAATTGCATTTATTTAACAAATACGGGTAAACTTTTTGCTGATTTGATAAGTATGGAAATGTTTTGTTAAAAATCTTTGTTAGCGTGTTCATTTAAAAAAGTTGGATTAAATCTATGAATAAAAATAGGTATTAATACAATTCAAAATTTTACTTTTATTGAGCGTAGTTATAAATAATAAAAAGAGGTTTTCCCTTTTCAAAAGGAAAAACCTCTAAGAACTTATATATAAATCAATTATAAAAAATTAAATTGATTTAATTTCTGCAATTAGTTTCTGCAAAGTAGCTTTTGCATCGCCAAAAAGCATTCTGTTTTTTGCATGATAGAATAAATTATTTTCAATGGCTGCATAACCTTTAGCCATTGAACGTTTCATAACGATTATATTTTTGGCATCCCAAGCTTTAATAACTGGCATTCCGAAAATAGGGCTACTTGGGTCGGTCTCGGCTGCAGGGTTCACCACATCATTGGCACCAATCACAATTACCACATCAGTATTACTTATATCATTATTTACATCATCCATTTCTACAAGTTTTTCGTAAGGAACATCAGCTTCGGCAAGTAATACATTCATATGACCAGGCATACGACCAGCAACAGGATGGATTCCATACTTTACTTCCACTCCTTTGCTTTCGAGAAGGTTGTCTAATTCATGGCATAAATGCTGTGCTTGTGCAACAGCCAAGCCATAACCAGGAATAATATATACCTTTTGGGAATAACTTAATAAAATAGCTGCATCACTTAAACTGATTTCTTTCACATTTTTATCGCCCGATTGAACAGAACTCTCAGCATTACCGCCAAAAGCACCAATAATTACATTCAATAAGGAACGATTCATGGCTTTGCACATTAAAATAGTAAGGATGGTTCCTGATGAACCCACTAAAATCCCTCCAGTGAGCATTGCCTGATTGTTGTATAAGAATCCACCCATAGCAGCAGCTACTCCTGTAAAGGAATTTAACAAGGAAATAACCACCGGCATATCGGCACCACCAATTGGCATGACGAAAGTAACCCCATAGATAAGGGCAGCGATGGCAAACAAATATATAATCATGTTGTTACCTGCCACTGGTTGAAGAGTCATGATAAAAACGACTGCAATCAAAAGTAAAACCAAAAAACTAAGGTTGACAATACGCAAAATAGGACTTTTAAAATTACCAATGCGTCCATCAAGCTTTCCAAAAGCAATCATACTTCCTGCAAAGGAAACACCCCCAATCATCAAGGCTAACAATATTGCAATTGCTTCGCCATTAAACATATTAGTAGCACCAGCAGCGGCAAACATAGTTTGCATTTTGGGAAATTCCATCAATGAAATTAATGCAGCACAGGCGCCTCCCATTCCGTTGAAAATGGAAACCATTTGCGGCATAGCAGTCATCTTCACTTTTTTAGAGGAATACCAACCAATAACAGAGCCGATAGCAATAGCAACAACAATCCATATTATATTGCCAATAGGTTGTCCATCTTTTTTATGAAATAGTATCGTAAATACGATGGCAGCAATCATGCCTGCAGCTGCCCAAAGATTACCTGCTCTAGCCGTTTCTGGATGACTTAGCTTCTTTAAACCGAGAATAAAGAGTATTGAAGCAAATAGATATGAAATTTCTAGTATGGAAATTTCTGTTGAAAAAATATGTTCCATTTTTTATCCTCCCTTATTTGTTATTTTTGTTAGTTTTCTTTTTCTTAAACATTTCAAGCATTCTATCTGTCACAACAAAGCCGCCGACCACGTTAAGTGTTCCTAATATTACGGCAATAAACCCTAACACCAATGAGAGAGTATCCGTAGCATGACCCATTACGATGATAGCTCCTATAATAACTACCCCATGAATGGCATTGGAGCCAGACATTAAAGGGGTGTGTAATACCGCAGGAACGTGTGATATCACTTCTATTCCAAGAAATATGGACAATATAATAATAAATATTGCCTCTTTATATTCTAAGAAAAATTTTAAAATTTCTTCCATGTTTTATTTGTTTTATTGATTAATAAATGATTTAATTCTTTCATGTACAATTTCTTTGTTAAAAGTAACAGCGGTGCCTTTAACAATATCATCTTCCCAATTTAGATTAAGCTCTCCTTCTTTGGTAATCATCAATTTTAAAAAGTTGATTACGTTTTTGCCAAACATTTTGCTGGCATCGGTTGGCATATCAACTGCAAAGAATGAGTTACCAATTATTTTAACTCCATTATGAATAACAGTTTCATCATTTTTGGTTAATTCACAATTTCCACCTGTTGAAGCAGCAATATCTATAATAACAGAACCTGGTTTCATTGCATCAACTGTAGATTTATTAATTAGTATGGGTGCTTTTTTACCTGGAATTTGAGCGGTACAAATAATAACGTCTGATTTTATAGCATGATCGTGTATTGCTTGAGCTTGTCGTTGTTTAAACTCATCTGTTTGCTCAACAGCATAACCTCCGGCAGCTTTATCATCAACAGCACCTTCTACATCAACGAATTTTCCACCTAATCCTACAACCTGTTCTTTAACTGCTGCGCGAACGTCAAAGACTTCTACTACAGCACCTAATTTCCTTGAAGTAGCTAATGCTTGCAAACCTGCAACACCAGCTCCCATTATTAAAACTTTTGCAGGAGTTATAGTTCCAGCTGCTGTCATAAACATTGGAAAAAATTTGGGCAAAGTATTTGCAGCCGTTAGAACGGATTTGTAACCAGCTACCGTTGCCATAGAAGACAAAATATCCATTGCTTGAGCTCGAGAAGTTCTCGGAATAACATCGAGACTAAAGCTGGTAATGTTTTTAGTAGCCAATTCTTTTATAAGCCCAACATTGAAATAAGGATTGAGAACAGCAAGTAATACCTGACCTTCTTTAAATTTAGCAAGGTCTTCCTTTTCGGGAATGTTAATTTTTATCAAAAGCTGCGATTTGCTAATAACATTGTCTCTTGTCTCTATTTCTGCCCCTGCTTTAATATAATCATTGTCAAAAGCAAAAGCCCCATCCCCTGCTCCTTTTTCAACAATCACTTTAGCTTTTAGACCAATCAGAGTAGCAACACTTTCGGGCAAAAGAGCTACTCTTTTTTCATTTTCTTTTAGAAGTCCAATAATCATCGTTTTTAAGTTTAATTAGTTTAATTATTAAAAGTAATTTGTACAAATAAATTTATTATCAAATAATAATACAATTTTAAATTTGAACGAAAAGTAAATAAAATATTAAAATTATTTTCAAAATTATTTTAATATTTATTTTGATAAAAAATTTGGAGAATTGTTTTTTTTTGATATAGTTGAAATGCCATAGGCAATATTTACCAATTCAATTTACTACTATAAATTCATAGAGAAATACTAATTAGGATTCAGTATGAATATGGTAATAAAACCTTTTTGAGTAAATGGGTGTAATAATGAGGCAAAAGCTTGAGCATCGCCTTATACATTAATTGGTTTTACCGGGATATACTTTAATCGCTTCTTCTAAACACTTCATTGCTTTAATCAAAGAGGGGATATTTAGTACGTAGCTAATTCTAATCTCATTAATACCGGCTCCTTTTGTTGAGTAAAATCCGGTTGCAGGAGCGAGCATCACTGTTTCTTTTAGAAAATTAAAATCTTCGAGAAGCCACTGGCAGAATTTGTCCGCATTATCAATTGGTAATCGGGCAACACAATAAAAAGCGCCTTTGGGATTGGGACAAAAAGCTCCTGGCATTTTATTAATAGCTTTAACCACAACATCACGACGTTCAACATACTCAGCAATTACCTTTTTGAAATATTCATCAGGAGTATCAATAGCTGCTTCAGCAGCAATTTGACCAAAAGTAGGAGGGCTCAAGCGTGCTTGTGCAAATTTCATAGCTGCTTTCATTACCTCTTTATTTTTAGATATAAAAGCACCAATTCTAACACCGCATGCACTATAGCGTTTAGACACGGAATCAAGTAAAATTACGTTTTCTTCTAATCCTTCAAGGTTCATCACAGAGAAATGTTCTGAACCATCATAGCAAAATTCACGATATACTTCATCTGCCAATAAAAACAAATCATGTTTCTTTGCAATATCTCTCAGAGATTCAAGTTCGGATTTGGTATATAAGTAACCTGTAGGATTGTTGGGATTACAAACCATAATCGCCTTTGTTTTTGGGGTTATTGCTTTTTCAAATTCGCTAATAGGTGGTAAGGCGAAACCTGTTTCGATTTTAGAAATAATTGGTTTAACTACTATTCCTGTATTTGTAGAAAATCCATTGTAATTTGCATAGAAAGGTTCGGGAATAATTATTTCTTCACCTGGATTTAAGCATACAGACATTGCTATAAGGATAGCTTCGGAGCCTCCTGTAGTAATAATAATATCGTTGGGAGTAAGGTTGATATTTTTCTTTTTATAATATTCTACTAGCTTTTGTCGATAGGTTAAAATACCAGCAGAATGACTATATTCGATTACTTTTAAGTTTGAATTGCGAATACTATTAAGCATTCCTTCGGGGGCTTCAATATCGGGTTGCCCAATATTGAGATGATATACTTTTATCCCTCTTTTTTTTGCTTCATCGGAATAAGGAACGAGTTTTCTGATGGGTGATTCTGGCATTTGCTTGCCTTTTAATGAAATTTGTGGCATAATTATTTATTTTAAATAAAAAAATCCCGATAATCAATTATCGGGATACAAAGTTTTAATTTTTTTTTGTTCTAACCTAATAGAATTTAATATTTTTCTATTTATTAGGAACTACAGGGGTTGTACCATTTGGATTTGTTGGGTTTTCAGGTACATTGTTTATTGGTTTTGCAAGTACATTTCCTTTAATACTTAAAACTACTGGAGAATTTTTTGCATTTGAAATTACTGTAACTTGTTTGCTAATAACACCAACGCGATTGGTAGCATAATGCACTTTAATAATTTCGGTTTTATTAGGTAAAATGGGTTCTTTTGACCAGTAAGGAGTAGTGCAACCACAAGAAGATGTAATACTAGTAAGAATTAATGGTTCTTTTCCAACATTGGTGAACTTAAATTCGCAATCACCATTTGCATCTTGAACAATAGTACCATAATCGTGAACCAAACTTTCAAATTTAATCTCTGGAGCATTAGGATTAACTGGTGGTGTGGTAGGATTTTGAGCTTTAACTGCAAAAATAACGAGCATCATCAAACCCACTGATAAAATAATTTTTTTCATTGTTAGATTATTTAGATTATTTAATTTGTTGATTTTGTTTTT
>Ga0100389_1001289_pt1 | contig 19975 bp, 17 predicted proteins | sample CryGeymeta201513_FD_81537 | JGI IMG/M metagenome (GOLD analysis project Ga0100389, IMG submission 81537) | Groundwater microbial communities from Crystal Geyser aquifers in Utah, USA - Crystal Geyser metaG 2015-13 | ecosystem: Environmental > Aquatic > Deep subsurface > Groundwater | place: USA... | reverse complement strand
TTCTCCCATATCCACTTCCATTCTCAATAGTTTATTACTCCACTCAGGAGCAGTAGCCGAGATCACCCTTCCCACGCGAATGTCTAATTTTTCAAAATCCTCGTAGTTAATTATTGCTTTCATCAATTCAATCCATTAATAATCCCCACCGCGGAATAAACTTCTCCTAACGTCTGATTCGCAACCTTCGCTGCCTTGGATGCTCCCTCACGCAAAACACCTCTCAAAGCCTCCATATCACCTTCAAGAATTTTTCTGGCACGTCTCGCATCGTCGAACTTTCTCATGTGAGCAATATACAATTTTTCCTTCACTTCTACATCCCCAACCCGACCTTCAATATATCTTTGTTTCAAATCTGCAACCTCGTCTCGATCATCGTTGATCAGATCGTGGAAAATAAATACTGGATTCCCCTCCACTCGACCAGGATCAGTGGATTTCCTTCTATTTGGGTCTGTATAACAACTCATTATCTGTCTTTTTATTGTTTCTTCATCCTCAAAAATACCTATTACATTCCCAAGACTTTTACTCATTTTTCTCTCACCATCAGTGCCAACAATTCTACCCATTTCTTTTGATATCATTGCTTCCGGTAAGACCAAGACTTCACCATATTTCTTGTTAAATGTTTCTGCCATGTCTCTGGTGATTTCTACGTGCTGCCTTTGATCCTCTCCTACCGGAATCGCTGTAGGCTTGTAAAGCAAGATATCCGCCGCCATAAGAATCGGATAATTGAATAAACCCATGTTAATCGAATCTACACTTATCCCCTTTTGCAGCTTATCTTTAAATGCATGCATCCTCTGCATATGTGAAAAAGTTACATAGTTCCCCAAAACCACCGTCATCTGGGAATGGGCTGGCACGTCAGATTGCCTAAAAAATACACACTTCTGGGGATCAAGACCCAAAGCTAAATAGTCCAGAATGACGTTTGTAATATTCTTCTCCAGATTTATCTTGTCTTGTACAGTAGTCAATGCGTGAAGATCAGCCACAAAATAATATGTCTCATTATCATTCTGGAGCTCGATTTGAGGCTTCACTGCCCCAAAATAGTTACCAATATGCAAAGCTTTCCCGCTCGGTGTAATTCCTGACAGTATTCTTTTTTTCATATTTTGATTGTTTATCTAATGTAGCAGGGACGGGGGTCGGACCCGTGACCTCGCCCTTATGATGGGCTTGCTCTACCACTGAGCTACCCTGCCATTACCGTTCATTTTATCACGCATTAGCCTCAAGTTCGTGTCAACCCTTCAATCAAACCCAACATTAGATAATTCAAATTTGTACTCCTTTTCACTCTCACATTCATAGTGCCAAAATGTTCTTCCGGGTTTTCGTAAACTTTTGAGGGTTTTACCATTTTTAGGCTCACTTTTCGAAAATTTTCCAATGGAACACCAGAAATATTAGACCAATATTTTTCAACTTTACCAACTCTATACTCATGTAACTGGTTAATTCCCACATTGCATGAAATATCATTAACCGATATGTTAAGACATTCTTTTAACCACCTCATCCAGATTTGTATCATTTTAGGATCAGAATTCGTAAATATCAGCCTTCTGTTTTTCTTATTTCCCTCAGCCCAGTACAAAGCTATTCCGGCGATAAAAATGTCTCTTTTGCTCATATGATTAACTAATCTTTTCCCTTTATCCATATATTCCGCTAGTCTACCCATTCTTTCATTCCTTATACTTATTGCAGCCATTGCTCGTCCAACAGCACCTCCTCTTCTGTCATTCTGGATCAACCTCTCTCTTTGACCCTTGGTTAGAATAATGTCTCCGCACCATAAACTTACAGTACCTTTCGATACCCCTACTTTTCTTGCTATTGTTAAAATACTTTCTCCCATCCTCCTCAATCTTCTTGCCTCTAATTTCTCGACGGATTTAGCCATGATTCATTTACCCATATATAACCCGAATTGTCAATGTTACGCATCCGTGCTATAATATGGATGTTCGTCTTTTGCGGGTGGAAGGTAAGTATCTTGCAGGGCTCATAATCCTGCTTAATTAGGGGGCGGAACCCTAGACCCGCAACAATACACGTGTCCGAAAACTCAGAGTGGTTCTACATTGATAACAAATTCCACCACTTTCTCCAATTCGGTACGAATTTCACCAGCCTTACCTCCTCCTGGGCAAATGCCTTGTCAGGCATCACCACTAACACCTCCCCCTCCTTCTGCATGTTAAGTTTCTCTCTAATGATTTTTTCCTTATAGTCGTCAGTCATCACTATCCCTAGTTTCTCTTTTAGATCTTCATTTTTCTTTTTTTCGATTTCTAGCCTCCGATTTGCTTCTGCTATTCGACTAAAACCGGTTCTTATCTGCCAAACATCCCTCGTAAGCGAGATTATGAGCAACCAAATAATCACCAAAATTAGAACTCTATACCACCCCTTTTCGTGCTTGCTTCTGGTGCTTTTATTTACCACTTGCTTTTTTGTAACCTAGAGTGTTATAATTAGAGACATAATACATATTAACCAAAAATGGACCAAAACGAACTCAATATCAAGCTAGCTGTTTCTGCTTTTAAAAAACATCTTTCCCAGCAGGGCAGAGCTTCTGCTACCATCTTAGCCTATTCAAAAGACATCGAGCAACTGGCTGATTTCGTCTCCAAATCGAACATTTTTAACCTCAAAGAAGTCACTAAAGATCACATCGACTCCTTTAAGGCTCACTTGGCGGAAAATAGCTATACAACCAAATCTATCTCAAGAAAAATCAATTCTATTAAATCCTTCTTCGCTCATGTGCAGGCTAATGGTCTCATTTCCGAAAACCCGTCAGTTGGCGTTTCTCACCCCAGATATGATACTAAACCACCTCGGATTCTAAACAAAATCGAATATCGAGCGCTCAGGGATGCTTGCCGTGAAGATGTTAGAATGGCAGCCATCGTTGAGATCCTCCTCCAAACCGGTATGCGTATCTCTGAATTAGCCAACCTCAAGATTTCTGATATAGATAAAAACACCAACCAAGTCACCATTAGAGCCTACGAGTCTCATCCAGAGCGTATTATACCAATCAATCAACCTGCCAGAGAAGCTCTTGATCGATACTTGACTGTAAGGCCAAAAAGTGCCAACAACAGTGTTTTTATAACCAAAACCGGAAACTCCTTCCTAATTAGGAATATTCGTTCCAATTTAGACCGCTATTTCCACATTGCCGGCATCGAAAATGCAAAAGTCAACGACCTCAGACACACCTTTATTGCTCAGCAGTTAACTTCTGGAAGTCCTTTGGTCTACATTAGTAAACTCGTTGGCCACAAAAGACTCTCTACAACCGAGAAATATCTGGAATTTATCTCAGAGAAACCCGCAAAAGACAAACCAAAAATCATCGATCTTTAACCTCTCTTGGTTAATTTTTTAATGGTTTCCAGCGTAGTCTGAGATAAAAACCCCAAAACATCTCCCATTTTTTCCAAAGACCCTATGGCTATAGCCAGCCAGCCAGAGGTGGTTCTTCTCGTATCCTCGAGGATCAAAAAGGCATTCTTTACCCCCGACACTTCAAGTTGTTCACCCGTGACTTCATCCTCCAGATAAATGGTCACAGGGTTTCCATTCTTCCCCAAGTCTAGATTTCCACTTATCAACATTTCTTGCGGCCAACTATTTTCCACATAATCATCGAGACTATTCTTTATTTGAGACACCCTCAAAAGACGATCATATTTTACTTTTATCTTTTGGTTTTTGGTCTTCATCTTCATTTGTGGGTCGAGTAGGATTCGGACCTACGACATCGAAGGTATAAGCTTCGCGCTCTAACCAGCTGAGCTATCGACCCGATTACCTGATATTTTACCTCATTGTTGGCTACAATTTTGACCTTCTTTCTATTTCTTCCGAAACCTCGGCAACATCTCGACCAAATTTCAGTCTGGACAACTCCTTAATCATTCTCGCTATTTCGGCACTACCTTGAGCCTTCTCCGCCTTCAGATCTCGTCCAACATTCATTGAAAACGGAGGCACTGGTGTCCCATTGACGATCGTTTTCACATAAATATTTTGAGCCGGTATGTTCGATAAATCTATTTCGTTGAAGACTCCTTCAAATTCTTTGGAAAGTATGGCTGCATCTTGCACACCTACTCGATAGGTCATTAGGGTTCCACAATTCCCAAAGATGGCGTCCCTCACCTGCTCATCTATCTGACTGACAAATTGATTAGCCAAGACTAAACCAATGCCATACTTGCGGACTTCGGAAAGCATTTGAGCAAAATCCGGAGTCGCAAAATTTTGGAACTCATCGACATAAAGATAGAATGGCCGTCTCTGTTCCTTGGGTACTTCCTGTCGTGAAAGAGCGGCAGCCAATAGTTTTGGTACCAAGACATTGCCCAAAAAGTTCGAATCCTCCTCTCCCAGAAGCCCTTTGGCCAATTTAAGAAATACAATCTTGCCTTCGTCCATTGCAGTTCTAAAGTTCAAAGCACTCTTGGACTGACCTATGATGTTTCGAATCATTTCATTGGTCACAAATCGGCCAAATTTTGAGGCAATATAGTCGAGAGTTTCTGATTTATGGAAGTCGCTAGTTTGAGCAATTTGGTCAGTCCAATAACGTTTCACGATTGGATCTTTGACCAATGGTAATATTTCTTGCACGTATTTCTGGTCAGTCAAAGCTCGGTTTACTTCTACGAAGGTTGCCCCCGGAACCATGGCCACGGTGAGCATGGCGTTTCTGATGGCATGTTCAAATCGCGGGCCTACCATTCCCGTGCGATGGGGATCATACAGCTTATACATGAGGTTAATTATTGAAGAAGCTACAATATGCATTTCGTCATAGTTAGCTACTTCCAACAAATTAAGCCCCACAGGCCTATCTTTGTCCGATGGATCAAACAGAATTACGTCTTCGGCTCTTTCCGGTGGCACCAATTCCAACAGTTCTTCAATTCCATCCCCATGCGGTTCCATAAAACAGAGTCCTTTTCCGGCCCTCATATCTTGGATTATCATCGACTTGAGTAATTCTGTTTTTCCGGTACCCGTTCTTCCAATGATATACAAATGTTTCATCCTGTCAGTTTCGCCCATAAAGATATTCCTCTCTTGCCCTCTATATACGGATCGGCCCAACCACAGACCACTTTCCGGAAATTCGCCGGAGGCAGGAGCTGTTTTTGCTGTCAACCAAAAAATGTGGGGTGTTTCAATGGTTTTATTTGGTAGATGCCAGACTGTTGCCAGTTCGTCAATTGACAAAATAGAATTCAATCCCCACAAATTTTGATACCGGTAAATAAAATCAAGCATGAAAGATTGTTTGAATCTAATTTTATTTCCGGAAAATGAATTTTGGTTGCCGGCAAATTGGGAGAAGGTACCCTTTAGATTGCTCAAATTAGCTTTTGCTTGCTCCAGAGTGGGCGACACACTAATGATTCTGATACTAGTCAGGAAACCCACCTTGGAACATTTATTGGTAATAGCTTCTATATCCTGAGGATTCATTTTAAACTTGGCCTTTTCTGGATCTGCCTCTTCTTTTTTCAATTTTGAAACGTATCCAAATCCAAATTTGCTCCAACTAGACTCGGCTGGAGAAATTATTATCTGAATGGCCGCCGCCTCATTATCGTTAAATTTGGCCATTGCCGAGCTAATCGAAGACAAAGAATCCACAGGCAATTCCTTAAAATTCTTGATAGGTTTAAAACTTTCGTTTTTTAGGGTCAGCTCTGCAAAATCAATTTTGGTATCTTTATAGAATATATTGTATTCGTCGACCTGCTTGACATGAGTTCCCGGATAAGTTCCGGAAATCAACTTTTCGACCAGCTCCATGTTTTTTTTATGACAGGAAACATAAAACCTTATATCTTCCTTTTTTCCTACAATCTCCAAAGACAAATGCTGTTGGGAAGCAAATTTTTGCCAAAAACCTCCTTTTTTAACCGAAAAGAACGAGGCAAACATTTGTTCCACAGCATCAACTTTGACTTCATTATCTCGTGGAACAGCAATTTCTAACAAGACAAAGTTCAAACTCACTTCCTCTCTGTTCCTATTTCTTACCCAAACCACAAACAGCATCCAAACAACAATCATCGTTGCGGCCAAAAAAGCTATCCCTAAAAATATTACAAATAAATACTGAATCCAAAAATTTAAGTCGATCATCTATAAGTATTTTGAGACATATAAAAAACTCTCCCTGGATATTTTTTTATCATCATGACACACCACTCGGACAACCATCGAACACCCTCTAAAATGTTTTGCTTAAGTCCATTCTCCAGTTCCTTCTGATCCATGGGGAGCATTATTTTCTTGGCTTTCACTACGGGAGCAATTCCCACGCCGCTTTTATTGCTCACATTTTGATTAGCTTGTGTCGCAACAACTGACTGTTGTGGCTGATTTATTTGAGGTTGTTGAGTTTCGGTTTGACGCTCTACCCTGTCAATATAGCCCTGAATTTCCTTCAAGGCCATTTCATCCGGAGTTAATTGACGTTCTATTTCCTTACCCAAAGCAGGCATATCTAACTATACCAATTTTTTTAATCAAATTCTCGACTAATATTTTGAGCCTTTCCCCGGTCTTCTCCTCAAAGAAAGTAATTCCACAAGCTGGATATAAGAAAACTATAAAGTTACGCCACTGTCAGTTGTTCGACCCTCAAACATACTCGATCTGAAGCTTAAAACAATCAAAAAAAACCGATATATAGTCAAAATGAGCCACGAACCTGATATTAGCAATGTCAACAAAAGACTGATAGTAATCAAAATTACCCAATACCATTTAATACCCCTTTTTTACATCTGTCAAATTATCTATAGAGACCGCCGCAAACCATATCAGAACCATACGAATAGTATCACAATCCTACTTGAGTTCTCGAGTTCTTGATTCCTTGAGTTCTTATATTTTCCCCTCCGTCGGATCAATATCACAGCCAGCCACGCAAGCTAATTCTTGTGCCGCCTTGGTGTAATCTTCCTCCTCATAACGGAAAAGTTTACTAAAATCGATCGGAGGAAAAGCAAACTTCAATCTTTCATACTCTTCTTTATCAATCTCCTGATATGGCATCTGAGAATAGGCGGCATCAAAAGCTGGGAGAAAAGCCATGCCACCTATCAGATTCCGATGTTCCCATACCCATTTTATTAGATCAATGACTTCATCAGGGTGATATGTAATTGTCACACTAGGGTTATGCTCCGTCCAATTAATCTTATTTTGCAACCAATATTCACACTGAGCCACCGCGGAAAAGCTTTTCCGCGTCACCGCTCCGTCTGGTGACTTTACGGGAAAGTGAATCACCCAAGTATTTGCAGTTTCTGAGGTTTGTCCATTTTCAGGGTCCATTGGTACTTTTTCGGATTTCAACACCGTATAAATTGATGAATGAGTATTCACTCTAATATTTCTCACATAATATGGAGCCCACCTGGCATGTATTCCGGATGAACAATTAAATAATTGTGAAGAGTTACCCGAAGGTTTGACACATGTGACCGCCGCCGCTTGGTTGACTCCCAATTTCTCAGACATCACTCTATTCGTTTCAATAGCTACCTGTCTCAATCGGTTCTGGACTGCGGAATCTTGAGCCACCGAACTGTCCATTTGCCCATTAATATCTACTCCCAACAGCCTTTCTTCCTCACAGTTCTTTTTCCACGTCGACCTAAGTCCCAAAAAGTTCGTTGCCATGGCTTGTATCGTACCAATAATTGCCGCCACCTCAACTTTTTCCTTTAATGATTCGTAGGTATCCTCTCGTCTGGCAATCGCAATTGACAAATTACAAAACTCGAACGGTCTTAGAATTATCTCCCCGCAAGGATTTGTTCCAAACTCCGCCGGGCTTCTCCTTGCCGGTCTCATATCCAAAGCTGATTGACGATTAAATATTCCCGGTTCACCACGACCGGATTTCACCATTTCCAACATTTGCGTCATTACCTCAAACTGTGTTAAGCCGGATAACGGCCAAACGGCACTGTTGTTGGCATTCCATCTTTGACTGTTATCCCGTTCAAAATCACCAGTTTTACTATTCCACATTTCCTTATCATCAAAATCAAATAGGGAGATCATTGCTGTTCGCCTCATTCCTCCCGAAACCGCCGCATTTCCCACTTCACACATCATGTCATGCGCATCTATGGCCCGTAGGAAGCTTCCTTGTCGTGAAAATATACGCTCTCTTACAAACTCCAGCATCCTCCTCAACGGTTCCGGTCCAGACGACCGACCGCCTTTGGTTCTCAAAATTCCCCCCGCCGGACGGAGTGCAGAATAATCAAATTTGATATCTCCGCCATCAAACCATGTCTGTAAACCAGTTTTTAATGCTTCTGCCCACCCTTCCGTTGAATCATCAATCAATAGTTGCTTTGTTTCCAAACCGTCTTGACGTTTTACCCGAGGGAGATTTTCTACATATCGATTCTCCACCGAGAATCCTACTCCACAGCCATTCATCGAAATAATTAGTGCCTCAACAAACGAATCAATATTATCCACCGGCTGGTATGAACAATTGTAAATACTAATATTATTTCTCCTGGCCGCCGGACCCGCCATCGCCAGAAGTCTCATTGAAGGAGTTGCTTTCATTTCCAGAATTGCCTTCCTAATTCTTTTATACACATCCGCTCCTAGTTTTCCTCCTGAAAGTTCATGCAAAAAGTCCACCGATCTGTCCACGGTCTCTTTCCACGTCTCTCTTCTTCCCAAGTCATAATTAAACCTCGAATACTTATCAAAAAACTGGAATTTCTGAATCTGATTTTCAAAATAGATATCGCTCTCAGAAAAAGCTTTTGCTACTTCTTTGGGAATTGGTCGAGAGTCACGTAACTTAGCATGTTCTACCCTGTAAATAATATAGTTCTTGGCCGCCTCAAACTCTCCTGCCGCTTGCAATACAAGCTCGACTATATCCTGAACCTGCTCCACGGTCGGCTTGCTATATTTTGCTCCGATTATATTTACCACCCTTTTTGCCAATTCAATTATCGAAGTTGATGATTCTCTATTCAAATCGTCGAAGCAAGACCTGATCGCTTTTTCAATTTTTTGCACCTCAAAAGGAACCACTCGACCATCTCTCTTGACTATTGTCTTTGGAAACTCTATTTTGATTTTCTCGCTCGTCTTATCTTTAATTTTTTTGCTAGTTTTCATATTTTGTTAACGGGGTTAGTAATTTAAATAGGCGCCAAAATAAACCGCTTGTATTCATCAGCATTATTAAAATCCATATACACACTGGCAAATCTCAAGTATGCCAGTTCATCCAAGCGTCTTAAACGATTCAGAACCATTTTGCCAATATCACTGGCACTCACTACAGTTGTGTTTAGCGTCAATAGCTTACTCTCGATCTCATCGACCAAATTCTCGATCTGGCGTCCGGAAACCTTCCGCTTATAACAAGCCTTCATTATGCCTTTTGCGAGTTTGTCTCTGTCGTATTGTTCGATCTTGCCATTCTTCTTGATTATTTTCAGATCGATGTTGACCAGTTTCTCATGAGTGGTGAACCTTTTTCCGCATTTTTTACACTGCCTCCTTCTTCTTACTCCTTCCGCTCCGGGAAGGCCTCTGCTTTCCAGCACGTTTGTGTCCTCATTGTTGCAATATGGGCAGTTCATAGTGGCGCGATATTTAGCGTTATCAATCATCATCTAACGCCACCGGTGGTATGTCAACTGGAACACAAAATATCAGATTGGCTCATCGAAGCCGATCTCCGCAAGATCTTCTTCAATTACGAATTCTCTTGTGTCACCGTGACACTGTGGCACTTTCTCCTCATCCCAACACCGCCAAATTCATACCCATCCTGGCTAAAATTGATCCCGTAGTGTTTCCTGTTTCAATCCGTATCCAAGCATTAATCACCCCGCTTGCTCCCGAAAATAGCACTACTCCTATCAAATCCCCTACCCCCAACTCGTACACGAACAACAATATAGGAAGTCTTATTACCGCCACCATCAATCCCACAATCAACAAGTTTACCCATTTTCCTTTTTGAATTTTCTCTAAATAGCCTGCAATAAATCCACTAAAAGTTAGTTCTTCGGTTACCGCCGTCGCCAGGGCGACACCTATCAAGTTGACTTCCCACTTCATTCCCGATAAATTAAACCGTTTGATCAGGACAAAATATAAAATCCCGAAAAAAAACCCTACCAGAGTTGATATTGACCAACGTTTGCCAAAAATAGTTACTCGTCCTCCTTTCAAAGATAATTGCCACCAAAAAAGTGGCACCAACCAAATTATGGGTTTAAACCAAAGCTCTTCAATTGCCTCAGGCAATCTAACAAAATAACGGGAACTCCCCCAGAAGAGTAATAAATATACATAGTAGTACCAAAGTCGTCTCACAATTAAATGGTACCATACGGACTTGCCTGCCAAAGGCGGGTATAATGTAACCACCATGTTGGTTAGTAGAAAAGAAATCCTTCACTCCATCGAAAAAAGCAATCTCAGAGTTATTGGCCATCGGCGCCTCACCTTGATACAAATTCTATTAATCATAACTGGATTTTTTTTAATATCCCTTTTTGTTCTCCTTAAAGACGTACCCAGTCCGGCTAAGCTTGTCAAAACACCTGCCCCGGTCAGCACCAAAATCCTTGATCGCAACGGCAAGCTTCTTTATGAGGTATATTCGGAATATCGGAGAACACCTATAGCTTCTAGCAACATTCCCAACTTTGTTAAGAAAGCTACTATCTCGATTGAAGATAAAAACTTCTATCGGCACCATGGTCTTGATACTATTGGTATTCTCCGTGCCGCTTTTAATACCCTCAGGGGTAAACGACTTGAAGGAGGATCCACTATCACTCAGCAGCTCGTCAAAAACTCGCTCCTCTCAGACCCAAGCCGAACTATTACTCGAAAAATCAAAGAGGCCATTCTGGCTCTGGCCACCGAATTCTATTACACCAAAGATCAGATTCTCGAATTGTATTTGAATCACGCTCCTTATGGAGGAACCATCTACGGTATCGAAACAGCCTCTCAAACCTATTTTGGTAGATCAGCCAAAGATTTAGACCTTGCCCAGTCTGCTTTGCTTGCTGGACTTCCTCAGTCTCCCACCCGATACTCTCCCTTCGGAGCCAATCCAGAGCTAGCCATCAATCGTCAGGCAGAGGTTCTTCGTCGGATGTTGGAAGATGGTTACATTTCTAAAGAAGAAGCTGACATTGCCAAAAGTGAAAAATTGCTTTTTTCCAAAAAAAATATTTCCATCAATGCTCCTCATTTCTCCCTTATGGTTCGGGATGATTTGGTTCAAAAATACGGTGAGGATAAAGTCAATCTCGGGGGATTAAGGGTCACTACTACACTCGACCTTGACCTACAAAACTATGCCCAAGCGTCATTGTCTGCCGAAATGAGTAGAATAGCTAAACTTAAAGTCAGTAACGGTGCCGCTTTAGTCACTCACCCCAATACAGGTGAAATATTAGCCCTTATCGGGTCTAAAGATTACTATGATGACACCATTGACGGACAAGTAAACGTCGTCACCTCACTTCGTCAACCGGGCTCTTCCATCAAACCCATTAATTATGCCACAGGATTACTCAATGGTTGGCCTACCAGTACCTCATATTTAGACGTTCCCACCTGTTTCAACGTCTCTGGTCAGAAGCAATATTGTCCTAAAAATTACGATAACACCTTTCGCGGCCCGGTATCAATGAGACTTTCACTTGCCAACTCCCTCAATATCCCGGCTGTCAAAATGCTGGCCCTAAATGGTCTCGAATCCTTTATTGCCACCGCCTCAGCAATGGGAATCTCTTCATGGAAGGATCAAAGCCGATATGGTCTCTCTCTTACCCTAGGTGGAGGTGAAGTTACCATGTACGATATGGCCAAAGCTTTTGGTACATTTGCAAACCAGGGAGTAACTGTCCCCTTAGTTTCCGTTCTCAAAGTCGAAACCTACAACGGACAAATTTTAGAAGAATATCAGCCTGAAAAAATGGCCAATCTTGTTTCTGTTATGCCCACGAAGTGGCTAGATTTTTGGAAATCGCAAACATCCACAGCCATCTCATCACCAGGAGATCCTAAGGTGACTTTACCTTTAGAGGTAACCTTCCTCATCTCGGATATCTTGGCCGACAACAATGCTCGTTCTGCTGCCTTCGGTACCAATAGTAAACTGGTTATTCCAGGACACACAGTCGCAGTCAAAACCGGCACCACCAACGATCTTAAGGATAACTGGACAATTGGTTACAACCCAGATTTCCTAACCGTCACTTGGGTAGGCAACAACGACAATACATCCATGAGCTATGTTGCTTCCGGCGTTACGGGAGCTTCCCCCATCTGGAACACCATCATGAAAAAGGTACTCCAAAATGTCAAAGATAAACCCTTGTCCAAGCCAGAAGATGTTACCAATTACCAAGTTTGTAACCTCACTGGTTTTCTAGCCCAACAAGAGAACCAGTGTGAATCACACTCTGAGTATTTTATTAATGGTATTTTGCCACTGAGCCAAACCAGTTATCCAACCAGAAAACAAATTTGGCTAAGACGGTCAGATAAATATCCCATTTTCCCGGGAGACGAAACCATTGATCGCGATTTAGAAGAACATACTATTGTTTCTGACCCCTTTACTCAAGATTTTTGTTTAGATTGTGCTTACCCTGTTGATGACAAGGGACATATTCAATGGCCTCTTACTACAATCGATTACTCAAAATTTCAGCACCGGATCATCACACCTTATAACTACATGCCGGTTCTCACCCCAACTAATGCTCCGTAAAATTAGTCGCCTCTTTTTGATACTTGGTCTTATCTTTAGTAGTATCACAGCCTACGCAATTTGGCGCAACACCCTTCCCCTGATTAGTCCAGTTGCCATGATTGAGGCACTCACGGGTAATACGCCCTCCTCAAAATCGAATAAAATTGTCTACGGTTTTTTCCCCTACTGGAATCTTAAATTAGCAGATAAACTTAACATTAGTTTGCTTACTCATTTTGCCTATTTTGCTATTGATCTCAATCCCGACGGTACTATTAACAAGATAAATTCGAAAAAAGAACAAGAGCCAGGTTGGAACAAACTTCAATCTAGTTCTTTTAACAAACTTCATTATCAAACCAAGCTTCTGGGGCAGAAAAGTGTCATCACTGTTACCGCGATGGAGCCTGAGTTAATTAATTCCCTCCTCACCAGCCAGGAAACATCCTCCGTCGCCATTGAATCAATCTTAGAAGTCTACCAAAACAATAAGTTCGACAATATCAACATTGATTTCGAATATGTTGGCGAACCAGACCAAGCTGTTCGAGACGCATTCACCCTGTTTATCAGAAACCTCAAAAAATCCTGCTCAATCATCAATCCAAAATGTCAAGTTGATGTCGATATTTTTGCCGACACTGCCGAAAAATATCGTCTCTGGGATCTCCTCAATCTCAATCAAACTGTCGACCATTTTATTGTCATGACTTATGATTATTATCGAAAAAACTCCACTCAATCTGGTCCAATCGCCCCAATTACCGGAAAATGCAACTCCTCAACTCCACCCAACTCTCCTTGTCTAGAACAGGACATCCTTACTCACATTTCTCAAATCACCAAAGTTTTACCATCAGATAAAATTCTGCTTGGTATTCCTTTTTACGGATATGAATGGCAAACTTCGAGCGCGGACTATCTTGCCAATACCTATCCTAAGACCGGTATCTTGGCCAGCTATCAAAGAATTCAGGGTCTTTTTTCCAATCCGGAAGTTTCCTCTCTGTCCGCTAAGTGGTCAAGTGTTTCTCTTAGTCCTTATATTACCTATACAAAAGACGATAAGATTTACCAAATTCAATTTGAAAATTCTCAATCTCTCGAACAAAAAATCAAGTTCGTCAAATCAGCCAATCTTGGTGGTATTGCCATTTGGGCTCTTGGCTACGAGACGCCATACGATGACCTTTGGCAACCAATTAAAGATTTCTCTACCCCCTAGTCTTTTTTCTATTCTGGATTTACAATTGAAGCATTCAAACTGCCCCATTTCCCAAAAAAATATCGACCCATGGTAATCAAGAAAGAGGCTCAATCAAATAACTTCCTCATCGTCTTGGGTCGTCCTGTCTTCAATTTCTTAATCTTCCTAATTTCTTTAATCGGTTTTTTCCTCCTTAGTTTTGATCATCTCATCTCCAAAATAGCTTCCATTAAAAAACCAGCCTTTCACTTTTCGATTTCGGTCATCCGCCTATCCCCATTTCACTTTAATCTATTTTGCCCCAAAATCAATTTTAGGTACATTATCTTTCTTCTGTCATTGTTCGGTTTGTTATTTCTGATTTACCTAGAAATATTTTATAATCTACCTGATCCCAGGTCACTCACACAATATCCATCAAAACTAACTACTCAAATACTTGATCGAAACGGCATCGTTTTGTACAAGATCTACAAAGATGAAAACAGGACTCTCATCAGACTCGATTCACTTCCAAAATTTGTCAAGGACGCATTTCTTTCTGCCGAAGATAAAGATTTCTATTCACATAAAGGTTTCTCTCTTACTGGACTCATCAGAGCTGTCTACAAAAACCTGTTTGCTGACAAGCTGGAGGGGGGTTCGACCATTACCCAACAACTCGTCAAAAACACCGTATTAACTCCGGAGAAAACTATAACCAGAAAGATAAAAGAAATCATTCTGGCAGTCGAAACCGAACATCTTTTTTCCAAAGATAAAATTTTCGAAATGTATCTTAATCAAATAAGTTTTGGGGGGCCAGCCTACGGAATTCAAGAGGCTGCCCGCCAATATTTTGATACAGATGCCAAAGATCTAGATCTCGCCCAGGCAGCCTATCTTGCGGGACTAACCAGAGCCCCTAGCAAATATTCCCCATTTGGAGCCCAACCGGAATTGGCTATTTCGAGACAACAATGGGTTCTTAAACAGATGTATCAAGACGGTTTTATTTCCGAAACAGAGCTATCCCAGTCGTTGTCCGAATCTTTAAATTTTCAATCTGCCAAAATTGAAATCAAGGCACCTCATTTTGTCATGTTGATCAAGAATCTCCTCGTTGACCAATTGGGAGAAAATGAAGTCACGCAAGGAGGCCTCAAAGTCTATACCACACTCGATTTAAAACTCCAAAACCAGGTTCAAAAAATTGTAACTGAAGAAGTAGGGAAGTTAAAAGCACTACACGTCGGTAACGGCTCAGCTCTAGTCACCAATCCAAAAAACGGTGATGTTTTAGCTATGGTCGGCTCAACTGATTATTTTAACCTAAAACAAAATGGCCAAGTTAACCTCACCACGTCACTTAGACAACCAGGCAGTTCTATCAAACCGCTCAATTACGCCTTGTCTTTTGAAAACGGTAATGGGCCGGCGACCACAATCGAAGATCGGCCAATTACTTTTCATCTATCAGGTCAAGAGTCTTGGACACCCAAAAACTATGACGGAAAATTTCACGGCACCATCACCTTGAGACAAGCCTTAGCCAGCTCTTATAATATCCCTTCGGTTTTACTTTTAGCCAAAAATGGTCCCGCCAACTTTGCTGTTTTTGCTCAGAAGCTTGGCATCACCAGCTGGACAGATTCTTCCCGCTTCGGACTTTCCATGGCCCTTGGCAGTCTGGAAGTCAGAATGGTCGATTTAGCCACGGCTTACTCTGCTTTTGCTAATCAAGGAATCAGTACTCCTCTTCACACTATCCTAAAAATTGAAAAACCAGACGGTAAAAGTCTCCGTCTTTCCAGTTGTCCATCCTATATCAAAAGCATCGCCGAGAATTCCACGGCCAACGCCGAAGACAGTAGTTGTAATCCAAAGAAATCCATATCCGCCGCCACCGCTTACCTTATCTCTGACATCCTTAATGACAATTCAGCTAGAAGTCCGGCCTTCGGTACTAATTCAATATTAAATATAAAAAATGCCAAAGTGTCTGTTAAAACCGGTACCAGCAATGACCTGAAAGATAATTGGACCATCGGCTATTCTCAAAATTTTCTTGTGGCCACATGGGTCGGCAACAACGACAATACTCCCATGTCTCAAATTGCTTCTGGTATCACCGGAGCCTCCCCTATCTGGGCTAAAATATTTTATCAGATACTAACCACCAACCAAGAGCCAAATAATCTTACCCAACCCGATGATCTCATCAAGGTTCCGATTTGTCTTCTTACCGGTACCCTTACCTGTACTGGATGCCCCACTCGAATTGATTATTTTATCAAAGGATCAGAACCCAAGACAGCTTGTGATCCAGCAGATATCGAACGCCGTCTTCATTCTAGCCCATCACCTCAAAACTCCCCCTCCCCCTAAATCCTCTAAGTTCTCTAGTATCCCTCATCTCACTTTGTCATCCTCGTAGTTACAGCTTATACTCAACATAATTTTTCCATTCCACTTTTGGTGCATTCTTTTCCGGCACATCTATTCTGAACATGGGTAAATTAAAATTATATTCTTTTATTCTCGGCCACATCCAAAAAATCAAAGTAATACCTAAAATAAACAACAGTGTCCACATCACCACTCTTCTGTCCACGGATCTTTCTTCCTTCGTTTTTTTTCGTTTCGCCCGTTTGCTTGGATGGTCTCCTGTGTTATCGTCCTCATCGGAGGGCACCTCCATCAGTCTTTCTTCATCATTCATATTAATCAGTTTTTTGCTGCCAAACATCAGGATTAACGAGACACGAAGGCTGTCTGCCCTCAATTGCATCGGCGATGTTCTCTACGACAATTTTTGCCATAGCCATACGTGCTTCTATAGTTGCCGAGGCCGTGTGTGGTGTCAAAATTGTGTTGGAAAGTGCGCGCAACTCTTCAGGAACATGTACCTCATCCTCAAAAACATCCAAACCGGCTCCAGCGATCCATTTTTCTTTTAACGCTTTTATTAGGACGTTTTGGTCTACAATTGGTCCTCTTGCCGTATTAATCAACAAGGCGGTCGGCTTCATTAATTTCAATTCTCGCTCTCCCACCATGTGCCTCGTTTCGTTCGTTAACGGTACCGACAAACTAACCACATCGGCCTGTTCCAACAGCTGGTCAAAGGTGTGGTGCGCTATGCTATATTCTTCCTCAAACTCTTCATCTCTATGTCGATTGAAATAGATGACCTTCATACCTAACGCACTCGACATTCTGGCTGTCCATCGCCCGATCCGCCCAAGGCCCACGATCCCCATTATCTTATCTTTCACCCCGGTCCCTAAAAGCAAGTCCGGCTCCCATCCTTTGTACTTCCCCGATCGAATTAGTCTATCTCCCTCCACCACTCTTCTATACAAAGCCAAAGTAAAGGCTATGACCTGTTCAGCCACCGACTCGGTCAGTACTCCGGGGGTATTGGTGACACAAATTTTTCTCTTAGTGGCCGCCGGTACGTCAATATTGTCAAAACCAACCGCATAATTACTTATCACCCTGAGTTGCGGCCCTGCCGCCTCCATTACCTCATCATCAATTTTTTCGGTCAGAAGAGAAATGATTCCGGTCGCTCCCTTAACACCGGCCAGCAAATCCTCTCTACTAATATCTCTTCCTTGCCAAACAACTACATCATATTTTTCTCGTAGCTTCTCCACGAATTTTCCCAGAAACACATGTGTCACAAAGATCTTCGGCTTTTGCATATCTTCATTTAACCACAAATAGATCTTGTGCACCCAATATATTTGAAAATTTAATATTCACCGTAGGCCATGTTCCTTTGGGAAATTATCCGGAGCCACAGGGTGAGCGGATTGTGGTTTCCATAAAGAAATATGGGCGAGAGGTGTAGAGATTTTCAAAAATTCAAATCACCTCTTCGACCATCTTAATCTTTTTACTCATCCATTTTTCCATCTCACTCTTATAAAGCAACCCATCCTTCGCTCCAAGCTTCATCACCTGACTCCCCCCGTTGGCCAGTCCCATCTTTAGAAAATCTTCAGGGTTTTTGTTCTGAAGAATGCCGGCTACTATCCCACAAACAAAAGCATCCCCAGCCCCCGTATCATCAACCGAACTTACCGGAAAGGCGTCCATTTTTAGCCAAGTTCTGTTTACTACTACACTTGCGCCTCTTTTTCCATCCGTCACCGCGATCACCCTGGCTCCCAAGTCTGCAACCTTTTTCATTATTTCTTTTTCATTTTCATAATCAACCCCGGTTAGAATGCTTGCTTCCATGCGATTGACGTTAAAAAAGTCAAGTTTGGGAATTATCTTCATCAGCCTCTCTTTTTGGTCAAGCTCTTTTCTTCCCGGATTAAAGCCTATTTTGACTCCCTCATTAAAGGCAAACAATATTAGGTCCTCAAGAAACTGCATTTCTCCACCAAGCGATGATACTTGGATCCAGTCTGCTTTTTTTACCTCTTCCCAATTTATTTCACCTGCATCGATCAAGCCGCTTTCACCCCGATAGGTGACAATCGACCGGCCACCATCCACCGAAACTAATACGACCGACAATCCCGTTTTCCCCTTGCCCTTCTGCAACATCGACAGGTCAAGCCCCTCTTTTTGAAATTGCATCATCATGAATTCTCCCAGATTATCTTTTCCTATTCTGGAGATCATCTTCACCGCCTCACCCATTCTATGAAGGCCAACCGCTACATTCGTCCCCCCTCCGCCACTCACCACCATGCTCTCCTCCGCCTCCAGTTTCCCGCCTACCACTTCACACATTGCCAAACCTCCAGGTACTTCGTGTCCTTTAACGGTCTTCAAGGCTTTTGACCTTAACAGCACATCCTCCACCGCCGCCCCCACAACTATTACTTTATTCATAAATTAATTCTAACTTATTGACGTACTATCATCACAGACCACGTTCCTTTGGGAAATTATCCGGAGTCGCGAAAGCATGGCTCCCGCCAAAAGCGGGATTTTGCGACGAGGCCAAAACAACCGCGAGCCGCAGGGTGAGCGGATTGTGGTTTCCATAAAGGAATATGGGCGAAGATGATATGGGTATAATATAAAGGCATGAAACCTTGGCATTTACTACGCCCCAAAACCGGAAAAGAAATCCCTTTCTTGATTCTTATTAGTTTTCTGGCCACTTTTGCCTTTTCGAGGTTTGTGACGTCTCTTCCATTTCCCAATCTGTATCTCAAGGTCAGAGATATCCACGTTCATCACTTTGCCTATGGCATCTTCATCTTGGGCATTGTCGGGTTTCTCAGCCTGGTTTTGGAAAGGACAGACAAGCTCAAACTCCAACTTTCCGTAATCTATGGAATTGGCTTAGGACTGGCCTTCGACGAGTTTGCCATGTGGATACAGCTAGAAGACGTCTATAAAGACCGGTCCACCTACGACGCCATCGTCTCCATCTCTCTGATTCTATTAAATATTGTGTATTTTGCCGATTTCTGGAAAAAATGGGGTCACCGCCTCGGCCTCCTCTTCAAACGCCTCTTCACCTAGCTTCTCGCGCATCTAAAAAGATTTGATACAGCTCTTTCATAAAAGCCAGGTCAAATTGCCGACCCTCCGAAATGTATTTTTCTATTAAAGAAAAATCAGTAATCTTTTCACCAAGCTCATATATTGATAGTTCATCTACCGTCTTTTGTCTCAGTTCTGTTGGAAGTTATACTGGTTTCGAAGCTTCAGTCTCTTCATCGTATATCTCCCTCCACCCGTCTGTGAGTTTTTTGTACGGTCCTCCGTTTTTCCACTTTTCGGAACCGCTTTCTTCCATTACCGCTTCGGTAATTTCGTGAAATCTTTTTTCATCGACTCGGAACACAATTGTCGCATGAATTGGAACACTCTCTTCAGGAATGTCCTCCTGTAATCTACTGTTGGCATATTGGTCAAGATATATGCGGTAAGTTCGACTTCGGGCTCCAGGTACCCCAGCTGATTTTTCATTA
>Ga0100389_1001250_pt1 | contig 20191 bp, 17 predicted proteins | sample CryGeymeta201513_FD_81537 | JGI IMG/M metagenome (GOLD analysis project Ga0100389, IMG submission 81537) | Groundwater microbial communities from Crystal Geyser aquifers in Utah, USA - Crystal Geyser metaG 2015-13 | ecosystem: Environmental > Aquatic > Deep subsurface > Groundwater | place: USA... | reverse complement strand
CAGGGTGGTCAATCTTCCAAGGTCAATTCCTGACCTCACTCTTTTGCCCACCCCTATAGCACCGGTTAAAACACCACGCAAATCCTTTCCCGGTAAACACCTTCAGAGCGGGGTAAATAACACTATGCTGTAAACATGCCTTACCCTTTAGCAAACAGCCAGAATGTCAGTACTCAGGGTAAAATGATTTACTTATAATTCTCAACGTAAGGGTAGTAGCTTTGGACCACATCCAGCCTTCCCAATTGTCCACCGCCCAGCCAGAGCTGGATAATCTTAGAGTCCCTGAGGTATTTTTCCACATGGTAATCGCGGGCATAACCATAGGAACCCATCAGCTCCATAGCCCTGTTGCAGACCATCTCGGTGACATCGCAGGCATACACCTTGGCGGCACTGGTGCGGGCCATAAGGTAATCCTCGCCGGGATTTCCGTATATCTTTCGGTTGTTGAACATAGCCGCCACAGAGAGGTAAAAGGCGCGCGCCGATTCTATGCCGATGGCCATATCGGCGATCATGGCTGCCTGAAGGGAATGGTTCCGGACGGGTTTCCCCCCATAGGATCTTGTTCGGGTATGTTCTATGACAATATCTAAAACGGCCTGAGCGTTTCCCAGCGTCATGGGGGCGCTCATGAGCCGTCCCCATGCTACGTTATTCCTGAAAAGCCGCCAGTCAACACCGGGTCCCCCGGCTCGATATTCTTTGGGCACTCTCACGTCGTCGAAGTAGATGGCGGCATTGAAGTCCGTCACCTTCATTCCCATCTTTTCTTCCGGCTTACCAAAGGAAAGTCCGGGGGTATCCTTGGGGACATAGATGAGCGCCATGCCCTCTTCCTTCCGGCTGGCATCCGTTGTGCAGACGACGCAATAGAGATCGGCAACGCCGGCGCCGCTGGGCCACATTTTTTCACCATGGATAACCCATTCATCTCCCTCCAGCCTGGCCCTGGTTCGAATGGTAAGGCCATGCTCCGCCGCATCTTCGATGTTGCAGCCTCCAGCCGGTTCGGTAATGGCCAAACAGCCGCAGCGGGGGGTGTCCTCACAGAACATGGGAATGAACTTATCCATCAGGACCTTGTTGCGGGCCCCCATCGCTGCAGCCAGGCACCAGGGTATGATGAGCGCGTGAAGGGACAGCCCGCTGTCGCCTCGAGATATCTCTTCCGTGATGGCGCAGATCGTGGTTGCCGATCGGATTCCCAGACCGCCATATTCGGGAGAGAAACCCCGCTTCTGGATGCCGAGCTTCACCAGGCCTTCATAGGCCTTCTCAAAGACGGCGTAGTCTTCATCCAACTGCATACGAACCGTCATCACCTCTTTGTCAATATACTTACGGATGCTTGTCAACAGGGCCAGATCTTCTTCAGATGTGATAAAATCTCCATATCTTTTCATCGCAGCTTCCTTCTTTCCATCAGGAACGATTCCTTTTCATTGTATCTCTTCGCTGTACCTCACTGAGTCAGTCATGCATACCTATAATGATACGGGGAATAAAATTAATTGTCAAGGAAATCAAGAATTTTCTTTAAGGGTGGTGCTTTGCTGATGCGGGAAAGTTTGCAATTTTCCCTTGATCGGAAAAATACACGGTTCAACCCTGCACCTTTTAAGCCATATTCAATGATTTGGACCGGTCAGCCGCACTGAAGATTTGTATTTGTTATCCGTAAGGCTGGTATTGATATAATATTATTAAAGACAAGGCTTTGTACACAGACGATTCATTTGTTTCGGTTTGAACTGAAGTGAGGATTACCATCTGATCGGAACATAGGTTGACCTCCGTTTTCATCGAGCCATCCGCACGGCCAATTCCATGACTCCACCGGAAACGATCGGGATTACAAGATTGTCATTTATCCGTAGCGGTAAAAGCTCAACGCCTGCAGCAACAAAAGCGCCGAGAATTGTCACCCAGGGAAGCAGATGCATACCTGTAAACATCAGAAAGAGTCCTGAGCAGATCGCCGCAACTGCAAATGCAGTTGTCCCTTCCAGACTCTTCTCCCCTATCTTGATTTTACCGTAACGCTCCCCGACCGTTGTTGCGGCAACATCACCGAATGCGAGAAAACAAATTGCCGCCGTAGCGATAGGTGTTGCATAGAAATACAGAGATAACCCAATTCCGAGGATATAGGGTCCAGTGCCAGTCAGTTTATGCTCTTCGTTCCTGCGGATGAAACTGCTGAACCATTTGAAGATGAATCTGTTCACTGCCGGTATGGACAGCCTGATGATATCGAGGCCCAACACGGTGACAAACAACACCGTATATAATGCAAGCGACCAGTCCCTTCCCATGAGGTAATAGAGAGAAAGGAGACCTACACCGCCCATGAGATGGTAAAGCTTACGGCCGATATGGTCCATCCGTTTTCCTATTGATTTCTTTAAAAGAAGCCGGAAAAAGTAACCTCCCAAAATGCCACAGTTCAAACCGGACTCAATGATCTGGCCAGATCAGCCGCACTGAAGCTTTGTATTTACAGTCATGACACGTAACGCGGACAAAGGCATTGTGCAGATCGCCGCAAGCGAGATAGCGTTAAATCACCTGTCTGATATAGGGCCGCCAGAATTTGTAATAATAGCTTTGTATTGATGTAGAACATCCTTATATTGATATGCCATAATGATTTCGAAGATAATCAACGTTTTCTTGGGCGTTGTCATACTTCACTTTCCCGTAGTGGTAATAGTCGAATTCGATGGAGGAGATGTTCAACTGAATCAGACTCCATAGAAACCAATAGACATCCGGATACGGTTTGAAAAGATCGGTCATATACTGATGATGGTCTGTATCGTTCCCTTCCCAATAGACGTCCAGAAGTCTCCTTTCCGCATGCCTTGGGAGCAGGATTTCCTGGAACATGTCAGCCAGATCATAATAGGCGGGAGCCATACCTCCGTACTCCCAGTCAATCAGGCACATGGGAGACTTGAATTGATCCTCGTCTTCTGTCAGAACAAAGTTATCCGCGAGAAGATCGTTGTGGCAAGGAACGTACTGCGAAGAGAAAACGTCATCAACTTCATTAATCTTTTCAAGGATTCTGATCGTCCCCGGAATATCAAACTCGGGGTAGTTGGAATTGATTTCCTCCAGGGTCTTGTATAAACGCTTCACCTCGATGAGGGGATTGAAGAGGGCGGGTAGGCTGACCCCGCTTTGGTGAATCGTTCGGATGGGAGAGATGATTCGCTCCCAGAGGTCCTCCTTTAGGAAATCCTGATTTTTCAACACGTACCCCGGTATGAACTCGACCACCGTGACACCCTGCTCGGGAAGGTACCTGATCAACTTGGGGGTGATTCCCAATGTGCTAAGCTGCCGCAGGTTCTCCATTTCCGCAGCTCGATCGATGAAAAGCTCGGTATTCTTGCCATAAAACCTGAATACGCAGTCTATTTTATTGCCGGACGTCACCCGGTAGAGTTGATTAGTGATCCCGCCTTTTAGTTCCCTGATGTCCAAAGCCAGACCGTCCCATTCAGGCAGTAGCTTGACGCAATCAGCATAGGTGAATTCCATGGACAATGACCACCCCGTTTAAGGTTTCAAATTTTCACATGCCTATCAATCTTCTGAAAAATTGGCAACTCCATGACGAGAGACCACCTTTATGCTTGATATTGGCTTTCCTGACAGACACACTTTCACTCCGTATTCAATGATCCGGACCGGTCAGCCAAACTGAACAGTAGTATTTGAAGTTCTTGACTAAAGTCCACCAAAGGCATGGGGGAGTTGGATGAATCTTAAATGGTTTTCATCTGAAAATACACCTCAAATCCCCCTCTATCCCCCTTTGCCAAAGGGGGACTTAATTATTCCCCTCAAAGGGGTTTATTATTCCCCTCTTTGGAAAAGAGGGGTTAGGGGAGATTTTCATCGTCCTTTGTGACGGGTACCGTCATGAGAGTTTCATCTGTTCATCCGCCCAGAGCAAGTTTTTCTTGATCAGTTCGGGTATCGGAAGTTCGTAGGGACAGCGGGCCGTACAAACGCCGCACTCGGTGCATTTCCTTCCTTTTTCGATGCCTTCCCGGTGGAACCCCTTCTGCAAAATTCCTTTCCCCATCCTTTTTACCATGGAACGGATACCCAGGACCATCTGAATGGGAATCTCTTCCGTACAGGGTTGGCAGTAATCACATCGACGGCAGAAAACCTTTTCGTAAAGCTTTTGGGTTTCCTCGATTTCCTTTTTCTCTTTTTCTGTCAACCCTTGCCCTTCCTGGAAGACCTTCCAGTTCTCATCGAAAAGCTCCTTCTGCTCCACTCCGGCAATGACCAGGATCCCCGGCTGAGCAAGGGCATATTTCAAGGCCAACCTGGCGCTTTCGATAACCCCGCCGGAAAACGGTTTCATCGCGATCACCCCGATATTCTTTTCTCTTGCCTTGGGAATAAGTTTTTCCGCTGCCAAAGGTTCGAGAAAGCTGAAGCAGACCATAATCGTATCGAAGAGCCCGTCATCGAGAGAATGGTCCAGAATGTCCAGACTGTGGCTACTGATCCCAATGTGGCCGATCAGTCCCTCTTCTCTGGCCTTTTTGAGCGCTTCCAGAGCGCCCCTTGGGGCAATGACATTTTGGTAGTCAGCCTCGTCCCTCACAAAATGACACTGGTAAAGATCAATATAGTCCCTTTGGAGCTCCTTGAGGCTCGTCTCCAGGTCCATTCTGACCGCGTCATATCTTCTGCTCAGCGATTTTGAGGCCAGGATGACTTTCCTGTCTGTTTGCTTCAAGGCCAGCCCGATTCGACGTTCGCTGGTCGTGTATACGCGAGAAGTATCGATAAAATCTACTCCGAGCCGAACGGCTTGTAAAACTGTCTCCACGGCTTGGATTTCACTGACTCGTTGAATAGGGATTCCACCAAATCCCAAACGATAGACCTCAAGTCCTGTCCTTCCAATGACCATTCTTTCCATGGGCTTACTTCTCGTTTCCTTTGTAAGATACTGCTTCCATGAGGCGGAAGTATAAGGAGAACCGCCTTGTCTGTCTATTACTATTTATCACAAAATGTGGGGCATGGTGTTGATGTAGGAGAAAAGGACATGACTCGCTTTCGTCCTTTTTGAGCACATTTGAAACAGCATTCAGTGATCTGCCCCAATCAGCCGTCCTGAACATTAGTATTTAAAGTGCTGTGTGCCCGCAATAAAGGCAGCTCTAATGAGGAAGTACGCATTAATCGGTGGAAAAAAGCTTTAATGCATTCTTGTCGGAGGCGGCTTTTCTAAAACCCCCCTCCCCCCTGTTTTCAGGTGCTCGAAGAGGCGGGTTGCTCCTCCTCGTCGGACCCCTTCAGATACTGCCGGACCTTGCGCCGCATGGACTCGGGAAGCTTGATGCCGATTGCGTTCAGGCGCTCCTCGTATTTGTGGAAAGAGCGGACGTGCTGTGAGGTGGTGACAAAGATTCGGAAATAGGAGCGGATGCTCCCCTCTAACTCTTGGCGGTAGTCCATGTCCTGATTGAGGAAATCCTCGATCGGGGCGATGACCCGGTAGTTGATGGGGCGGCAGACCGAACGGTAGCTCACAAACCGTTGCGTCGTCTCGCACTCGTAGTTCTTTTCCCGGATGCTTTTCTCCACCTGGTTCAAATCGACGCAATCGAGGATCTCCACCTTGAATCTCGCCCCGAGGATCTCCTGGATCATGGCCTCCGCCTGACGGTAGCGTTCGCACTGATCGAAGCCGCTCGTGCAGCCCGACTCGCACCGCAGGTAGAGGATGAAGTCGATGTCGGAGCTCTCCTCGGAGAGGCCGATATTCACCGAACCCAAAACATCCATCGCAATGTCGTCTCCGATCTTGTCCTCCATCAGGAGCGCCACCTGTTCCAGCCGGTCCAGCCGCGCATCCGTTTCCTGGGTCTGGAACATCCGGTAGAACTGCTTGATCTCGTTGTAGAGCTTGATCTCCGGGATATGGGTAAACTTCGGAGCCTTCGTATCGTAATTCTCCCGCCGGCGGAAGGCGCCGTACCGCTCGCGATCGATGACCTGCTCCATCCACCGGCCGTCCCGCACGAAGTGGTCGGCGATATCGTAGATGCGCTCCGCGACGATTTTCTTCAGAATCACCTTGACGATCCGGCTCTCCTCGATCTCGACGGCATAGAAGAATCCGCCCTCGTAAACCTCCGCGGTGATATCGGTGACCTCGCCGAAGTTGGACGGGTTCAGAAAGAGGGTGTCCTCCGCAACCTGAAAGCCGCAGGCCGCGTGGATGTGGCCGGAGAGAGAGAGGATGACGGGGTTGTTGTCGCAAAAGGAGCGCAGCGTCGGAGAACCGGAGGGGCCGGTCGAGAGGACGCCGTCATGAATGCCGTGGGGGGGCTGGTGGGTCACAATAATGTCCGGCTTCACCGCCTTGAAGAAGCGGTACATCTCGTTGTGTTTTTCATCCACCCCGAACCCCGCCTGGTACTTGACGATGTAGCGCTCCGGGATCCCGGCTGTCCAGACGTCCGCCCCGCCGTAGCCCGCGATCTTGAGCTGGTCGAGCTGATACCAGTGGAGGTGGAGGTCCTGCTCGTGCAGGGAGGTGTACTTGAGGTCCATGTCGTAGTTGCCGGGGAGGCAGAAGACGCGGGAGTTCTGCTTCAGGGAGATGATGTTCTCCAGGACCTTGTACTTCTGCTGCATGACCCGCCGCGCCCGGATCGTGTACTGCTGGTAGGTCGTCCCCTGCCGCTGCGTCGCCTCCGGAATGTCGGGGGCTTCGAGGAGTTCGTCGACGAAATCCTCGATCCCCATATCGGCTTTTCCCATCCGCCCGCGCAAGCCGTGGAAATAGGTCTGGAGTTCGTGGTAGCGGATGGCCATCCCCATGTTGTAGAAGGGAATGTCGATCAGGTCGCCGGAGATGACGTAGGCGTCGGCGACCGTTTCGAACAGCAGGGTCTTGACCCTCTCGAAGGCGCCGTGGATGTCGGCCGCGTAGATCAGCTTCATGCCCGTTCCCACTCGATATGCCAGGAGAAATCACAGCGACCTCCCCGGCGAGACACCCCATGTTCTTGTCCTCCCTGTGCAGCAGAGGAGCGGCTAAAAGAAAAGCGCTTTATCGACATCACGACCGTTTGGGGACGATTTCGACCCAGTAGTCGTCCGGATCGTGGATGAAGTAAATCCCCATCTTATCGTTTTCATAGCAGATACAGCCCATCTTCTCGTGCAGGGCATGGGCGGCGGCGAAATCGTCCACGACCAGTGCCAGGTGGAATTCGTTGTCGCCAAGGTTGTAGGGTTCCTTCCGGTCCCGGAGCCAGGTGAGCTCCAATTGATGGCCGGTCTCGCCGTCGCCGAGGAAGACGAGGATGAAGCGCCCGTCGGCGGCCTCTTTCCGCCGGACCTCTTTGAGCAGGAGCGCCTCCTGGTAGAATCGCACGCTCTTTTCCAGGTTGAGGACATTGAAATTGTTGTGGGCAAACCGAAATTTCATTGTTTTTCTCCTTTTTATTCGATGCTCATCAGAGAGCGCCAGCGTTCCCACTCCGTTTCCCGGGGAAGACGCAGTTTCGCAAGAAGCGTCACGATGGCCGGCTCGTTGAAACGGAGGTAGGGGTTGATCTTTTTCTCCTCGGCCAGCGTGGAGAAGACGTGCTTCGGATCGTAACCGCGGAGGAAGGCGCCGATCGCGCGGTTTCCCGGTTCAAGTCGCCTCGCAAAGGCCACGGAGGCCTTCACGTAATCATGTCCGGCGTAAACGACGGTCTCATCGGGAAGCTCCATCAGTTTCCGGATGGAATGGTAGAAGCCTTCAAGATCGCCCGAAAAGCAGTTCCCGATCGTCCCGTTGAAGAGGGTATCGCCCCCGAGCAGGAATTTATCGATATGGAAAGAACGGGACTCCTCCGTATGGCCGGGGGTATGGATGATCCGGATCTTGCCCCCGTCCAGCGCAATCCGGCCGCCGTCCGGCAGATCCGCTCCGTTAAGCAGGCGTGCGTGCGTGGCCGCAAGCAGCGCATGATTGCCGATCGTGTGATCCTGGTGGTCATGGGTGTTGGCGACATACTTCAGGGTGAGCTGATGCTCCCCGAGAAAGGCAAGTATCCCGTCCGCAGCGCCGCCGTCGACGGCCATGCCGCTTTCCGTTCCGTGAACCAGATATCCGAGATTGTCGGCGCCGTAACGAAACTGTTTAACCTTCAGCATCAAAACACCTTATGCATATCTGCAACCCCTCCACCATTCCATGCGGAACCCTGCCCGATGGCCTATGGACTATATCGATTCGAAAACAGATTCAAGTTTTTTTCTTCACCCGATCCGAGACCTTTGAATTTCGCCTGGAACTCGACAAGCCGTCATTCCTGCGGAAGCAGGAATCCAGTCTTTTCAAGACCTTCTGGATTCCCGCTTCCGTGGGAATGACAATGCGGGGGTATTTTTAAAGGGTCTTAATACGTTGACGTTACCGTCTCCGTCAAGGAAAGTTTCATTGCCGGATCGCCATCCATAAAAAGATATTGCAACATCTCTATCTTTACGCTAAGGATCAGCGGTCACGGGACGGTGCATTCCCGATTACCCCGATCATGATGCACCGAGTCCATCAAGGATTGATCCATCTATGTTTGAAAACGTCAGTTATGGTGTAAAGTCGGATATCGGTCTTCACCGGTGCAACAATGAGGATCATTCCTTAATTGTTGACCCATCTTGTAACCGCTATAACCTCAAACAGTTGGGTATTGTTTTTGTCATTGCCGACGGCCTCGGGGGACATGCGGCCGGGGAAATCGCAAGCCGGATGGCCTGCGAAGAGGTCGTTTCGGCATACTACCGCGATGATCTTCGGTTTCCAGACCAGGCGGATACCGATGAATGGAAAGTCCGGAAATTGGAGACGGCGATTCGGTCGGCGCACGATAAAATCTTCCATCTGTCAATGGAAAAGGCAGAATTGCGCGGGATGGGCACAACCCTGTCCGCTTTGGTGATTACCGAAAGCAAGGCGCTCATCGGACACGTCGGGGACAGCCGCATCTATCGGCGCAGAAACCACGCATCGGAAAGAATGACCATTGATCATACGAAAAGTCAGGCCTTGATCGACATGGGTCAAATCCGGCCGGGGAATGAAAACAGCCTCGGCTGCGGTCATATATTAACCCAGGCCCTGGGGGGCTATGATGACCTGGATGCGGTGTTTACCCGGGTGGAGGATCTAAAGCGCGGAGACCTTTTTCTTCTCTGCACGGATGGTCTTCACGGCCTTGTAACCGATCATGAAATCGAGGAAATATTGAACAACAATTCCCTGCCGCAGGCCACTTGTGACACCTTGGTGCAGGCAGCGATTCGGAAGGGCGGGGACGACAACATCACCGTTATGATCATCCAGGTGTAATTACGGCGCAGAGAGTTCCTGGATGATGGCTTCCAGCATGGAGGAGATGACGGAGAGGTCCGAGTTTCGGTCCAGATGGGGCAGAATATCCGGCGCCGGCAGCTCGCCCCTGATCTCCTTTTCCAGAACTCTGCAGAAGACCAGCATGATTTTGTTATCGAACTGACTCTCCAGACATTTTTTTAATTCGGCAAGCGCCGACTGTACATCCATCTTTTTCCGGTAGGGCCGCTGGGAGGTCATCGCGTCGAACGAATCGGCCAGCGAGAGGATCCGGACCCCGTCGCTCAGGGATTCCTTTGCAAGCGCCTCCGGATACCCGTGTCCGTCGAGACGTTCGTGGTGGTGCCAGACCATATCCTGTACGTTCTTCCACGGAAATGTTATCTTCGATGTGATGTTGTGGGAGGTTGTCGAATGTTTTCGGATTTCCGCACGTTCCTCCGGCGTAAAGGGCGTGACTTTGTTTAACAGCTCGTTGCTGATGGCCAGTTTGCCGACGTCGTGCAGATATCCGGCAACGTACATGCCTTCGATATCGTGTTCGTTCCATCCGAGTTCCCGCGCAATGGCGGCTGAATATTTTGCGACCCGATACGAGTGGTTTTGCGTATAGGCGTCTTTGGCATCAATCGCCGCTGCAAAGGCCTGAAGCGTACCGTGGTAGATGTGCCGCATCTCTTCATAGAGTCTCCGGTTTTCTTCGAGCTTGTCCGAAAGGTCTATGAAAAGGGAGTGGTTGTTCAGCGCGACCGCGATCTGATGCGCAATCACATTGAGCAGTTCAAGGTCTTCCTCTGTATAAGGGCCGCCCGTCAACTTGCCGCTCAGCAAAAGAACGCCGATAAACTCATCCCTGACCCACAGGGGCGCCAGGATCTCCGCCCCGGCAACGGACAGGACCGGGTCGTCTCCGATGAGGCAGGGCTCGTTTTTACCGAGCGACATCAGCTTTTCGGGATCGACACGGTCCATGTCAGCCGGAGAAAAACCCTTTTGCGTCAAAGTATTCAGCCTGTTTGCCGATTTGTCATAAGAGAGTATCGCACCCTTGTTCGCCAGAAAGGCGCCGGTAATGACATAAAACACCGACTGGATCTTTTGCTGGAAAACGCTTTCAGACGTGATCGCCTGCCCAAGATCGGCCAGGGCGGATATGTTATACAGCGCCTTTTTTAATTCGATGCTCATACTTTTCCGGATTTAAGGTATTTTAACGCATCGCTTTCGACAGGGAAAACCACCATATATTGTATAAGACCCAACATCTTGAAGGTGTCCCGGAGGAACTTGGACATATTCGTACAGCAAATCGTCCCCTTGATGTTCTTCAGATCTTCGATGATCTGCAGGAGCAGGGATATGCCGATGGAATTGATCAGGTCCGTTTCGCTGAAATTGACAACGATTTTCGTGATCCCTCGGCCGATGTAAATGCCGCATTCCTTGACAAGACTCTCCCCCGAGAGGTTGTTCAGGTATCCCTTGGGGTAGATAACCGCAGCGTCTCCAACGAGCCGCGACGCGACGCTGAATGGAACCGATTTCATGGATGCACCTCTTTGTCTTTGTTGATCTCTTTGGTCAGGATGACCCGCGTTCGGTCGCCTACCCTCTCGACCTTCACGCTGTCCATAATCGAGTAAACCAGCTTAAAGCCCCAGCCCCTCTTCATGCCCATCCGCAGCTTTTCCTCCACGGGGATTTCCGTGAGCGAATCGAGCGAGAAGGGCCTGCCGGAGTTCTTCACGATGATTTCGAGCTTGTCGGGCCGGGTGATGAATTTGAGGAAGATCTTCTTTTCGTAACTCCCACTGTGCTCGATGGCATTGATGCAGACCTCGATCAGGGCCAACTGTAGATGATTCAGGAAATCATCGTCAAGATTTATATTCCTGCCGATCTGCTCGACCGCCTTGGCCACCACCAGTTCGGCGTTCGCATTCATCGGGATCACCAGTTCAAAGCGCGATTCTTCCTTTTCCGATTCCGACAGATATCGCGATTCTATCTTTTCCCGCACATCGCTGGGCTTGCTGCCGTCGATCTCCTTCATGTAAAGGGCGCGGATGAAATCCTGGAACACCGCGTTCTCGTCCCGGATGATCCCGGAGGTATCGATGGCGTCGAGAATCGCCGCAGTTTCGGCCTCGCCCAATCCGGACACCATCGAGAGCCTGCCGCGGTCCTGTACGCGCCCGTTCTCGATGGCGTGCATGAGGAGCTTGACCATCGCCTTTCTTTTTGTCGGGTTCTGAACATAACGACTGAATACGGAAGACCAATAAAATGCGGTTTCACCTTCGGACACTTCAAAAACATAACATTCGACAAGGTCCTTTTCCGTAAGCCCCTTTTTCTGCATTTTCCAGGCGGCTTTTGCAAGGTTCCGAATGTAAAGGGGGTTTCCCCTTAGTAGGCTCAGGAATGCAAGCCGCACATCCGGCGCGCAGGTTATCTTCAGAGTGGCAAGGTGGGTTCGGAAAAGCTGAGCGGCCAGGTCTTCGGGAAGCGGACCGAGCCGCATCCGCTCCGTCATGCCGAGGAGGGAATGGTCCGTAAAAACAGCCTCCAGCGCTCCCGCCGAGCCGGTCATCACATGGGGGCAGAGGCGGTTTTGCATCGATTCCCCGAAGAGGCTGATCAGACCGTGCGCATCGCCCTGGCTCGATTCGAAGAGTTGCTCCGCCGCATCAAAGTCGTCCAGCATCACGATAACCGGCTTCCCGCTTTTTTGAGCAGCGACGACCGGGGCGGATATCGCAGCTATGAGCTGCCCGTAAAAATCATTGTTTTTTACATGCGCCTGAAAGTCTTCGATACAGTCGATGAGTCCGTACAAACCGAGCGCAGCGATCGCCGGCATCAGGCGCTGAAGGGGCTCAGCCACATTGTCCGCGATCGCCGGATCTTTTTTGACGAAGGAGAGATACTGTCGGACAAATCGGGTGAAATAGTCCCTTGCGAAATAGCCCCCCTTCAGGTTCGCCGTCTTGAAGGAGTAGTAAAACGGTACGGCATGGTCTTCCCGGAAGAGCGCGCGGTGCAACTGCTTGAGGAGTTCCGTCTTGCCCATTCCCCTGGCGCCTTCCAGGAACACATTTCCGCCCAAGGCCTTCCCCTTCAACGCGGACAGGCCTTTGAGATAATGGAGCTCGTGTTCTCTGTTCAGAAAATCTTCTGCGGGAATGGCATTGGACGGCACCGGCAGCTCTCACCCCCTATGAGCAAATTGCAAAACTCCCAATTCTGTCATTCCCGCGACGTTTCTGGGCGGGATTCCAGCTTGTAACGGCCTGAAATCATGGACGCCCGATAAGAGCATTCGGGCATGACAAAACGTTTTGCAATGACCTCCTATGTTAAAAAATGCTAACGCCTTTCGGCTGGTTTAACGGATCAAACGCGCTTTTTAGCATGGGGAGTCTAATGGAAAGCGGGCTATGTGTCAAGAAAAATAGAGGGATTTATCGCAACGGTTCCTGTTTGAAAAACAGATCCAACCATCGAAAAAAAGATTTACACTTTTTAAATTATACGGTAGTGTCCGCTTAAAGAATTTATAACGGGAGGGGACGGCATGAGCACGATCAATCTGGCGGATGCAAAGGTATCGTATGAAGGTCAAAGTCTTCCCGCCATGAACCTGCTCAGCAAGCTGCAGACGCAGCTCCAGGAGGCTGCATGCCGTTTGGCGACCATTTCTTCCACGCTGGGCGATCTGCAAGCGGCGCTGCTCAATTCCGAAACGATTGACGTGAAGCTGACGCTTTCCCGGGAGGATGTCGGCAGATTACGGTCTCTGGGGGGCGTCGATGACAGCGAGCGGATACGCAAAGCCGTAATGACCCTCATTCACCCGGAAGAGGCGGAACTTCCCCCAACACCGGTTGAATCCCGGCCGGCCGGGACGCTTAGTGAATCCAGACCCGCTCAGTCGCCGGTTTATGAATTCCGGCCGGTGATCACGAAAACCGCGGAACCGGCCCTCTCTCATACCCCACAGCCGATTGCGGCAGAACCTCCAATCAAAAAAAAATCAACCGCCGCCTGTCCCACATGCCAGTTCCCGATGGATCTGCCGGAGATGACCAACGACCCGTGGTCGGTAGAGATCCAATGCGGAAACTGCGGGGCCAAGAGTCTGGTGAAATCCAAAACCGTGAGCGGGGGCAATACCGACAAGGCCGGCTTTGCCCCCGCTGATGAAACGGGCTACAAAAGGCTGTTTGATACGCTGTCCAGATAGTAATTTTTGGCTCTTTCTCACATCAAGTGGGTAACGTTCCCCTCCCTTGACGGGAGGGGATTGAGGGGAGGGTGAGACAGTCAAGGGGGAGGGAATATTATTTACCCACTCGAGCTAATTGCAAAACTCCCAGTTCTGTCATTCCCGCGACGTTTCTGGGCGGGAATCAGGCTTATAACGGCCTGAAATCATGGATGCCCGATAAGAGCATTCGGGTATGACAAAACGTTTTGCAATTACATCCTCAGATCGTAATTTCTTAACGATTCGGAAAGCCCATCTCTTTGCTGGCAAATAGTTCCGGCCAAACCGTTATCAGGGATGTGGTAGAAACCTTATCCAACTCGCCGGAGAAGCGCTTTAACGCCATATCGTTAATCTGGTTCAGGTAATTTACGCCAAAGTTGGATGTAAAGCCGAGTTGGTATCCACATTTTCTGGCTGCGTCCTGAATCGAAGGCGGGATGTATTGGTATCGTCCAAAAGGATAGGAGATAGATTTGACGGGTTGCCCCGTCGCCTGTTCTAAGAGTTGTTTTGAGACCGTCAGCTCCGCTTCATGTCCACAGTCATCCAGGCAGGTGAGCGCTTGATGGGTATGGGCATGCGAACCGATCGTCATCTGATGGGCGGCCATCTCGCGAATTTGCTCCCGGGTCATCAATTCCCGATCCTGAATCCCGTCGGAAGGTAGATCGATTTCGGCTGCCTCTGAAATCAATCGGAGCTCACTGCGGATGCGCCCACACGGGTATTGTTTCATCCGCAGTTGAAAATCTTCAATCACCTTCAGACGATTATTTTGCAGCGCGTATTCATGATCATGGATGACGATGGACGGTTTCCGGCATTTCTTGATCAAATATGCCATGACATCCCACCAGAAGAGCTTTCGTTCCCAGACCATCTCGGTGCAGATAAAAAAAGTAGCCGGGATCTGTAACGATTTCAGGATCGGATAGGCGATGGAATAATTGTCCTCATACCCGTCGTCGAAGGTGATGACCACGGAAGGGCGGTTGGTTTTTGGATAGTTGTGGGTAACAATCTGGTCAATCAGCTCCTGCTCCGATAAAATCCGGGTATGCCGTTTCAGCCAACGCATCTGTCGGAAAAACTGATCGGCATTCGCAGAAAAAACGCCGTCGTCAAAAGGCGTTTCTGCCGTCGACGCATCAGGACGGATGCGGTGATAATTGAGAATGACTATTTTGTTATGAGCCATAAAACGGCCGAGTGTCTCTACCAGACGGGTTTTATAAAGCAGGCCTGCCAACAGTTCTCTTTTTCCCCCCACTGGATGCCCTCCCTTATCTTCTCTGCCTTGTCATAACCGTTCACGAATTCTTTGCAGCACCTGTTGCGCCCTTTGATAAGCAGGCCTCATGGCGATGGCTTTGCCGGCAAATTTTTCTGCTTCTTCATATCGGGCAAGTTCCAGACAGGTTTCCGCCAGCCCGCAGTACAGGCCCGGATAGAGCAGATTGAATCGTTCCAGCGCATATCCATGTTCGATCGCTTCCTGAAATCGGCCCTGCTCTTTTAACAGATTGAACAGATTCAATCTGGCCTTGACATAATTCGGATTCAACCGGATAGATTCCCTAAAGCAACGTTCGGCATCCTGGTTCTGATAGAGTTTTTTATACAGAATGCCCAACATGTAGTGAATATCCGAGTATTCGGGGAATATGGCCTTGTAATCCTGAAACAGAAGCAGCAGGCTTTCTAAGTTGTCTCGGGGGAAAGCCCCTTTTTCAACGATGGCCATGATATCATTCAAATTCGGACTGATGCTCAAATGGGTTACAAACCCCTTGACCAGTTCATCAATCTGATCGCTGTTGCCAACGTAAGAGGCAAACAACGGAACCAAGTCTGAAGATTCATCTCCGTGCGCGGCGATGATATTTCGTCCGGCTTCCACCAGGGCCAGCAAATCCTGGTCCGGTGGATCCAACCGGCTGGCGCGTTCCAGCATGGTCAGGGCAAGGGTGTATTGCTGCTGCTGACAGTAGAGAACGCCCAATTTCAAGATGGCATCCTTATAGGCCGGATTAATCGTTACAGCCTTTTCCAGATCCTGGACAGCCAGAAGGATTTGCTTGTTGCTGGCATGGATGATCCCCAGATAATAATAGATATCCGCAAATGAGGGCCGTTTTTCAAGAATAACCGACAGATTTTTTTTCGCTTCATCATACCGGCCGGCAAATCCCTGGCTGATTCCCAACTTGATTCGCGCCTCCGTGTAATCGGGATTGGAATCCACGGCCTGCTGAAAACTGCTGATGGCCTGCTCGATCTTGCCCTGGCCCAGATGAATGACCCCCAACCGGTAGTAGGCGTCGGCATAGGTTGGATGCGTTTCCATCCGCTTGATCTGGGCGGAGGCCGCCGAATCCCAGGAGAAGAGTCCCGGCAAAACCGTCAGCAGCGATACCGTGGAGACCTTTTCCAAAAGGCGCGCGGTCCGCTTGACCCCATAGGGTTGAATGCTCTTCCAGTCATTGACCCCGGTATTGGTGGTAAACCCAAGCAGGTACCCGGACACGGAGGCGATTACGGATGTTTCCACAGTGATGTAATGGGGTTCGCCAACCGGATAGGAAATGCTCAGAACCGGCTGACCGAGGTTCTCCTCAATCATGAGTTTGGATAAGATCATCTCCTCTTTTTGAGCAGCGGGGCTGAGCGTGGATAATACCCGATGGGTATGGGTATGGGAACCGATGGCGATATGATGTTGCGCCATTTCCCGAATCTCTTTCCAGGCGAGGATTTCCTTATCCTGGAGTTCCGGGGCCGGAAGTGCGACTTCGCAGGCTTCAGAAAGTTCGGAGAGCAGGTATTTGGTATGCTCATACTTTTCCTGCTTCATCCGCAACAGAAAAAAGGCGATGGCCTCCTTTCTCTCGTCACCCAGCGGAAATTGTCGGCCACCAAAACGGATGAAGGGTTTGGCGCACCGCTTGATGAGATAAGCGATCACATCCCACCAGGCCATCTGCCGGTCACGGACCATCTGGGTCGCCACGAACAGGATGGCCGGAACCTCATAATATTTCAATATCGGATAGGCAAGGGTGTAGGTGTCCAAATATCCGTCATCGAACGTGATCACCACGCAGGGCGCGGAGGTCTTGGGAGCAATAAAAAACCCATCTTGTTTGTGGTCAAGCAGATCCTTTTCCGACATGATCTGCGTATTGCTCTTTAGCCACTTGACTTGCCGGGCAAATTCATCTGCACCCACACCATAGACCCCATCATCAAAAGCCGTGGAGAATTGAGGATCATTCGGTCGGATGCGATGGTAATTCAAGATGAGCAGCTTGTTCCGCAGCGGCAGACGTTTGAACAGACCGACCAGGTGGGAATTGAAGAGGATATCGGCGAGGAGTTCTTTTTTCCCTTTCATGATAAATCATTCTCTCCCATTATGTTGAGGTGCTTAGTGGCAGTTCTTTTTACCTTCTTCTACAAAGAGAAAATTGGGTGTCATACGGAGGCTATGGGTGGGCGAAGGAGTGTAGCCTCGTTCGAGCTTGCCGATGATGCGTCTTCCACAGGAAATCCATGGAAGTTCAAAGCCTTTATACAAGAAAAACGACACAAGAACGGTTGCAGCCACAACACAAAAAAAGTACAGGACACTTGAGATATCCCCCCTCGGAAACAGAGCGCTAACTCCCAACCGGGAGAAAGATTCCAACACGGCAAAATGGGTTAGGTACATGCTGAAACTTATCTTCCCAAGTATTGCGGTAACTGAATTTACCAGCACGCGCACAGGTAGGTACGCGAGAGCAAGCGCCAAAACGGCAAAAAATCCCCCGTCAAGAATCGGATTTCTAACTACTTTTATTGCGATGGAGGTGGGCAGTATCATCAGTAAAACAAAAAGCACCGAAAGTACCCCCGCAAAATAACAAATTTTTTCATCCGCAACCAGTCCTGGGCGCGCAACGCCAATCTGCCCTGGAACGAACATCCGACCATCGCGTCATATTCACAGACAACTCGGCCGCCAAACTCCTCTTTGAAACGATTTACGCGTAAAAGGGATTCATTGTCTCTGCCGGCATACCAACCACCCATATCATACTGGGAATATCCCTGATGCCTGTAATGAAGCATCTCTTGCCAATGCAAATAGCGGTTGGCCCATCCCAAATAGTTCCGCTGTTCCTTGTTTTGATCTTCGCGGAAGAGCGATGCTGTGTGAAGAAGCCGGGCCCGGCCATCGGCGATGATGATTACATGATAAACGAGCGGCTCTCCATCACGTCCCACTGCCCTTGATACTTCGAGCATCCCGGCTTGGGCTTTCCTTTTGAGCATGTGCAACTGGACGGATATTTTCAAGATGTCCCTGACTTCAGGCTTGCTTTCTGAAAATTTATTATAAAACAGATCGAAATCATCTAATATGGCTAAATCCTGACAATCAAACCGCTCCACGGAAATGCCTTCCCGCCCCGCCCGTCTCACCTCATTACGGGTATCTCTATTCAAAAGCGCCATAAGGTCTGAATCGGTTCCTGCCAAATCGTTAAGCAATGTCCACGATTCAATATTCTTGGCTCCTGGCCAAGGTTCAGGAATGCTGATGAGTCTGGCAATATCGGGCATAGCAGATTTCTCCGGGCGTTGACCGAACCAGTAGTTTTTAATGGTCACCGGCCAACGCCGGCTGATAATGCCAATGGATTGCCGAGTATTCATGGATGCCCTATCAAGTATTCAGACTGCCTTTGTACCACCGCAGTTTTCGAAACGCAAATGTGGTCCGCCAGGCGTCAGTGTCCGCCGTTTGCCCCAGGTTTTTTTCAAGATAGATCCGTAAAAATAAAAACCGTATAAAAACAACCTGTCTTATCGCCCGGTAACCATAGCGCAGGTGACTGTTCATCGCATGGCGGTTCCATCCTTGCACGAGACAATACAGCGCATGAAACGATCGTTGTCGCAGATAGCGCGCCATCTCGTCCGCAATGCTTGCCCAGACGCCCTTGACCTGGTGAGCCGGGGGAACATAGCCGTCGTAGGTCCAGGCAGACCCTTCCGGAAGGGAGAAGCGATATTCGTTCTCTTCTTCATAATGCTCCCTGCCGACCTCAACCCATACCATCCCGACAATTTGATCGTGTAATTCGGCCACGATGGCAATATCCCCTTTCCTGAACCGGTTGGCATATCGTTCCCCCTTGTTCAGGAATCGGTTGAGGACGGGTATGTCGGCGCTTCCTGCTACCCGGGTCCGGATGCTTTTCAACCGGCGGGCACAAACTGCCGGGGCATCAGAATCGTAGCTCAGGATAAAAAACCGGTCGTAATGAAGAAGAAAGGCAGGCAGGCGCCAAATCACCTTCATCACAATCTTTTCGATGAGTTCCAAGAGGTATCCGCCTTTAAAAAGTTGGGATAAAGAAACTGACGGCCAACTCACCGAAGATCTCCTCCTTCCTTTTCCAATACCTCGAAACCGCCTACCGGTTTTGCTTCAGCCATTCCCCTGCGCAGCAACTCCCGTTTGATTTTCCCGGATGGGGTATAGGGCAACGCACGAACCAGTTCTATGTATTTCGGTATTTTGAATGGTGATAAATGCTGTCTGCAGAAATTCAGCACCTCTTCCCGGGTCACTTCTTTCTCACCGGGGACCACGAAGAGTTTGATTGCTTCGCCCAGTATCCGGTCCGGGATACCTACGACGGCGCACTCGTGAATGCCGGGCATACGGCATACGATATCTTCTATTTCGCGCGGACTGATCCGGTTGCCGCCGGTTTTGATGATATCCTTTTTCCTGTCGACGATATACATAAACCCTTCCTCATCCGTTCTTGCCAGATCGCCGGTATAAAGCCACCCATCCCTCAAGACCTGTGCGGTACCTTCAGGGTCGTTCCAATACCCCGCCATGATGTTTTTACCCCTGGCGACAATCTCACCTACCCGACCGGGAGCGACACATGCACCGGTCTCATCGACGATCCGGATCTCCACGTCCGGGATTGCTTTGCCGATGGAACCCGGCTTTCTATCCAGAAACTCGGGTTCCAGATAGGTAAGTCGAGTCGAAGCCTCTGTCTGTCCATACATGATATAGAACCGTACCTGGGGCAGTATCCGACAGAATTCCCGGACCATTTCCGGCGCCAGGTGTCCTCCTGCCTGCGTAACATAGCGCAGGGCAGGCAGCGGGGTATTCCGCAGAGAAGATTTGTGCAGCAGGATCGCAAAGTGAGACGGAACTCCTGCAAACCCGGTAACGGCTTCACGTTGCATCGTTTCGATCACGGTATTGGGATACATAAAGCGGTTGTCAATGACCAGCGTCCCGCCGGCCATCACATGCGTGGTGATCAGGGAATTCCCGTAGGAATAGTAAAAAGGAAGGATGGCCGCGACACTGTCGGCAGGGGTAAGTCCAAGGTACCGTACAATGGACGAGGCATTGGCGCAGAGGTTTGCATGCGTGAGCATTACCCCTTTCGGCCTGCCGGTTGTCCCCGAGGTGTAAAGTATGGCTG
>Ga0100389_1001237_pt1 | contig 20299 bp, 14 predicted proteins | sample CryGeymeta201513_FD_81537 | JGI IMG/M metagenome (GOLD analysis project Ga0100389, IMG submission 81537) | Groundwater microbial communities from Crystal Geyser aquifers in Utah, USA - Crystal Geyser metaG 2015-13 | ecosystem: Environmental > Aquatic > Deep subsurface > Groundwater | place: USA... | reverse complement strand
CAAGTGATGGTTAACCCGCCCAAACTATTGGCTTTGGCAACGGAAACCGATGTTGGGGCACTCGGTGCCGTAGTGTCAACGGTGAAAGTAACGGTTGACGAGTAGCTGGAATAGTTGCCGGTGGAGTCCTTGTAGCGAACTTTGGTACAGTAGTCGCCGTCGTCAAGAGCGCTGGGAGTGTAACTCGTTTTATTGGTGCTGTCGTCGCCAGAATCGGTTGCCGGATCGCCGGAACAGGTGCTGGCGTAGATAAGCCATTGAGTTGCCGAGTGGGTGGAAAATGTATCGGCAAATGTAGAGGTGGCAATGGTCGGTGTAGTGTCGTTGGTGCGCTGGGAGGCGGTCGGGCTGGCAATGGTCGGCGTGGTTGGTCCGGCGCTGTCTTCTGTTAAAGTCGCCACATTGGTAGGGGTCGATTCGTTGCCGGCAATATCGGCAGCCGTAACGGTAAAGTTGTTGGCGCTGTTTTGGGCAAGCACAGCGGTAATGGAAAATGCCGTTCCGCCATCTGTGAGTTGCGCTGTTCCGGTGCTCTCGTCGATGCCGTCGTCCACCGTGCCGTCGTTGTCAACATCGGTATAGACAGTTACCAAAGCGTTGGCTTCCGCCGTGCCGGTAATATCGTAGGTGGCGGCGTTAAGCGTGGTTGAGCCGGACGGATCGGTAACTGCCGGTGCTGACGGAGCGGTCGAATCTTCTATAATTGTCGGAACATTAGCATCGGTTACCGATTCGTTATTAGCGCTATCTTTGGCAGTGGCGGTAAAATTATGAGTGGTATCAGCGGTTAGCGTAACTGCAATTGAATAAGCCGTTCCTCCGCCGGTTAGTTGTTGCGTTCCAGCACTAACTCCATCGGAATGATTACCATCGTTGTTAGGATCGGTATAAACGGTAACTAATGAATTAGCCTCCGCCGTTCCGGTAACACTATATGACGCAGCGTTGACGGTAACCGATCCAGACGGCAAACTAACAACTGGAGCACTCGGCGCTGTTGAGTCTTCGGTAATCGTATAAACATCAGCTACCGTTGATTCATTGTTTTGAGCGTCTTTCGCAGTCACTAAGAAATTATTTGCGCTATCGGCAGTTATGGTGGCAGAAATCGAAAAACTTGTTCCTCCACCGGTTAGTTGTTGCGTTCCGGCAGTATTTTCGTCTAAGTCAGCATGGTCGCCGTCATTATTTAAGTCGATATAGACCGTCACTAAAGCATTTGCCTCCGCAGTTCCGGTAATGCTGTATGAAGCGGCGTTGATGGTAGTTGCACTCGAAGGCAAAGTGATTGTTGGTGCGCTGGGCGCTGTTGCGTCAACAATAAAACTGACCGTGGTTGAATACTCGGAATAATTAGCGGTGCTGTCTTTGTAGCGAACTTTGGCATAGTATGTCCCGTCGTCGAGCGCTGACGGCGTATAACTTTCCAAATTGGCTCCGTCGTCGCTAGTGTCAACCAAGATTGGAGCGGCAAAACCGCTGTCAGTATCAATTAACCACTGCGATGCGCTATGGGTAGAGTAAGTGTCGGAGAACGCCGACGAGGTAAGAGTCGGGGTGGTATCGCTGATAGTCGAGGCGTCGGTTGGCGCCGAAATAGACGGAGTTGACGGGTTGCTGGTATCAACCTTAAACGCCACCGAACCGGAGTTAGCGGTGCTCCAACTGGATGCCGCCGCATTGGCGTCGGTTACCATCACCCGCCAGTAGTAACTACCTTCGGCGAGCGTCGTATCAGCCGTGCCGGCGTTGTATGTGCCACCGCCTACCGCCTGCCCGACGCTAAAGGTGGATGCGCCGGCGGCTGCCGAGGCGGAGGTATAGTCAACTTCCGCAGAGGCAAATGTATTGTCCGTATTGTCAATTTGAATTTGCCAAAAAACATTGTCCCCGTCTGTATCGGCGGTGGTAAAAGTAAACGCCCCGGGCGTGGTGTCGGCAGTGCTTGATCCGTTCACCAAACTCGCCCCGCCCAAACTCCCGACCGTCGGCGTGGCGTTGGTAAGGGCGTAAGTCAGCGTTCCATCGGCAAGAGTGGGCGTTACCGAAGTATCGGTGGTGGATAAGTTCCACTCTACCTCCACCCATTGCCCAGTTAAGTCGCCATCGGCAAACGAGTTGCCGGAAGCAGTAATATAACTGGAATACGTAGCGGCTGCCAACCCTCCTTGGGTGGATGCCGCCCGAACTTTCGCTTTAACGGCGGTGCCTGCCGGGGTAGTGGCGTTCCAGGCGATCGATTGCATTACATTTTCTGCGCCAGTATCGTATTGGATTGTGTCTGTACCAGGAGTTAAATAGGTTGTTGAAGCATCGCCATTTTGCCAAGTTGCTCCCGATACTATACCAGTGTTGGTATTTGGGCTGTTGTCAGCAAGGGAAGTTCCCGTACCCTCGTCAATGTTCCAAATAAGAACCGAATTTGCGTCAGAAGAAAATGTTGCATCTGGAGTAAAGTTTCCACTATATCTTGCCGAGTTAGAAATTCGATGTTCATCCATTAAAAACTTACCGTATTGTGTTGAATTACCCAACTGTCCGACAAAATAACTTCCATCTCCAGAAATTAAGGGATTAGTCGTAAAGTTATTAGATATAGTGCTAAGAAGCGTCCCATTAGCAAAAAACTTTACTTCATTGGTTGAAGTATTGACCGATACTGCTAGGTGAACTCTCTCTCCTAATGTCGGAGTATATCCCGATGTATCAATAACTTCAACATTTACTCCAGAAGTCGTATCGTAGCGAAAATATAGTTTATTGTCCCCAGAGTCTTTATAGAAAGTATATCTTCGATTAGTTCCGTATTTTGTTCCAAACCATTGAACTGCACCCGTCCAAGCATAAAAAGTATACCAACCCTCAATGGTTAAGCTCCCAGTTAAATCTAATGTATTGTCATCTACGGCGTAAAGATAATCATTGCTTCCGTCAAAAGCCATACCCTGCTTTTGCACCCACGCTTGACCTCCCTGTATTGTATAATCATTATTATTGGTAGACGAATCATTAAGGTTAGTCCCAGTAGCATCATCTATTTTCAAAAGAACAATAGTATTCGCATCGGTGGAAAGAGAACCACGAGGAGGAGAAACAAATCCAGAAGAATATCTTTCGCTGTTTGACACTCTCAAGTCATTTAACGCACCCTTTAGACCCTCTGCAGTATTAGCCAACCCTAAACGAGTACCTATTGATGAATTAGATGTATTACTTGGGGTTGTTCCTTCTTGTGCTCCATCAACCCATAACTTGTTATTATTGCTTCCGTCTCTTGTCCACGCCAAATGATGCCAAGTTCCATCACGAAGGTTAGTTGTCCCCGTGATAAGTGCAGTCACACCACTATCAACCAAAACCTTAGTGACTCCAGTTGTGTTGTCAACATACAATCCATTTAATGAAGTGTCGACAATAACTCCACCCCAACCACTATGGTCTGCGTCAACTTTTACCCAAACCTCAATCGTAAACGCTGCGGTTCCTGGGAAGTTTATATTTTGCGTACTATTTGCCGAGTGTCCGTTATCATTAAACCATATATATTTAGGACTTGGTGTGTCAGCCCCACCACCCGATGCGGATAGGGTTACATCCCCCGCACTCGTAGTTGTATCAATTTGGCTACCTGTGCCTGTTTCCCACTCTACCTCTGAACTCCACATTTGTGTGGCGGCGAAAGCTTGGGAAGCGGGATCAAACGATAAAGACATAGTTAGCGCAACTGCCAGTATTTTCAACACGGTGAGAGTCGAAAACAACCCAAATACACCCCAATGAATATGGGAATGAAAACGAAAAGAATGCCAGCGGGCATACAAACTGGAACGATCGGTCAGCTTATGGTGAATTTGTTTAAGTAATATAAACCCTCCGTTTTAACTACTAAATATAGTATAACAATAAAATTTATTTAATAATAGTGGTATAATATAGACGGTGAAGGGGACGGTTCTCTTTCCCTACTGTTGTTTCCTAATTATTGTTTTATTCAAGCAATAATCAATCTTATTCTGTTCATTTTTTGCTTGTAATACACTTCCCCAAATAGGCTTGGGATAACTAATAACAACTAAATTATCTATCAACATCTCTCTATATTTTTTCTGTCTATTAATACTATTGTTGTCTAAATCTCGATAGAAAAAATCTTCTGTAATCAAATCGTTTTTTTCACCAAAGGCATAGTGGTTATAGCTTGACCATTTGTAATCTTCCGGTTTTTCTACGATTTTTGCTCTTACCGCATTTAATTCAATATACTTACCCGATTGAATAAAATAGTTGTCTTTACCGACTGGTTTGCTTTTGTATCTATCTTGCCAAAAATGACCAATCCAACCATACTGACGGTTATAATAGTGATAGTAAGCTAAGTTTAACTTCTTCATAAATAGAGAAAAATCTGGGGCTGATTTAGTTTGAATAAGATAATGAGTATGATTGGGCATAAATGAGTAATGATAAAGATCAAAGGGATGCAATGTTTTATATTTATCAATCAGTTTTAAATAACAGCGATAATCATCATCTTGCTTAAAGACGATATGGCGGTTATTCCCTCGAGTCATAATATGATAAAACGATTGTGATAATAAAATGCGGGGTGGTCGAGGCATAAATCAAGTATACCGAACAAATCATTATTTAGGAAATGATAGATATAAAGAGAACCGTCCCCTACTCCTCTACTCTTCTTGTTGTTAAAACGCAAATAGTATCTGTGTTATCTAAACATGCCGACGGCGCGCAGTATCCACGTGCCGATGGCGTAGGATGCGAGAACGAGAAAGAGACCGCCAACTGCGTTGATGAGCGTCTTTTTTGCTTTGGCGATACTCTCCTCGTTTCCTGCACCGCCGAGATATTGAATCCCACCGATAAGAATTAGTATAAGAAAGATTGCGCCAGAGAGTGCGATGACTGTTCTAAAGATAAGTGCGATAATCCCCCGTGGTGTAGTGGGGAAATTGCCCGATGTACATCCGCGCGGGAAAAAGTGCAAAAGTGCAGACGCTGTTGATCTGCCCGTAGTTCCACCTGTCGTTCCGCCCGTAGTGCCACCTGTTCCTCCAGTTCCACCAGCACCACCAGTACCACCAGTACCACCAGTACCACCAGTACCACCAGTTCCGCCGGTACTCCCCGGAGCACCCGTCATCGATGCGAGTGATGTATATGCCGGTTTGGGATTTCCCTGTTTATCGACTAAGCCAAAAAATGAAAGTGAATCGACTGCGCCCGCGCCACCTGTTTTATCTTGATAATAAAACCAGTTAGCCATCGTAACCCCAGCGTTGATTGCGGATGTATAGCGCGCTTCAATCTCTGATTGCTGGGCACTGGCAATTTTTTGCGCGCTTACCGTCCTCCCGTTTGATTCTTTATAATCCCCCCCGATATTCATCCCCATTTCCGTTGCTAGAATAGGCTTGGGACAACTTTGCGTCGTTTGTTTTGTCCACGCAACACGCCCAGGGATCGATGCAACAGACCAGTATAAATGATCATCAAAATAATCGATGTTTGAACATTGTAGCGACACAAGTTTAGTAAAATTGCCCGCAATCCCCTGCCACTCCGTTACATCTGACGCAGAGGGTTGCGGTTGACCCGACGGCGTAAAATCTATTTTTTCAAACGCAATACCCGGTGCTGCAATCTTGGCACTTGGTGATACTGCTTTAACCGCTTCGACGCCTGCAGAAAAAGTATCCATAAAATCAATCGCATTTGGATCATCAAACGGTCCACCCCAAAACTTGATAACATCGGGGCTATACACTTCGTTACCTAATTGCCAGATATATACTTTATCTTTGTATTGGGTGACGACATCGTGCACCCATTGTTTATACTGGGTAAGATCTTTTGGTGGACACACCGCCTCGCCGGCAACTGCTCTTGACTTGCTACACCGTGTCTTTGATGAATGAATGGGGGCAAACGTCAGAATGATTTTAAGACTCGGTGAATTTTCGATAGCTGCGATAGGTGGTGGCTTTTCGCCGTTTCCGTTTTTCCAAGTATCCCAGTTCTGCCAGTTGAGAGTATACCGAGTCCATGTAGCCCCAATCGCCTTTGCTGCGGCGTCATTGGGTATCCCAAACACTCCAACTTTACTTGGGTCAACAGTGGCAAGTGCATGGGCACGAGGCAACCCCAAAAACCCGATACTAATCGCGAGAGCAATAAACACGCCAACCAATCGTAATCTATATATCATGTATCCATTTTATCACATTTTAAATAATGCAAAAACTCTTTACGGACGCATATCTTTTTGTTAGGATGAAACCGATGGATACTACCGCCCTCATTACAACGCTCTCGTCCCCCCTTGCACACCATGCATACTGTCTTGCAGGTCTGCACGACGCTGTTCAGGCTATAGTTGATACTGTGTGTGTGCGGTTATCAATTCCTGCAAGTGAGCTCTGGCAACCACTTGAACTGCCACTTACTATTGCAGATGTCCGATCACTCAAAAAATGGGCTGCGCAATCACCACAAAATGGTGTCCACAAGATGGCACATATCCCCCTTGCTGGTGTCCACCACGAGGCGATTAACGCATTGTTAAAAATAATAGAAGAACCGCCACCGTATCTGCGAATCATCATCAGCGTTCATACTCTACAAGAGTTGATACCAACAATTAGATCCCGCTGTATTAGTGTTGCATTGCAATCTGATATGACAGCAGATGCAAAAAAAGATATTTCTCTGCCTCTAGATGCGCGCGAAATGCTTAATCAATTTGTTGTATTGCCCGATACCCTCAAAGAAGTAAAGGCGATCGAAAAGATACACGAATGGCTCACCCAGCTCGAACCACAGGTTAGAGAGGGCAACTCTCTAGCGCAAACACATGCCTTACTTGACCTAGCGCGCGATGCATCATCTAACGTTAACGAGCGCACCCTACTTGAAAATGCGTTCCTTATACGCTACTCTAAGAGCCTATGACATTTGAGATACTTATTATCATATCTGCTGCAGTCATCTTTATTACGCTTGCGCGGAGACTACCGGAAACAGGCGAAGGAGTTGAAGGTGCACATGCAGGAATACACAAGGAACATCGCGTTTCTAAATTTAAAGTGAAACTCCCACGTATCTCGTTGAGGTTTCCCGTGCGACTCACGATACCAAAAATTAAACTCCGTAAAAAGCCTCAACTCATACACCCCGTTCATCCAGAATTTGTCCGTGCCGATGATCTGATACACGATGCAGATGAGTTAATGGAATCGGGCGATCTGCGTGGCGCGGAAGAATTTTATCTGAAAGCTGCGTCTAAAATGCCCGATAATCCAAAGATCTATAATCGGTTAGGGATCATCTATCTGCAACAAAAAAACTTTGCGGATGCGCGCGATGCGTTTCTTGCAGGATTAAAATTGGACGATAAACATGCAAGCAGGAACTTTAATCTTGCGCTCGCATACATCGGTTTGGGCACCACAGAAAAAGCAAAAGTTGCCGTTAAGCGTGCGATAGAGCTCGATCCGACAAACAAAAAATATCAACAATCACTTACAGATCTCGAAACAGATACTAAAAGTGCTTGAGCTCTGGGCAATTTTAGGGTAAAATAGGAAAAGATACATTACGCCCACTTAGCTCAGCGGCCAGAGCAGCTGTTTTGTAAACAGCAGGTCGTCGGTTCAAATCCGACAGTGGGCTCCATGCTGGGTTAGCGAAGTGGTCAAACGCATCTGACTGTAAATCAGACGGCTTTATGCCTTCGGAGGTTCGAATCCTTCACCCAGCACCATTTACTTCGAGCAAAGCGAGAAGAACGCAATGCTATTAAATCTGTTTCTCTTCACTACGTTCGTCGAAGTAAAGCCGAGATAGCTCAGTTGGCAGAGCACGTCATTGGTAATGACGAGGTCACGGGTCCGATCCCCGTTCTCGGCTCCAGACGACATAAATTATAAAAAATAGAAAGGATGAAATGGCAAAATCAAAGAAAAAAAGTAGTGTTGTGCTTGCATGTTCGGTGTGTAAAGAACGCAACTACACCGTTAACAAAAGTCGCGGTAAGTTACCGGCGCCGGTAAAACTTGAGATCAACAAGTTTTGTAATGTGTGTCGAGCCGAAACAATGCATGGTGAAACAAAGTAGTCGATATATATCGACTAAGGGTCTGTGGTGAAGTGGCATCACGTGGGTCTCCAAAACCCGAGTCGGGGGTTCGATTCCCTCCAGACCTGCCAATACTAAATATAACCTCATATGAGGTTATATTTAGTATTAAATGTAACATTATTTATCTGTTCCCTCCACCTCCGCCAGCGCCACCACCGGAACCGCCACCAGATGACCCGCTCGATGCTGAATCGCTTGGGGTGCCGATGACAGCAGGGGTTGAAGAGCTCGACGGGGTGTCTAAATTAGATTCTGTCCCCGTCCCACCAGTATAGCCACTCAAAAATACATAATTACCAGAACTCGGGTCACTGTCATAGTTTTTGGCGAAGTTCTCGCCACTGCATTGCAACGGATTGGCATCGCGCTGGGCTTTGGATAAAATCAAGTCGTTTTTGCTTGTAACCCCGCGAGCGATATATGTGGCAAAAATACTATCTGGCATTACATCAAAATACGAAATAAAATTGTTACGACCTTTTTGCACCGCAATGTCGGTGCTTGAATATTGTCCGATTACACCGATTTTTTGTCCGGCTTTTAGGACAGACCCTTTGGCGATCCCTGCATTTTTGTAGACGTGGAATAAACGAATCGTATAATCTTTTGCCAAATTCGGCTGAATGTAGATCTGTTCGCCGATCGGCGATTTTTCCGCTTGGATCCCTGTTATTGTCCCGTCCACCGGGCTGTAGATGTTAATATCAGTTTTACCATTGGGACCCGGTGGCATGCCATTATTTGCTTGTCGCAAACTCTCCCCTGCTTGACTCCAGTTTGGAGCAAAATAGTGCTTCATGCTCCGACATTTCTCACCATTACCAGAAAAATCGTGCCCACTCCCTGACCGGAACTTGGATACTGAAAATATTTTATCAAGGTCAATAAAATCTGCTTGAATGAACGGGGACGACGTATTCGCGGTATCTCCCCCTGATGGTTGGTTCTGTGGCTGGGAATCGGTCGCCGTTTTCCCCATCACCATAAACGCGTATACTCCTCTACCGATAAGTGCAAATAAAACTACTCCTAAAGTTATCCACATCCAACGTTTCATTTATCCTCCTGATTGAGTAATAGTATATCATTTATATTATTGCATGTGAATACCAACTGTCCACCTACCTGCCCGCTCGTGCCTCGCAGTGGCAGGCGGGCGCGGTGGACAGTTGGTAAATTTTGAAATACTAATCAACTGCTGGGTCACGCGTCTTGACAATACAACCAATGCTTTCTATTCTAAATATAGTTTGGAGGAAACCCCACGGGGTAAAGGTCGACCCTCTATAAAAACGATTAAAGGAATATATGGCAGATTTCCAAGATAAAACGCTCGTATGTAGAGATTGCGGTAAAGATTTTGTGTGGACATCCGGCGAACAGAAGTTCTTTTCTGAAAAGGGTTTTACTAACCCGCCAACACGGTGTCCCGATGATAGAAAGAAAAACAAAGAACAGCGCAAATCGACACGAGTTATGACCACGATCAACTGCAAGAAGTGCGGGAAACAAGGGGAAGTTCCTTTTCTACCAAAAGACCCGAACGATATTTTATGCAGTGATTGTTTCTATGAGGAACGTGCTGCGCAAAAAGGGTTGGCAGATAATACTGTTACACCACCCGCGCCAAGCGAGAAACCGCAGTCTGAGCCAGAAGAAACTCCAGCCGACGAACCAGTTAATCCAGAGTAAATATAAACCTCTGTATCACCAAAAAAAACGCATATCGTGCGTTTTTTTTGGTTGTGTATAGGTAATCTTAATTAATTAGGACTTTCGCACCCAACCTGTCATCGCGAGGAGACCGTAGGTCGACACGGCGAACTTTGATAGATTGCCACTCCGCCCCGAGCGGATCGCAATGACATGCTGATAGAATGTTATGATTTATGACTTAATGTGCGCATACAGCGCGTGCACATACGGATGCGAACCTTGGTATTGGGATCGGTATATGTTTGGAGGTTTGGGTTAACAACCCGCGTTGTTTTATGCAAAGAATGGGGTTTGTTGGTGCCCACGACCGACCCCTTGTGACACAGCGCGCAGATTGCAGTTGGTATTATTAGCTTTTTCATAGTAGTATAAATATGGTTACCTGATAATAGTATCATAACACGCCGCCACTTACAAGTATGCTTATCCAACTTCTCTTCCAATCACCGTTGATGTTTATTACTATTGCTCTTGCAATCCTTATTGCGATATCCGTCCACGAAAGCGCGCACGCACTCATTGCACTCCGTCTCGGCGATAAGACCGCTGCAGACCTTGGGAGAACGTCACTCAACCCCCTTGCACATCTTGACCCCGTTGGAACTCTTTTGCTCTTATTTATAGGGTTTGGATGGGGCAAGCCGGTTCCTGTTAACCCGGGTAATTTGTGCAACCCAAAACGAGATTCGTTTATTATTGCTCTTGCAGGACCGATAAGTAATTTTGTGCTTGCAGTTCTGCTCGCAGGTTTGTATCGCCTTACCTATAACTTAGCATCCGAACCACTCCAGACGCTTATCCTTATCACCGGATATTTTAATCTACTTTTGCTCTTTTTTAACCTTATACCAATCCCCCCACTCGATGGATCTAAAATTATCGCTCTGTTTGCGCCAGCGCATGTCTATGACTTTTTAGAACGGTATGGCTACATACTCTTACTCATGGTGATCTTTATGTCAGTCGGTGGTGTCTCTTTGTTTTCATTTCTCATTAGCACTCCTGTGCAGACCCTCTATTCATTCCTCTTTAGCCATGCATTCCCGTTTTAATGGTGCTTACCTTGAATATCTGTCCGCACTTACATATAATAGATGGAGGATGTTTAGAGTTTACCTGCCCGACATGCCAAGTCGATGGCAGGCGGGGAGTTTAGAGTTTAGAGTTTATATTATACACGGGGTGTAGCGCAGTTGGTTAGCGCGCAGGGCTGGGGGTCCTGAGGTCGCTGGTTCGAATCCAGTCACCCCGACCACCAGTAAGTAGTGACTGGATGAGAAGTTTACCCTGCACTGGCAGGGAATCCAGTCACCCCGACCATCTCACTCCGTTCAATGTAAACATGGGTATCCGTTCAATGTAAACATAACCAGTAGTGGCAGGTATAAGTGAAAGGGGAAATGTCCGAATCTCTGACAATACAATCAACGCGGATTGTCACATCGCAAAAATTAGATGATCGTTTTTTGACTGCTCAAAGATATGTCCCCGAAACTGATGAGCAACGTATTCTTGGTGAACTCTCTGTCTTAGTCGAAATTACTCGTCCGTGGTTCCCCCTCTCACAAATTGGCTCGAGTATCCTTGCAACGTGTAAAAAAACGTATTACGAAGGATCATCAACCTCCGACCTTGTTAATTTTGAATTGGCGATAAAAGCAGTCAACGACATGCTCCAAAAAATTACCGAACAAGGTGATACGGAGTGGATCGGTCATTTAAACGCCGTCGCCATGGTCGTTATCGGCAAAGAGATACATCTGTCATCAACAGGTAATGCAGATGCATTTTTGTTCCGCGACGGTAAAGTGTCGTATATTACATCGCGGACACAAGATGCAGAGCAAAATCCCGTCAAAACATTTAAATCGGTGACGAGCGGGTCGCTATTAGCGCTCGATACTATTGTGCTTGCAAACCCAACTCTGCTTGACAGTGTTGGTCTTGATATTCTCCAACATGCAGTCGACGATGCCCCGCCATATCAAGCGAGCTGCGAGATACGTAACCAACTCAAAAAATCAAAACAAAAAACAGTAAACGCAATTGTGGTGCGTCTTGTCCCTGAAAGTTTACACAGCAACGACCCTGATGTCGTCTACTTAGATCAGGCATCGGATACGTTTACGGCGCGATTCAAAAAATGGTGGACGGCGCGGGGTAAACCGCTTGCGCAGCGCGTCGCAAAACAAAGCGGAACGCATGCAAAGAATTTTGGAAAACTCACAAAAGATACACTCATCCCCAAAGCGACAACATCGGTAAAACACGCATCAACAAAAACAGCGTCTGCAATGCGAAATGTGTGGTCAAAAACGCACCCACTTCTTACTAAACATTCGTCCGGACTTGCACACAAGCTTGATAGCGCGATCACCGGTATAAAGGATCGAAGATCGCACGAGACTGATGAAGCAAATAACGATCCCGCAATGAGCATCATTGGAAAATCTATCTATACTATTCATGATTACCAGTTCCAGCAGAGCAAAAAAGGCACATCATGGATACGACGAATTATGCTCACGTTCCAAAGATTAGCGCTTACCGGTCTCCTCTCAACTCGACATATTATATCGACAATACGCAACCCCAAAAAAAGACCGCTCGTTCTTGTTGTGGCAGGTATTGTTCTTGTTATTCTTCTTATTATCTCTATAACCGTGCGCTCACGTACAAAAAGCGCACACGTTGCAAGCGCAACCCAAACTGCAACACTCCAATTGGCACGCAAAAAAGTTGCCGATGCCAAAACCGCGCTTTCGTTTAACAAGAAAAAAGAAGCGCAAACTCTTTTTGGACAAGCGCTCAAAGATGCTGAATCACTCGCAGGAACACCCGCTCAAAAAGATGCCGCACCCGTGGTTGCAGAATCTCAAAAAGAATATGATACCCTGACTGGTGCAACACGCATAGCAACGTTAGATCCAATTGTTACCGTTACGCAAGACAGTTTTGTAACTGTTTTGGGAAGTAAAGGGTATACACTATCCCCCGACGGCGTTGTGTCAGAAGTAGGATTAACACCACACTCAACCGCGCAAAAAGTTGCACAATTACCCGAGAGCGATGGTGTTACTGCGATCGCACAGACAATAGATCAAAAACTACTCATCGGGACCAAAGGGCAATCATTATTTGAATTTAACGGTGCTGATGGAAGTATAACCAAACTCCAGCCAGCGGACGGTGAAAAGTTTTCGCCCATCCGTGCACTTGCACTGTATGGGATTGGAATCTATACCCTCGATAACGAAAACGACCAAATATGGAAATATATACAATCTAAAAATGTAATAGACGCAGCACAAAAATATATCCCACGAAAACAGCTCGATATATCAAAAGCGGTTGACATCGCTATCGATGGGTCTGTCTATGTATTGGATTCGACCGGAAAGGTTGATAAACTAAGTAAAGGCGAACGCCAAGAGTTTAAGTTGACCGGTATCCCCGACCCGTTTGCAACCATCACCAAACCGATTGATATCACGCTTGATGAAGATAATCCCACGTTCTTTATCACTGATGCAGGCGAGCACCGCTTACTCGAATTTGATAAAAATGGATTGTTCACGCACCAGTATATCCTCCCCGCAGAGTTTACCACCATGTCTCACGTCTTTATACAGTTAAAAGCCCGCCGCGCATTTATCGTGAACGGGGATAAGTTATATATGATAGATCTGTAGAGATAACAAATCAAAACGAATCATTTAACTATCTCCAAATACAACCAAACAACCAATCAATATGATGCTGGTTTCTTATTGTCAAACATCTCTCCAAACGCAGGAATGACGGTAGAAATACCAAACTGATCGGTGATTTTGCCCGCAAGAATTTGCTGTTGGTCATACTCACCGTGAGTGATATAAATCGTATTTGGTTTGCCTGCGATCGAATCTATGTAGTGCAACAATCCCGGTTGATCGGCGTGTGCAGAATACGCACCGATCGCTTTGACTCGCGCATGGACGCTGACTATATCGCCATGAATTTTGACCGATTTTTCTCCATCGAGCAAGCGCCTGCCAATACTCCCTTCGACTTGGTAGCCAACGATGAGTAACATACTCCTATCATCGGGCAGATAGCGGATAGCATGGTGCAATATCCGCCCGCCATGCATCATCCCTGCGCCTGCCATTATTATTTTTGGACCTTTGACCGTGTTGATCTGTTTTGATGCCTGCACCGTTTGGGTAAGCGTGAGCCCGGGAAAGGTAAGGATATCTTCATGGAGCGCGCGTTGTTTATCCGTGCGATTATAGAGCACCGCATAATGCTTAAACACCCGCGTTGCTTTGATCGCCATGGGGCTGTCCAGATACACGGGGATGTTGGGGATATGGTGTGATGCGATAAGCCCGTTAATTTCGTAAATGAGTTCTTGCGCGCGTTCAATGGCAAAGGTGGGTATCATGAGTGTGCCACCGCGCGACAGCGTATCGACAATTGCATCGTGGAGTTGTGTGACACGTTTTTCTGGCGGTTCGTGTATGCGCCCGCCATAGGTTGATTCTATGACTAATATATCGGTTGCGTCTACCGGGTGGGGTTTGTCGATAAGCGGCGCTGGTGGATTGCCGATATCACCGCTAAACGTGACCGTTTGTCCGTCTGCACGGATTTGAATTGATGCGGACCCGAGTATATGCCCCGCGTCCCAATACCGCGCGGTTACCCCCGTGCCGATGGTCACCTCTCTGTCGTATTCTACAAAATGCCAATCCAGATTAAAAATCCCCGCGACATCGCTCGCGTCGTAGAGCGGAACGGTATTTTCTCGCTCTGCCTCTTCATCCATAAGGCGCACCGTATCTTCTAACACAATCTGTGTCAGATCCCGCGTTGCATGGGTTGCTACAATTTCTCCTGTAAACCCTTCCTTGATCAGTTTAGGGATGCGCCCCGTGTGGTCTAGATGGGCGTGTGTGATAAGTAATGTCTTAATGTCTGCAGGATCATAACTAAACGGTTGTGCGTTCATATCTTCTAATACATGCGACCCTTGGAACATACCACAATCGACGAGATACTGATCACCGTTATCAAGCGTAATCAAATAGTTCGATCCCGTTACGTGGCGCGTTGCGCCCAAAAACTTAATCTGCATAGTTTCTCTCGTCTTTCTTAACTTCTGCAACAACTTTCTCAACCAATTTTTTGGGGTCGTCGTCGTAGATTATCCGCCCACTTCCGCGATGTGAAATTTCGATAATATGCGGGATCTCATCGGCGATACCACCCGACCCGAGCAAGACACCGATAATCTTATCTTCTTCGAATGTTGTGGTAAATTCATTGAGTGTGCCGATGCGTCCGCGTATGACAATGACTGCGTCCGAGAGTGTTGTAAGTAATGTGTTGCGATGAGCGTAGCCAAAGTTAGAGTAAAAAATAATATCGTGTTTTTCTGTAGGCAATCTAAACTTATTCATATGTTCGCGTTTGCTCGACGCCGGTGAAAACCCAATAACCATCCCCTTTTCTTGCTTAGCACCTTCTGCTGCAAACTGGGGTATCCCCGTTGTCGCGCCGGTAAGTAAAATAAAATGATGCAGAGCTATCTGCCTGCCAACATCGCGGGCGAGCTCTTTGATAGATTCATCAAAATCGCCATCGGCTGCTCCAGAAACTGCAATTTTAAACGGTTGCACTACCATTGTTCCTCCTTACTCTCTATTATATCATGATTTTACATCGCATCCGGTGCATCGATGCTCAAAAGTGATAATCCTGTTTTGAGAATATGTGTTACCCCAGTGATGAGAAATAATCGGAACTGGCGGATTGATGTATTTTCTTCCTGCAGTATCGGCGTTTGCTGATAATAGGTATTAGCGAGCGATGCAAGGGTAAATAGATACTCGCACACGATATTTGGATAATAATCTTCGACAGACTTTTTGAGCGTATTTTGAAAAAAATACATCTGGCGCAAGAGCAACCGTTCGGTTGATGTGAGTGTCGATGTATCAATTTGACTGAATTGATGAGCGTCTGTCGCACCTGCCCTGCGCAGTATCCCCCGCAATCGCGCATGAGTATATTGGAGATACGGACCTGAATTGCCATCAAACGACAGCGCGCTGTCCCAGTTAAAAACGATCTCCGTGGTGCGGTTATGCGACAGATCAAAATATTTAATCGCGCCCAAACCAACAGCGGTCGCAACCTTTTCTTTATCATCTAAATCGGGGTTTTTTTCATCAATAATCGCGCGCGCGCGCGACGTCGCCTCACCAAGAAGTGCATCAAGCGATACTGTGGTCCCTTTGCGCGTTGAGATAGGACCTTCGGGCAAACTCATAAATCCAAATTCAACATGGATACTGTCGCTTAAAGCCGGATATCCCGCACAGTCAAGCACTCTAAAAAGTTGTTTAAAATGATGTGTTTGGCGGTTGTCAACCACATAGATGTTACGTGCAAAATCAAATTCTTTCTTTCTATATATATAGGTTGCAAAATCGCGCATATGATACGTGGTGGCTCCATCGGACTTTATTAAAATGCATCGCCCCAAACCAAACTCCTCGAGGTCGACATACTGCTCGCCTGTCTCCCCTTTTTTTACCAATCCTTTATCCGTAAACTCGGCAAGCACAGCGGGCATATGCTGTTCGTAAAAACTTTCGCCCAAATTGTAATCAAACGGGAGGAGCCCTAGCACATCTCTATAGTGTTCAAAATCTTTAAGCGATACATCGACAAACCATTGCCAGAGCTCTCTATTTTCACTATCACCCTGTTCGAGCTTAAGAAACTCCGCCTTACCTTTGTCGTGAAGAGTTACATCGGTTTCTATCTTCTTTGACAGCGCGACATAGAGTTTGTTGAGTTCATTGATTGGATCTTTTTCTATAACCGCTCTATCGCCCATCGTTTTGAACGCATAGATAAGCAAACCAAACTGTGTCCCCCAGTCGCCGATATGTGTATCTGATATGACCGGATATCCCAGATAGCGCAAAATTCGCACTAAACTGTCACCGATGACAGCAGAACGCACATGACCCACATGCGGTGGTTTTGCAACATTATTTTGAAAATATTCAACAATAAATGGTTTTAACGTCGATCGATTATGGTCTGTTGGCAATTCATTGGATAGGTGTGTGTGTGCCGATGCAGTCAAAACATCGACTGCAAGTGTCGCATTGATAAACCCATTTTTTTCTTCTAGATTTGTGTATCGCGTGTGTGTATCGGATTGTGTAATCTTTTCGATAATTGTGCGTGCGAGTTCTGGCGGTGATGTGTTGCACTCTTTTGCATAGATCAGCGCACTGTTACTGGTCAGATCGCCAAAACGAGCATCGTCGGGTACGGTGACGTGCACATCGATATCGGTGCGTGACAGTAAACCACGCAGGATCGTGATAATACTATCCTGAAATTGTTTCATGAAAATTGTAAATTATAGATATTTGATACTGATAAAGACGACAACACCGATAATAAGAAGTATTACCGGCGCGCAGCCATCGCCAAACGGACTGCAACTGTAGCTTGACCCCCCGCTACTTTTGCTTGGTGTTTTTTTTGCAGTTGCCATAGGGCACCTCCTATTTTTTTAGTATACACAATCAGTTAGTATGATACAACGTCAGATGATCGTTGACACACCTAAACACACTTTCTATTGAGAAAGTTCACGACCTCGCTTTATATTTACATTAAAATATCGTATACTTATTGTATGAAACTCAACCATTATACACGGGCACATCAACCACGTAAGCATCGCGAACTATGGAAACAGTTAAAAAAAAGAAACTGGCTTAAACTCTTTGGCAAGGGTCTTCTTGGTTTTGCCATTATTTTAGTGCTCCTCTTTGTTTGGTTTTCTAAAGATCTCCCCACACCAAATAGTATCGAGAAAAAGTTAAACGTTGCATCGACAAAAATTCTTGATAGAAATGGTGAGATGCTCTACGCCGTCTCTGGCGATAAAAAACGACTCGTTATTCCTTTCAGCGAAATTCCTGATAACGTGAAAAAAGCAACGGTAGCCGTAGAAGATCAAAACTTCTATAAACATTTTGGTGTCGATTTTAAAGGGATCGCGCGATCGGTTATCGTCGATATCACTCGTGGAGGTGCAAAACAAGGTGGGTCAACAATTACGCAACAGTTTGTTAAAAACGCACTGCTGGACCCCAAAAAAACATTTTCGCGTAAAATTAAAGAAGTTATTTTATCGATAGAGATCGAGGCGATCTATCCTAAAGATAAGATACTTGAGTTGTATTTAAACGAGATCCCCTATGGATCGACATCCTACGGGATAGAGTCCGCATCGCGGAGCTACTTTGGCAAGCCAGCGAAAGAACTATCGCTTGCGCAGGCGGCAACGCTCGCCGCACTCCCCCAAGCACCAACCTACTATTCGCCCTACGGTCAAAACAAAGATGCACTCTTAAAGCGCAAGGATTTTGTGTTGGATAAGATGGCAAAAATCGATATGATTACCCAAGCTGATGCAGACAGCGCAAAAGCCGAAGCGATTGTATTCATCCCGCGCAAAGATAGCATCATCGCGCCCCACTTTGTTTTTTATATCGAACAGCTTATCGCCGATAAATACGGGGAAGAAGCGCTCCAAAACGGCGGGCTAACCGTCACAACATCGCTCGATCTCAAAGTTCAAAAGATGGCAGAAGAAGCCGTTTCAAACGGGTCAAAAAAACTCGAAAAGTATGGAGCTAACAACGCAGCACTTATTGCAACCGACCCAAAAACAGGTCAGGTGTTAGCAATGGTTGGAAGTAAAGATTACTTTGACAACGATATCCAAGGTCAAGTAAATGTCACCACAAGCGAGCGCCAACCGGGGTCAAGTTTTAAACCAATCGTGTATGCAACCGCTTTTAAAGACAAATTTAACCCCGCATATCCCCTGTTTGATCTGACCACTGACTTTGGCAACTACACACCGCACAACTACGATGGCAACACACATGGTCCGGTGTCAATGCGCACGGCGCTTGCCAACTCTTTAAATATCCCTGCGGTCAAAACACTGTCGCTCGCCGGGTTAAAAAATGCGCTTACTACTGCATCTGATCTTGGCATTACCACACTCACAAAACCCGACCGATATGGTCTTGCGTTGGTTCTGGGTGGCGGTGAGGTAAAACCGATAGAGATGGCAAATGCGTTTGCAGTCTTTGGCAACGGCGGAAAGTATAATCCTATTGCACCGATCCTTAAAGTTACCGACCGAGACAATACAGTGCTCGAGAAATATAAAGATGCACACAATAAACAAGTTCTCGACCCCCAGGTTGCCTATCTTGTCTCCAACATTCTCTCCGATACCGAAGCACGAAAAATGGTGTTTGGGTTTACCAATAGTCTCACCATCCCCGGTCATAGCGTTGCCGTAAAAACAGGAACAACATCGGAATACCACGATGCGTGGACGGTTGGGTATACCCCTCAAATCGCAACCGCTGTCTGGACAGGAAATACCGATAATAAAGCGATGAAATCTGGTGCAGATGGATCGGTAATTGCTGCGCCTATTTGGAATAATTTTATGCGAATGTATCTATCGACAGTCGAAAATGTTGAGTTCGAACGCCCAGCGGGGATTGCCGATGTTGCAGTCGATTTTCTCTCTAATAAATTGCCGACAGATTCATCTCCACAAGACGGGGTTCGCACCGATGTATTTGCATCGTGGCAGATACCATCACAAAAAGATGATATTCATGTCAAAGTTAAAATAAATAAACTAAACAGCAAACTTGCGACGGACCAAACACCTGCCGATCTTGTAGAAGAACATACCTATACGGTTATCCACAGCGAACGACCAGATGTTTCTAGTTGGGAAAGTCCCGTGCAGGGCTGGGCGCAGGAAAACGGTATGAACAACGCCCCGCCAACCGATAAAGATGATTCGTATACGCTTGCGAGTGTCCCCGTTGTTACGCTGCAAAAACCGGTTGCGGGAGATAAAGTGAGTAAAAGTTTTGAGATTACAGCCGATGCCGTGGCACAATACGGTATTAAAGATATTGTATTTCACGTTGATGAAACGGATGTTGGTTTGGTCACGGGCGCACCGTATAAAGTTGTTGTCGATGCAAGCAAGTTTTCTGTCGGAGACCACAGCGTGTCTGCCACTATTCGCGACGCAAATGGGGTTATGGGACAGTCGGCGAAAGTGTCGATAACGATCGTCGCTTCTACAGCTGGTCCAACAATTACCAATATCGCTGTGGTTCCCACGTCCACGACCGCATCATTTACATGGACAACAGACGTAAACGCGGTGTCTAAAGTAGTATATGGTGTTTCATCTACCGCACTCACGAGCTCTAGTGTCGAGTCAACAAAACCAGGTGTAACGCACACCATCCAAATCGGTGGATTACTACCAAATACGCAATACTTCTTCCAAGCACT
>Ga0100389_1001231_pt1 | contig 20313 bp, 20 predicted proteins | sample CryGeymeta201513_FD_81537 | JGI IMG/M metagenome (GOLD analysis project Ga0100389, IMG submission 81537) | Groundwater microbial communities from Crystal Geyser aquifers in Utah, USA - Crystal Geyser metaG 2015-13 | ecosystem: Environmental > Aquatic > Deep subsurface > Groundwater | place: USA... | reverse complement strand
GTTGGTTCCGATACCGACATTACCAGCAAAATATGCATCCCCATCACTTCCGAGGGTCAAAGGAATATGATCATCGCCTGTTGTGCCGGCAGCTCCAGATCCCCAGGTGTGAAACTGTATATTACCATTATTTTGAAACCGCATCAATTGCGATCAGCCAGTAGTTTTTCTTTTCCATCAGCTAGCATAATACAAGTTTCATCTAATTAATCCATTTTCATTCAAACCGAGATTAAACTTATTGTCTATTTGTATATCTCCTCCATTCACATCTACATTTCCATTCACATCTACATTTCATGCAAACTTCGCATTACCATTCACATCCAACTTCGCATGCGGACTAGACGTCCCGATGCCTAAATTGCCATTTACCAATAAATCATTCGTAAATCTACCAGTGCCTGCTACATCAAGTTTATATGCAAGATTACCAGTTCCGATTCCGACATTACCTCTCAAGTTAGATAGAATAACATTTCCACCAACATTTCATCAATTAATAACTACATTGCCTCAAGTATCTCCATCATCGGTCGAAGCAGCATTAATATTTAAATTATTATTTCCAAAATCAGCAAATCATATGTTTTTATCTCCTCAATCATTAGAGAATCCCAAACTCTGAAGCCAATTAATTGAACCATAAACCGTCATTCAACCGTTAAATAAAGCCAGCCCATTTACCATAAGCTTAGTGACCCCACTTCCATCCAAAACTATTCCCGTAGCTCCACTCGCAGTCCCATTACTCGTAAGAATAATCTTCTGGATATATTGTGTAGCATTATTTATTCCTGGATCTATAGTTAATCCATAGGTCGCTAAGACAGCAACTGATGCTCACAAAAATAGCAAAGTCAGACCTTTGAGAAGGCCGACGGTGCGAGATTCGAGGAGTGATTTTGATTGGAATGTTTTCATGGCGATATGGTGAATTATAAAGTTAAATATGTATCGATTTTTATCGCTTCAGCTTTTATCCTTTACAAGTATACTCAGCAAAGCCAATAAATCCAAAAACCACAGCCAACCAACCTCAAATCCCTAACCAAAACAAGAAATATAAATGCAAATTAGTTGACATATTCACAATTATTCATTTTTTGACGATTTTGACCATTTTTGACGACCTTTTGACCATTTCTTTTTTTTCACACTTTTTTCTTTGACTTTCAAAAGGGAAATCATTATAGAGCGGGAAACTTTAATCCTCAAGAAAAAATCATGCAAAAAACTACAGAAATGTTTGATGAACGGAATATTGAGAAGAAACATATTCATTATGATGGTGCAACATGAGATCGTGCTGAATTTTATATAAATACTAGAGAAGTATGGTATGTCAAATTAGGTATCAACGTATGATATGAACAAGATGGTAAATCTGAATTCAAAAGAGCTATCTTAGTAATAAAAAAGCTTGGAAACTTATTTCTAATTTTACCTATGACCACCAAACAGAAAGACGACAGATACCATCATAAACTAGAAACATTTAATGGGAAATCCTCTTGGCTTATTCTTTCGCAAATCAAAACCATAGATAAAAACAGATTCATAGAGAAAATAGGGGAAATATATAACAGTGAATTAAATAATATCAAAAAAAATCTGAGCAGCTACTACTTCTCAGACTCTTAATCTTGTAGCCCTGCATTTGTTTGCAGGGGGGATCCCAGTTAAGGGACATTTGTGAAATCATTATAATCATATTCTCTACAAATGCAAATCTAATTTACCTTCTAAATTTCTGCATTCATGAATCTCAAAGACATTGGCTACGCCGCCGAGGAACTCGTAGCCGACCATTACAAACGCAATGGCCACACAATCCTCGAAAGAAATTTTACCATCCGCGGCGGTGAACTCGATATCGTAGCAGAAAACACCGATGAATTAATCTTCGTCGAAGTCAAAGCCGTTCATCATACAGACGACCTTCATAATTACATCACACCCACCAAACTTTCAGCACTCAAAAAGACTATCGAGTACTACCTTCGGCGCCATCCGACCAGAAAACCCATCAGACTTGATATTGCATTTGTAAAATGAAATATTATATTCGACATTTATAGAAATGTGACCAATAATTAACTCCTTTTGTGTCCCCTTTTGGCCTCCTTGAGAAAGGAGGTGGCCCCGACTGTTCGGGGCCGGAGGATTTGAAGTCCTCCCTCGAAGGGAGGATTTAGGAGGGTCTAGAATTTAAAATTTTAAAATCATATGCACAAGTTCAAATTACTCATCATCTTCTGACTATGAATCCTCTTGGGGGTTTTCTGACTTCAGTTGGGCAACAGGATAAGCCAGGTAAGTCAACCTATCATGCACTCAGGCAAATTTGACTTAAACAGTCTGATTTCCTCCATTTCCAGTACCATAGACGCCAAAAAACTCAATCTGACCCCGACGCTTCGGGACAAATACGAACGCTTCGAAACGGTCTACGAAATCCTCCAAGAAAGCTATTACGACCAAGAAAAACTCGATAGCGGAGTGATGATCCAAAAGGCAGTGAAAGCATTTGTGGACGCGATCGATGACCCTTATACCGTCTATATGGACAGTGAGCAGAATTCAGGATTTCAAGAAGAACTCAAAGGAGAATCTGACTTCGAAGGCATAGGCGCAGTTGTCACCAAAAAAGATTATTACATTATGATAGAAGAAGTCATCAAATCCTCCCCTGCCTACAATGCGGGACTGATGGCATTGGATAGAATCATCTTCATCGATACAGGTTCCACCAAAGATCTCACTGTCAATCAGGCTGTAGCACAAATCAGAGGACCGAAATGAACGAAAGTGACACTTACTATAGAAAGGGCAAAGAAAAGCGGAGAAAAAGAATTATTGGAAAAGGAAGTCACGAGAGACAAATTGCTTATTCCTTCAGTCACCACCAAGATATTCACCCTCCCATTGTCCCACTTTAAAAAAGGGGGAAGTCCGAACGGACAGGGGGATTTGGGAGCCAATATAGGATATATCAATATCTCCATCATCGGAGAAGAGACAGAAAATATCCTCAAGAAAGAAATTGCAAATCTCAAGAAGCAATACGTCAAATGAATCATCCTGGACCTAAGAGGAAACGGATGAGGACTGCTTCCTATCGCAGTAGAGATATGTTCACATTTTGTTCCAGAAGACGAAGTCATCGTGACGGCCAAATACAAGAGCTTCGATGACGAAATTTATACATCCAAAGGATACGGCAACTTTGAATGACTGCCGGTAATAGTATTGATAGATGGATTGACGGCATCTGCAGGAGAGATCATCGCATTAGCATTGCAAGAAGATGTAGGAGCCAAACTTGTCGGAGTGCAAAGTTTCGGTAAATGATCAATTCAGACCATGGATGAATTTACCGACAATGCATCGCTCAAATATACTATAGGTAAACGATACGCGCCAAAAGGTAAGAATATAGATAAAGTCTGAGTTACGCCAGACATTACCGTTGAATTCAACGCAGACCAATTCACCAAAGACAGAACTGATAATCAACTCGAAGCAGCAAAAACAGAAATAAACAAGATGACACAATAAGACGCCAACCCCGACGATTCCGGGTAACGTCGTTTGGGTCCAGTGTCTCGTAGGAGCGATTATCAATCGCCCGAATCATAATCCAGATTTATAAAAATTATTCACATGGAATTTACACCAGACTTCATCGCCAAATTGAAAAAACAAGACCATAATGCATTCAATGAGTTTTATCTCAAAACCATTGATATGTTTTTCCGCTATATCAATGCTAATTATAGATTGCCGGCACAAGATGCGGAAGACATCATTTGAGATTTTTACGTCAAGCGACGAGATGCGATAAAAAATCACGATGATAAGCAGTCGTTCACCTGATACTTCCGGACGATATTCAAAAACACAATCAAAGATCATTTCAAAAAAAATACAGACACTCCATTCACGGAATTGGAATCGACTTATGACGAAAGGGCAAAATTTGAAGATACTTTGATAGACGGAAATGACCTGACGGAATTCCTAGAACATGACTACAAATTTGATCAGATACAAAAAGCGATGAAAGAGCTTGATGATACGGACAAAGACATCGTCTACCGAAAATTTATAGAAGAGAAATCATATGAAGAAATTTCTTTCTTATTGTGAATCTCACAAGATACCGTGAGACAAAGACTTTCCAGAGCAATCAAACGCCTCAAGGAACTTCTCAAATAAGGAAAATAGATTTGATAGGTAGATAGGTTTGATAAGCCTATGCACCTATTCACCTATATGCCTATGCACCTATTCACCTATATGCCTATGCACCTATGCACCTTTTTTTTTCTTTTGTCAAACGAAACTAAGCGGGATTGAAAGCCAAAAAGTGATGAAAAGCCAGGTACCAAGCCAAATCTTATAAAGCAAACGGAAAGATAAAAAATCTTCAAAAATCTCTTGAAATCGGCATTAGCTATGCTATTATACTACCGTATAATTCTTTTTATCTTATAATCAATTTGTACAGATGACAAAGACAGCTCTTATCGCTAGCTTGGCTGACCAATTAGGTGTTTCTAAGAAATTGGCTGCTGAATTAGTTAATGCATTCATCGAAACTGTTATTGCTGGTGTTAAGAAATCCAGAGAAGTTAGAATCCAAGGATTCGGAACTTTCAGGGCTTCTCAAAGAAAAGCTAGAGAAGGTGTAAACCCACAAAACCCTAAGCAAAAGATCAAGATTCCTGCTATGAAAGTTGTTACTTTCAAGGCTGGCGCTGATTTCAAGGCTGCTGTTAAGAAGTCATAGTTTCGATACAATGGAAACTTGAGACATTGTGCGAAAGTTTTCATGATATCGGGACTATACCGATTCATCGGTGTAGTATTTTTTTCTACAGCTATAGAAAACCCGCCATCACCACGACAACACTTCGGGGTCTGCGGGTTTTTTTTGTTACAGAACGCCCCGCAGAACAAAGTGAAATGCGGGGTTGAAAAACAATAAATAATCCATAGAATAATTATCGCTCTATGCATCTATTTAATCTATAATTCTCTATTATGACAGGATACATCATATTGGCAGCAATAACTTGAATACTGATCTGATATCTCATCTTTTATCTGAGATTCCAGCATAAGGACACGGTAAATGAGCTGAGAGGAAATCTCAAAGAGGCCAACAAAGAGATACAATATCTCACAGGAGAACTTGAAGAATTCACTCAACAAAATGGCATCCTCAAAGAGAAGATAATAGAACTACTCGATAAGAATGATGACCTTTCGGGAGTCGTAACTGAACTCAGCAAATATTATGTGCACCTCAAAAGAGCGGCAGAAAAAACTACAGAGCTCAATAAATTCCTCCATACCCCGAATCCAGAAATTGAAGAGAAGATAAGTCGTTATGCGAATACATCCTCAGAGAATAATCCTTCGGAAACCCCAAAAACATTCTTTTAATTTGTCCCCCTTGACAAAGGGGGAAGCCGAAGGCAGGGGGATTTGAAATCCTCCCTCGAAGGGAGGATTTAGGAGGGTAGAAAATTTATCATTTAAAATTACACAAAGTGTGATACGACAGTAAGCATGTAGAGATTTTGGATCCAAAAGAGTGATACAATCTTATCGCCAATGAATATAAAAACTACCACAATCACTTAACTAGTTTTGATAAGTGATTTTTTTTGAGCTTGCTTCCTAGAGAGACAGCTAGCATGGACGTTATTGATCTGGGTGCAGGAGACGGAAGGATCTACAGAATACTTCAAGCGAAGAATTATGCATTCAATAGCTATACTGCCTGCGACATCTCAGAAAAATTATTAAAACAGCATCCTGCCATTTTGTCCTCCTTTAATAAAGGAGGTGACCACAGGACGGAGGATTTAAAAAAAGTAATCTGTGATGTGGAAAACACGCTCCCCTTCGAAGATCAGAGCTTCGACCTGGCATTCAGCTTTTTTGTTTTGGAACATATAGCGGATGTGGATCATGTTTTTGTAGAGATGGAAAGGATTTTGAGGTCATGAGGCAAACGAATCATCGGCCATTTTCTACAAAGACGTGAATTTATTTGGAAGAAAGGTCCAAATTCATTTAAGATCAGACTTTACAATCATAGGCTTCAGGATATCGAAAAAATAGGTCGCAAGAATCTATTTGACGTAACAAACTATCCTATCTATGAAAAATGAAATCTGATATGATATATAATAGTATGTGAAAAGTAACATTCTAACGTTCTGCAATCTAACGTTCTATTTGCAAGACGCATCTATCATAGCCTTATATTCATTAATTTTACGTGTATAATTTCCCATATTGTTTGCCAGATCTGCGATACTTCCTTTCTTCAGGCTAGCCATGACCTCACGGAGGCCATCCACAACACTTGCATCTGCACATCATTTAGTCTCCGCGCTGCTGATGAGTTCATTAAAAGTTTTTTCTAGATCAAATTTATTTTTCAAGCCCTCAGAATCCTTATCGGCAATCTTATAGAAAAATACTTCAATCCTCTGATACAATACCTCAAAACCAGAAAAAATAGATGCTTTTTCCGCAGGATGTCATTGGATATATACATATGATATACTCAACAATACAAGACCTATGATAAATTTTATGACATTATTCCTAAAGATTGTTCTCATTTCTTTATCCATAAACACACGCATAATCAAATAAAGGTGACAAACAAATAATGATTCAGGTAGCTTTTTCAATACTTTTAATTAAATGTATGCTACATACTAGTAATCTAAAATTTGTCATTTAAAATCTAAAATTTGGTTAAGTTAGCTTTCGTCCATTGCCGAATCATGCCAGGATGAGCACTTAATGTGCTCAAGGATTTGATAATGGAAGAAAAAATGAAAGCACAGACCTTGCATGCAACGTCTCAACCAGAGATACGCATCTTCACGCTGGTTTCTGATAGGAAAACATTGGACGGCGTGCCGATTACGACCGTATTTCCATGACGACTCAATCACCTTTTCACGACTCGCTTGGATTATCGCAACCTCATAGTATTCGCTCCATGCCTTATGAGAATCCTCTCTCGCAAAATAAAAAAATATATAGAGAGACGCGATGACCTTAGTCACGACGTCGAACTTATCCAGAGGGATAAACCGAATGAAATTTACATCTCTTCCTTTGCCATAGCCAAGAACATATCACTTTCGACTTTCGACTTTGGACCTTCGACTAAGTTATATTTGCATTCCCCTATGCAATATATCCGAAGTCATTATGAGGAATACACACATAAGCTGAAATGATGGAAAGGGCGATTATTCAAAAAAATAGTTCCCCGCCTAAGAGCTCGAGACACCAAGTTTACTAAGTTTGACTCAGTTTACTCAAATAGCAACTACACAGCGAAGCTGGCAAAAGAAATTTACGGCCTCAATGCTACGGTCAAATATCCAATCGTGCACTGTCATTGCGAATGAAATGAAGCAATCTGCACGGAATCCCTACCTTATTATATCTACACAGGAAGGCTGGTAAAATTTGTCAAAGAAGTAGATAAAATCATTGAGCTATTCAATCACACGCACGATCCGCTCATCATCATAGGAAGCGGTCCAGACGAGGCATATCTCAAATCCATCGCACACCCAAATATCATCTTTGTCGATTGGACAGACGACAAAAAAGAGATATACAAGATTCTCGCTCAATCCAGATGATTCATCAATCTCACCAAAGAAAGTTTCTGAATTTCTACAGCTGAAGCTTTACTACTCGGTGTCCCTGTCTTTGGATACGACGAAGGAGCGACACCGGAACTCGTAGACGAGGACTCGTGAGTCCTCGTAAATCACAAAGATCTACATGCACTCATTTCCAAATTCGACGAATTCAAATCAAAACAGCGAGACAGAGAAAAAATCTCGGAGCACATCAAAAGCAAGTTAGGAACAATCTAAAATTTATCATCTATCATCTAAAATTATGTGAACAATCCGATTATATGGAATCGTAAGTGTACTCATCGTGAGTAGCGTTTCTCTTATCTGAATAGCAACTATCTGAATCAAGATAGAAAAACTCAAAAAAATTCTGATTTATTTAGTAAGTTTCTCAGCGTGAGCACTGATGGGAGACGCTTTTCTCCATCTTCTCCCTGAATCTGTAGAAACAGGCTTTACTATAAGGACATCATTATGGATTCTTGGATGAATACTCTTTTGATTGATTACAGAAAAGGTTATTCGTCGAAATCACTGTCACATGCCCATCACCAGAACACATATTCACAATTTTGCTATTATGAATCTTGTCGGAGATTTCGTCCACAATATCATCGATGGATTGATCATCTGAGCAAGTTATCTGGTAAATATCCCTACAGGAATAGCAACCACACTAGCAGTCGTTTTCCATGAAATACCACAAGAAATTTGAGATTTCTGAGTTCTCATCCATGGAGGATTTAGCAAAAAAAGAGCTTTACTCGTAAATTTTCTCACTGCACTCAGTGCAATTATCTGACTCGTAGTTGCATTATTACTAGCAAGCAAGGTATGAAATATTGAGGCATTTCTCGTCCCGTTCGCCGCAGGTTCATTCATCTACATCGCAGGCTCCGATCTCATCCCAGAGCTTCACAAGGACCACGGTCCCGAGCGGCGGGGAAATAAAACCTGACAAGCTATCATGCAAATACTCGCTTTCATAGCAGGAATAGCTATCATGGCATCACTACTTTTATTGGAATAAAGTCACAAATTTTCTAAAAAGAATAAGAAGGAGGTAAGTAAGAATACTAGTCAACGATTTTGGTTCTTTGCAAATGATAAAATTTATAAAAACGCCTGGAGCACGGATGTTCGAAGCCACCTATATCAACAACATACAATTCATTCTCAGAGCGAAATGGGCCCACACACCAATGCTGGTATGGGGTTTGAGCTAGATTGAAATACCACGAATAAAAAGAATAAACATAGATAACTAGTCTGTAGACAGAGGTCAGGCAAGTCTGCGGAAGGCTAGACCTTTTTGGTTACTTTTTGTGGCAATGACAAAAAGTAACAAAGAAAAAAAGTTATTATGCAGAGAATTAGTAATGATATTGCCTCCCCTCCCAAATAGTAGAAACTCTATAGAGTTGTTCAAGAAGAACGAGCTTCGCGAGCCCATGCTGCAAAGTCATCTGTCCGAAAGAAATTTTGGCATTGATATATTTTTGGATCAGAGATTCGTCCAATCCGTAGGGTCAACCAATGACAAAAACCACATTAAGATTTTTTCTAAGAAGATCAGCAAACTGCTCTGTCGTCATAGTTTTGCCGTCCTTACTAAGCAAAACTTTATAGTAGTCTGAATACTTTTTTTGTAGAAGAGAAAGAATCAGTTCCGTATCTTTCTGAATAATTTGTTCGTGAGTTCAGCTCCTAGCCGGCTTTATATTTTGTACTTTGCACTTTGTACTTAATCTTTTCTCATATTCTTTGATTGCTCACTGGAAATGTTTATCTGAATCAGAGACACTCAACACCACTCGCATTCAATTTAGAATTTAGAATATAAAATTCCTCGATACTTTGTACTCGATACTCGATACTTTGTACTCGATACTCGACACTAGTATAGGATATATCTATCCTCCTTCCCAGCATAATAGGAAACTATTTTCAATATATCTCATTTTCTGATTCCTGCTCCATCGAAAATTTCTAGATATCCTTCCTGTTGCATCGTCTTCCAAAACCAGTTCTCAGCTTCAGGATTTCACCACGGAAGCACCCATGCTAATTTGCAGATCGCCGCACTTCTGATACTCCGGATTTTGATATGTTTGAGAAGTTTTTCCTCCATATAATTATTCTCTATCAAAAATTGTTTATCTTCATTAGTCACATCCACAATCATATTTTTGGAAATTTCTTCGTCTCTATCATCTATCATCCTTCATCTATCATCTACTATGTGGTAGACATCAGCAGTTTTCAAGCCATGAAATACGTCGATGACCTTATCAAGAAATTTATCGAGTCCATATCTCGTGATAGCAGAAACCGTCACACTATTGTCTTTCAGCGTCACTTTAGTAATTTTGCCCAATGATTTTTTACTGCGCAAAAACTTTAGAATATCGTCCCGCAATTGAATCTCGTATTCTCCCACAATCTCCAAATCTCCTACAAGATCATATTTATTGATGACAAAGAGTATCCTCTTTTCGAGAATGATTTCTCCATCTTTCTTAGCATAGAATAACAGATATTTTCCATCCTTCTTGATTCACATGTCTTTAGGATGTACGATGAATTTTTGCTCGACATAGGAGAAAATCTCTGACAGCAGATCATTCACTTCAAGGATTCATGTATCATATCTGGCGATATCCACCACAAGAGCGAATACTCTCGCTTTGAGCACATGTCTGAGGAATGCATTCCCGAGTCATTTCCCTTGCGCGGATCATCTGATAAGACCAGGGACATCGATGATATTGAAAGTTTTCTTTTTCCAGACGACTGATCAGAGATTCGGCACCAATGTCGTAAACGGATAATCTGCAACTTTTGCTTTAGTGTGAGAAATAGCATTGATGATGCTTGATTTACCGACGCTTGGCGTACCAATCAAAGCCACATCTGCAAGCAATTGCAATTCCAATAATATTTCAAGTTTATGTCATGGCTCGCCGAGCAGACAAAAATTTGGATACTGATTTACTGCATCTTTGAAGTGAATATTTCACATTCCACCCTCTCCTCATTGTACGACAACAAACTCTTCTTTATCTTGAGAAAAAACATGTGACACATCTCATGTCACATTATTTCTGACCAGAGTTCAGACAGGCACAATCAGAGTCAAGTCATCGGCATTACTACCATATTGATCCTTTGGTCTTCAGTTTTCCCCTGGTTTTGCTTTAAAATTTCTTTTGAATTTGTAAGCCACCAAAGTATTTTCATCCTTGGAAGCCGTGAGAATAATCGATCATCATTTTCCTCCATCTCCGCCCGATGGGCCGCCAAAGGCGACGCCGGCTTCTCTTCTTCCAGTCACCGTTCCATCTCCTCACTTTCCAGACTCCACAGTGATATAAGCCTCATCATAAAAACGCATATATGGATAATTTTAATGACTAAAAACCAACAGTAACGTATATATAGATTTTGTCTCCCTTTGCAAAGGGAGAAGTCCGAATGGACAGAGGGATTTAAATTATTTGAAAATTCCTTAATTTTCGTTTGCTTTTTATATCCATTTTTTTATACACTCATCACGTTTTGTATGGGTGAGTAGCTCAATTGGCTAGAGCAGGTCCCTCTTAAGGACAAGGTTCAGGGTTCGATTCCCTGCTCGCCTAAAAGATTAATTCTCCACAGGAGGATTTTTTTGTTAACCGAGCCGCTATGAAAACAAGAAAATTCTGATGGTTTTCAAACGTCGAAGCTATACTACACCGTCTGCGGGAACATAAAGTATTAACAAAGTGAAATAAATTAGATACATTGCGTAAAGGCGATATCGTATCTGTCAAAGATAGTAAAGGTACGACGATTTCTTTCGTAGTGCGTGAAAGTAAAATATACAAACTGAACGCAGATGCCACAGAGGTTTTTTATTCAAACGATGGAAAATCGCATCTCAATCTCGTCACCTGCATTCAAGATAAAGTTACAAAAAAATATCCGAGTCGTTTAGTGGTGTTTACTGACAAAATATAGAATAAGATAAAAGCCAGGCAGAAATAGCTTGGCTTTTTTTAGTGATAGAAAAAGTGATAGAAAAAGTGACAATAGAAAAAGTGTTCCTTGAAAAACCCGTAAATTTAAGTACAATCAACTTAAAATTTAACATTTAACATTTAAAATTATGGTAGCAGTCGATTATTATGCACTTTCTCTCGAAAAACACACGCAATACAAAGGCAAATTGGAAGTCCATTCCAAGGTTCCCCTCAATGATAGAAATGACCTCTCTACCTATTACACTCCTGGTGTGGCAGAGCCATGCAGACAAATACAAAAAGACCCTGAACTTGCCTACACATACACCTGGAAAAACAACGCCATCGCAGTCATCAGCGACGGATCAGCAGTTCTTGGACTAGGAAATATAGGATGAATCGCAGGTCTCCCCGTCATGGAAGGGAAAGCGATTCTCTTCAAAGAATTTGGGTGAGTAGATGCAATACCTATTGTTCTTGCTACGCAAGACGCTGATGAAATCATCAAAACCATAGAAAATATTGCACCAACCTTCTGAGGGATCAATCTCGAAGACATTAGCGCTCCGCGCTGTTTCTATATCGAGGAAGAGCTGAAAAAAAGATTAAATATTCCTGTATTTCACGACGATCAACACGGAACAGCCATCGTAGTCTTAGCAGGATTGATCAATGCTTTGAAATTGGCAGAAAAAGAAGTCGACAAAGTAAAAATTGTCATTTCATGAGCCGGCTCAGCAGGCATCGCCATCGGAAAATTACTTATCAAATACGGAATCAAAAATATAGTTATGCTCGATTCTGTAGGAGCCATCCACACATGAAGAACAGATTTGAACAAATATAAAGCCGATATTGCACAATATAATATCAATAATGAATCAGGAACATTGGCAGAAGTTATCGTCAATGCCGACGTATTTATCGGTGTAAGCCAGCCAAATGTTTTGAATGCTCACGATGTGAGAACGATGAATCAGAAACCAATCATCTTCGCGATGGCAAATCCAAATCCCGAAATTACGCCAATAGAAGCGCAAGCTGGTTGAGTATTTATTATGGCTACCGGTAGAAGTGATTATCCCAATCAAATTAATAATTTGCTGGCATTCCCTGGCATCTTTAGAGGAGCCTTGGACAAAAGAATCCCGCAGATTACTGATGAACACAAACTCGCAGCAGCAATAGCATTGGCAAATTATGTCCAGAATCCAAGCGTAGATAATATCATTCCTTCCGTCCTCGACAAAAATGTCGGAAACATCGTAGCCACGGCCGTAATGGCCGTGTAGAGACGTAAGATCTTACGTCTCTCTTTACCATATATAAATCCCATGCTCCACTTCGAAAATCTCAGCAAACTCGACACCCATCTCAACTATCTGAGCAAAAAAATAAAAAATCAGACTTGTCCCGCCATTTGCGGGAATCTTTTTCTCGTCGGTTGATGCATCAGAGATTTATTGCTCGACATCGAAGAAAATCCTACCGACATCGATCTCACCCTCGCTGGCAAACCAGAAGAAATCTACAAAAACATCGACAAATCAGGTCTCTCATGCTTCATAACAGAAAAATTCGGGACAATGACCCTCATAAAAAAGTCCAAAGTCCAAAGTCAAAAGTCCAAAGTCAATAAGAAAGAATCAATGATTTGATGACTTTCGACTTGATGACCTGATGACGAATATAAGTATGAGATCACTCCCATTCGCACAGAATGAGGCTACGACGACTGCCGTCACCCAGAAGAAATCACCCGGAGCAACGACATCTTATTAGATTCAAATAGAAGAGATTTCACCATCAATTGCATCTATTATACCATACAGACAATTCATGAATTGTCTCAACAAAAATCTCAATCCAAAATCAAAAAAGATTCCAAAACCTCTGCACCTATGCCCCTATGCACCTCTGATTCCTTTCTAAAATTACTAGACAAGCATTGATTTGTATTCATTCGTGATTTGAATTTATATATCCTCCAGGACCACAATTATATCGCCAAACTTTTCAAGGAGTGAATATTCCAGGAAGATTTTTTGAGCTATCTAGAAAATGTGGCACCGGACGCGACTTGCAAAATCAAAGATACCTTCAAGGCATCTGACAACATAAGATTTGTCATAGATCCGCACAAAGGAATCCAAGACCTGGTCAACAAAAAAATCCAGACGGTTGGAACAGCAGACAAGAGATTTAACGAAGACGCATTGAGAATCATAAGAGCATTGAGATTTCCAAATATCCTCAATATCAAACTCAGAGACTATTACAGTAAAAATTCGCTCAAAGCCAAAAAATTCTTCGACTACAACAGAGAGACACGGCAAAGCGCAAAAAGGAATGCTCACCTCGTGGAAAATGTAGCCAAAGAAAGAATAAAAGACGAAATAACGAAAGTGTTTGTCAACGCAAATCCATTCTGATTCATCGCCTTACTGGACGAAATACATCTCTTGGAATATCTTTTCCCTGCGCTGTATGAAACCAAACATATCGAACAGCCGACCAGATATCATCCATTTGATATTTACACGCACTCCTTGCTCGCACTCTATGAAATCCAGAAGATAAATCCCGATTATCTCGTCAAACTCGCAGTCCTCTATCACGATGTAGGCAAGGTAGGGCAATTCGACGCATACAAAGCAGATCTCTCCAAAGAGGATATCAGAGAGATTTTGTCAGGGCCGCTCAATCACAGAAAAAGCTGACCGGAACTGGTGAAAAAAGACTTCAGCAGACTCTGATTCTCCAACAAAGAGATTGATGACATTTCACGATATGTCTCCCAGCATCACAGACCAGAAGAATTCCTAGGAGCAAGGCCTGCCCCGCACAAAGATGCGGGGGATGAAAACAAGACTAAGAAACTCAGAAAATTCCTCAGCGAAGCTGGATATGAAAGAGCGCTCAACGTACTGAATATCTGCATCGCAGATAGGATGGGACAATACAATCCTCTGCAATCAAGCAATGATGTTGGCGATGTCTATAAAACAGTAGGAGAGCTGAATATCCTCCACGAATCCGAAGGACAATTCACCATGAAAAATCTCGCCATCAAAGGCGACGACCTCATTAAAAAATTCAAACTCAAACCCGGCCCGGAAATAGGCAAATACCTCAAACTAGCTTTTGAACGAGCCATGCACGACATCAGCAAAAAGAATAATAAAAAAGCTATTTTTGAATTTTTGAAATGAATTGTAAAATAACAAACCCCCTAAATCCCCCTTCACAGGGCGGACTTGAAGGAGAAAATTCTTTAAAAGAAATTAAATTAAGTTGAGGTAGATTGTAGTTACTACCCAAACAAGCTTGAAATGTAATGAAAAATTGTTGTGGTAGTGACTATCCAGGCTTCAATCAAAAATATAAATTATATTTTTGAAGGAGCCTGTACAATAGCGTCCATGCACCAGTCAATAAAAAGATAGGAAGCACACGCTTAGTCACAGCCCGCAATCAGAGTTTACCCCGCAGAAGTGCGGGGAGGGGTTTTTTGGCTTCTTTTTTGACCCGGGAGCAAAAAAGAATGCGCCCAGCCGGCGAGGCGATAAAAAGAAAAAAAAACACCTATTTATTACACACAATTAGATGAACAAATTATTTTATAAGACAATTAATATTCACACCACCTTCGAACTGCCAAAGATCAAATGATCAAGATTTATCGGAGATATTTTTCATGTAGAAAATAAGGATGATGTAGAACAATTTCTACAACAGATAAAAGACAAATACCCAGATGCAACACATCATTGCTACGCATACAAATACGATGTGAAACACGCGCTCGACATCTTCGGCAACACCGTTTTCTCGACCAAAGAGAACAAAGCGAACGATGACGGCGAACCGACAGGCACCGCGGGAAAACCGATACTCAACACCATCGAGAAGAATCAGATTTTTAATGTCTTGATAGTCGTCACGAGATATTTTGGAGGAACGATGTTAGGCGCTGGAGGTCTGGTCCAAGCTTATGGCAATTGTGCAAAGAAAACACTGGAAAACACAAAGACACAAGAAGCTGAAATACTCACCACGATACAGTTCACATACAACTTTGATTTCATGCCAGCCATCAGGAATCTCTTGAATAAATATCATACCAAGATCATAGAAGAAAAATATGACAAAGACGTTTACATGAAAATATCACTCAACAGCTGATATCTCACAGGATTCAAAAAAGATATTTTCGACATTTCCAAAGGGACAGTGTCCGTCATTACGAACGCAGTGAAGTAATCTAAAGCAATTTGTTTTGCAATTTAAAAAATTTTTTGTATAATATCACTTCAGTAGCAAAAGTGCTACGAACTATTTTGGCCATCATTGCGAGGCACGAAAAAATCTATTTGTAATTTAAAATTATTTGAGCCATGGATTTTGATACAAAAAAGAATTATTATGAAATCTTATGAGTGTGAGAAGACGCTTCCGCCGAGGAAATAAAAAAAGCTTTCAAAAAAGCAGCCGTCCAACACCATCCAGACAAGTGAGGAGATAAGAAAAAATTCCAGGAAGCTAATGAAGCGTACCAGGTACTTTGAGACGAAAAGAAAAAAGGCCAATACGATGCTATGAGAAAAGGCGGATACAGTGGATGAGGAGCCGGATGATTCGATTTTTGAGGATTTGGATGAGGCGGAGGTGTGGATTTCGGCGACATCGATTTATGAGATATCATGGGTAATTTTTTCTGATGAGGATTCGATGGATGAGGAAGATGACGCAGAAAGAGCACTGTCGGAGAAGATGTAAAAGTTGCTATCAATATCACCTTCGAAGAATGATACCTCGGTACAAGCAAAAAAGTTGCGTATGGTAGACTCGTAAAAGTAAAATGAGTCCAAGAAAGAACATGTGCGACCTGTAACGGTCACTGAGTAGTCACTCAACAAGCCCACACTCCTTTTGGCGTCATGCAGACGCAATGAGCATGCCCTACCTGCGGATGAGCAGGAAAAACATTCATCAAGGGTGGGAAAGAGTTCAAAAATGGCTGACTAGAAAAGCAAAGAGAGATCATAGAAGTGAAAATCCCAGCCGCCATCAAGGATGGCTCATATATAAAATTTACAGGCAAGGGAAACGAAGGAATGTCAGGTCAGAGCGGCGATCTTTATGTAAGAATTGATATAGCTTCGTCAAAATTCTATGAAAGAAGATGAGATAATCTGTATATACACATAAACATTACGATCTTTGATCTCATCCTTGGAGGAGAAGTCTGAGTCAATCATCCAGAAGGGAAGATAAAAGTAAAAATACCGAAAGGGACACAAATCGGAGATATGGTCAAAGTAAGCGGTAAAGGATTTGGAATTGGATGATTATTCCACAAAAGATGAGATATGTTTTTGGTTACAAAAGTCGAAATTCCGAAGAAATTAAGCAAGGAACAGGAAAAAATGTGGAATGAATTAAAAAATAAACAATAGATAATTTATCCTCCTTTGCGAAAGGAGGAGGTATCCTTTAGGATGGAGGATTTCCAAGTAAAAAAATCCCTCTCCCCTGCGGGTTTCTCCCTTTAAAAAGGGAGACAATAAGACATTTACCATTTTAATTTTTCAAATCATGCCAATAAAAATAGCGATTTCCTGAGCCGCAGGCGCATGAAAATCAAGCGTCATCAGGCGTATTGTAGAGGAATTCGGATATAGCACATCTGATTTATGACAAGTCATGAGAGAAAGAGCGGTGGAAAAAGGAATGACAATCGCCGAATATGACAAAATAATAGAGAAACATCCCGAAGAGGATGTCAAAATCGATAATGATTTCAAAAAAATCGTGAAATGAAGCAAAAAAAATATTATAGTAAGCTGGAGAATGGGATTCCACTGCCTACCCGAGGTACTCTCTATTCGGTTGGACGTAAGCCCGAAAGAGTGAGCCAGAAGAATTTTCTTACAAAACAGAGGAAAACAAGAAAAAGCATATAAAAACGTAGGAGAAGCCATGAAGGCCAATGAAGATAGGATGAAAAGACTGAAGAAAAGACTTCTGAAGGTATATTGAGTAGATTTCACAGATAAGAAAAATTACACGATGGTCATCAAGACCGACGGACAAAGCATAGAAGAAACGGCTCAAGTAGTAATAAAAGCCGCCAAACAGTTTCAGAAAAAAACTAGGCACTAGGCACTCGTTACTCCGCACTGGTCCTCCGGACCATTATTATATAAATTTTCAGGGTTTTTGGTGCTTGTAATACGACATTTTCTCTCTCAAAAAAGCCCAAAAATTGATTTTGACGGTGTTTTGAGTATAATTATAGTCAGCTACTCGAATATTTCCGAAATGTAGTTCGAACGCCAATCCTGCATTTCTGCAGATTGGGTGTGAGAACTATGCCGCAAAGCGGCGCAATGAGGAAGTATCGTTGTAGCGACTATATATTATTTCTAATATAAGATATGAGCAACAACGCTACTATTATAATCATTATCATATGAGCAGGCTTAATCTTTCTTGGGTTGAGTGTTTTTTACAAATTAGTGGCATTAGCGCTTACCAAAAGACATAGAAGGAAGCAGGCAGATAAGCTGAGATTCCTCAAGGTAAAGATGCCACAGCTCAGAGTAGCCAAATCCACAGAATCAGAGATCACTGATGTGATACAAAACATGAAGCAGAATATCCAATATATGAATCAGTTGTATAAGAGTTTGTATTCTATCCAGGAACACAGTATCCATGAAGACAATCTGATGTACAAGATCTTCGGACCTTGGTATCATAGAAACATGATAAAAAATAGTTTACGATGACAGAATTATATGAGTCTTGAAATGATCGTAGAAAATGAAATCATCAAATTCATCATAGGAGTTCCCGAAGACCACCTAGAAAACGTAGAAAAGATGATATCGACATTCTTCATCGGTTCAGTGGTGGAGATGATTGATCAGCCTAAACTTTTGGAAGCAGGAAAATATATGGCATGAGGGGAATTCATCCTTACCAAGAAAAGCGCCTACCCTATCAAGACCTATGATGCCTTTGAGGCAGATCCTATGGAAAGTATCCTTTCAGCATTCTCCAAAACGACTAAAGACGAAAAATTAGCACTGCAGATACTCATTGCGCCGACTCTGGAGAACCAATCCAAGAGATTAAGAAAAGAGATTGAGGCGATCAAAGAAGGAAAGCGTGGTCGGTTGATATTCAGGATCATCAAATCCTTGCGGAGCGCAACCATATCTGACGCAAAAGATGAAAAACAAGATGCAGAAAAAGATAAGAAGATATCATTCTCACAGCAAGAACTGTGAGACTTGGACAAAAAAGTAGAGGACGAATTATTTTCCGTCAAAATCAGAGCTTTGGCTACCTCCGAGGCACCGGATAGACCCGAGAAGATTATCAATGACCTTGCGAGATGATTCAATCAATATGCGTATGTTGGATTGAATAATTTCCACTTCAAAAAAACATGAGGCATCAAGAACTTCGCAAGAGAATTCATCCAGAGACTCTTCTTCACGGACTCTAGTCTATGGAACAATCTAAAATCATTCGGCAAAAAAAATATCCTGAATGTGAAGGAACTCTCCTCTATCATTCACCTACCAAATTCCAAATTCAACAGAAGCCCTCGTATTCAACGACAAAGATATAAGATAATCGCAGCACCGGAAAATATCCCAGCAGAAGGGATATTGCTCGGTCACAATCTCTATGCGGGTATCAAGAAAGAGATAAGGATTATGACGAGCAATGATGATAGATTCAGACATGTGTATGCCTTAGGGCAGACAGGTTCGTGAAAAACGACACTTCTCATCACATCCGTTCTGGAAGATATCAAACAAGGCAATGGATTCTGTTACATCGATCCACACGGCGATGCGATAGACAACATCATGGAACATTTTCCCAAAGAAAGAATAGATGACTTGATTTATTTTGATCTTTCCAATACTGAATATCCGCTTGCTTTCAATCCATTGGACGGAGCAGAAACAGAAGACGAAAGAGATGTCATCACCAACGACCTTGTAGAAATGTTCGTATCGATGTACGGAGAAGAGATATTCGGACCACGCATACAAGATTACTTCCGTAATGCATGTTTCTTACTCATGGAACAACCGGAAGGATGAACTCTCGTAGATATCATGAGACTCTTTACCGACGACGCCTATGCAGAATCCAAAATAAGGAACATAAAAAATCCTGTCATCACAGCACGGTGGAATAAGACCTACAAGAAGATGGGAGAAAGAGAAAAGGCAGAAATCATACCATTCATCCAAGCAAAATTCTGACCATTCACGACAGGTACCTACATTAGGAATGTCATCGGTCAACCGAAATCAGCATTCAACTTCTTTGATGCCATGAATGAGAAAAAAGTGATTCTTGTAAAATTAGCGAAGTGATTAACTTGAGAAATCAATTCACAACTCATAGGTAGGATGATAGCGATGCAGATCAAATTATCAGCACTCAAAAGAGCTGCACTCGAACACAAAGATAGAATTCCTTATTTCCTCTACATCGATGAATTTCAGAATTATGTATCCAAATCCATCGAGAGCATCTTATCAGAAGCCAGAAAATATAAACTCGGATTAACAATCGCCCAT
>Ga0100389_1001230_pt1 | contig 20318 bp, 27 predicted proteins | sample CryGeymeta201513_FD_81537 | JGI IMG/M metagenome (GOLD analysis project Ga0100389, IMG submission 81537) | Groundwater microbial communities from Crystal Geyser aquifers in Utah, USA - Crystal Geyser metaG 2015-13 | ecosystem: Environmental > Aquatic > Deep subsurface > Groundwater | place: USA... | reverse complement strand
GCCAAAAATTACAACCAAAATAAGAGCTATTTATGCTATACTACTTCAACCGCTTGAATAGAATCATTCTCCGTTACGAAATGTAAGTCGCGAAAATGTTACCATTAATTAATTAAAACAATTCTCTTCATTCTTATACTTTACTTATGATAAATAAAAATTTCTCCTGGCCATTGTCGGTAAACCGTCCTCCTGTTAATTTTTCCAAATCGCTCCCCGTTCAAAACTTGGGTGGAGTCAAAGATGCAGTCCGCCTCATCGCCCTGGGTGGTTTTGGTGACGTCACCCAAAACATGTTCGTTTATGAATATGTCCCCCGTGGTGACCTTTCTAAAAGTCAAATAATTATTGTTGACTGTGGTGTCGGTTTCCCTGAGGAAGATGATTTTGGAGTCGACCTCCAAATCCCTGACACTAAATATTTAGAGGACAAAAAAGACCGAATTTTGGGTATTTTTATCACCCACGGTCACGAAGACCATATTGGCGCTCTGCGTTTTGTTCTTCCTGTTATTGGTACCAATATTCCTATTTTTGCCCCCCGTATGGCCGCTGCATTTATTGATAATCGTTTAGTCGAAGCCTCAATTCGTAGCAATATGAAAATATACGAGAGTGGTGATGTTATGACAGTTGGTCCGTTCACTGTTGACAGTATTAAAGTAAATCACTCCGTTCCCGACACCAATCATTTTGCCATTACTACCCCTATCGGTGTTTTTTACCATGGTTCTGATTTTAAATTCGATTTATTCCCCCTCGATGGCAAACCATCTGATTTAGCCCACATTGCCCGTGTAGGAGAAAAGAAAGTTATTGCCTTAATGTCAGACTGTTTAGGTGCCGACCATGAAGGTTTTTCTCCATCCGAAAGTTCGATAGCCGAAAAATTTAACCACGATATTATTACTGCCAAGGGTCGGGTTTTTGTCACTTCAATTTCTAGTAACATTGTTCGCTGGGGTCAAGCCATTGAATACGCCAAACGGGCTGGCCGTAAAGTTGTCCTTGTTGGTTATTCTGTTGACAAAGCCATTGCCATTGCCAAGGATTTGGGTTATATAAATTTGACTGATGGTGACCTCGTCGATGTCGAAAAAGTCAAAAACTTTGCCGACAATAAGCTTATATTTTTAGTTGCAGGTTTTTCGGCTCAACCAAATTCCGCCTTATCAAAAATGGTCATGGGCAAGCACCGAATAAAAATAAAATCTGGTGACAAAGTAATATTCTCGGCACCTGACTACATCCCTGGCACCACTTCACACATTTACGATTTAATCGATACATTGTCCCGGATGGGTGCTGAAGTTGTCTATGGCGAGTCTCAAGAAATCCACGTCTCCGGTCACGGTTTCCAAAAAGAACATGCTATTTTAATGGATTTAGTCCGACCAAAATATTTAATACCCATTGGTGGAAACTTCCGTCACGTCAAAAGTTACCACACCATTGCCAAAACCATGGGGTACCGTGAAGAGCAATTAATTTCCCCTAATACCGATGCTATCATTACTTTTTTCGCCGATGGCAAAATTGATATAAAACAACACAATCAACTCCGCAAAGTTTTAATCGACGGTCTAGGTATTGGTGATGTTGGTACCACGGTTTTACGTGATCGCAAATTACTCGCCGAGGAGGGTATGTTCTCCTTTGTTCTTTTGGTTACCAAAGAAACTGGCACACTTGCCAAGCCCCCTGTAATTTTGTCCCGTGGCTTTGTCTTTGAAAAGGAAAATGCCGATCTGATGGATTTTTTAATGGCCGAAATTAATCGCAAATTTCAAGAGGCAACTAGCAAACCTGCTAACTTTGAATTTATTAGACAAGAGCTTCAGGCTCACATTGAAGGCATAATTTTGGAAAAAACCGGCCGCCAACCCATGGTCCTCCCCTTGGTGATGGAGGTATAAAAAACTGTTGGTTTATTATCTTGTAAAACATATTTTGCATAGGTAAAATACCTGTATCAACTTAAACATAATTAAATTGTTTTTTTATATATTTAATCAAAGTAATCAAAATATGACTCACCCAGATGTAGGTAAATATTCCGAATCTCTCGTTAGTGGTACAGTTCGTCCAGTTGAGGTTTTAATTGACGGTTTCAAGCACTTGCCGACCGGTGATGAATTAAGAAGTAGGCCGGATCTGTTACTGGCCTTTGCCAAAGCTATAGCTGACGTACCAATGGGACTTAATTGGACTAATGCTAGTTTCAACATATATGATAAATCCATTGTGATAAAGGACAAATGTTTTGGGCGGCACCATAACGGTCATTACCAAATGGTTATATCTAGTTTACCTAAATCTGATAATAATTATTCACTTGTCCATGTAGAAGTCGTTGATGGCCAATCATCCACTCGAGGTGATCCTCGAGTTTGTCCCGATCCAATTCGTTTATTACAACAAGGAGTTCCATTGGCATCCAAAGATGTTTTACCAAAAAATCACCCCAGAGAAAAAATGCAACCCATCGATAATTTAAGGGGTGCATTTAAAAAAAAAGGAATTGAATTTAAAACATTTGTCGGGAGACATATCAATGCTACAGGCCGTGAAGAAGATTTAATTAAAGAACCAGGTGTCTTTTGGGTCGATAGTTCCGGTAAGTTGAATTTATCTGTTGCTAATCCATCAATATATTAATCAGCTGTCGAAGTGTCAATTTTGTTACAATAATCCCAAGCTCGCGTAGTGTATGAAATTTATTTCGTGCACCGCGAGCCTTTTGGGGTGTATAATATTTTATGGATACAAATATTTTGCAAAAAGAACTGGATTATTACGAGAAAAACAAAGAATTATTTTTAAAAAACTATTCAAATCAATTTTTGCTTATTAAAAATGAAGAATTGTTAGGTTCATTTACCAATGAAGTTGATGCTTACAATACTGGTATCAAAAAACTTGGTAATCAAGCTTTTTTAATAAAACAAGCCATCCAAACAAAATTTATTCAAACAAATTATTCTTTGTACTCAGGGTTAATTCATGCCAGTTTATAATCATAGTTTTGTTGACGACAAAAATATACCTCAACCACTAGGAATATTACAGTCTGGACCAGTCATCAGTATCGAGATATCTGTTCCCCAATCGTTAGCCGAAGAATTTACTAGATCAAACCTACCGATCCCTCGGCCAATAGTTGGATTAGCTTTAATTGATACTGGTGCTTCTTCTAGCTGTGTTGACAATGGTACCATCGAAAGTCTTGGTATAAAATCGATTGGTATTGTTGATACTATGACTCCAGCTGGTCCAAAACAACAATATCGTTATCCAGCTCATTTCTTTTTCCCTGCCGCCAAAATTAATGTCGATTTTGGTTCGATTACTGGAGCTGATCTGAAAGGACAGCCAATAATGGCATTAATAGGTCGAGACATTTTATCTAATTTTATTTTTGTATATAACGGCACTCTTGGAATGTACACAATTGGGTATTAAAAATAATAAACTAATTATGAAAATATTAAGCATTTGTGGCAGTCCACGCCAAGGCAATTCAGAAACAATTTTGATTGAATTACAAAAGTTATTTAAAAGTAAAAACATAGATAACGAAATTATTTTGCTTCGCGAAAAAAATATCGAGCGTTGTCGTGGTTGTGTCGAATTTTGTAATTACAGAAAAGTCTGTCGGCTAAACGACGACATGCAAGAAATTATTGACAAAATGGTCGAGGCCGATGCTTATGTTTTCATCTCCCCAAATTATTTTCAAATGCCAACCGGACTATTTAAAGATTTTATTGATCGAAGTAATATTATTTTTCATCGTACCGATGCCGATTTAAAAAACAAAAAAATAATAGTTATATCGGTTGGTTCCGATCCACCAGAAGATTCAACGGTTTGTGCCAATAATATTGCAAACAATTATTGCCGATACATAGGTAAAGTTGTTGGAATCAAAACTTTTCAAACTCATAGTGAGCTAGGTGGACATCTCGACGATGCTTTTACCAGTGGCCAAAACCCAACAATCAAAGATGACCTTCAATCTCTCACCAATTTGATGATATAATCAATCAGATAAATCAGATGCCATTATTGGTGGTAAGCTATTTTAATCGTATGCAACAATTACCTGATTTCAAAACAAATTTATCCGACTGGTTTAATGAGGTTGTACTTAAGGCCGAACTGGCCGACTATGCCCCTGTCAAGGGTTGTATGGTAATCCGTCCCTATGGCTATGCCCTTTGGGAAAACATTCAAAAATTTATGGATGTGTTAATCAAAAAGCACGGCGTTGACAATGCCTATTTTCCACTTTTTATCCCCATGTCTTTTTTTGAAAAAGAAAAAGAACATATTGCAGGTTTTGCCCCTGAACTAGCCCTGGTGACAATTGGCGGAGGCAAAGAATTACCTGAAAAACTGGCAGTTCGTCCCACTTCCGAAACCATAATGTATCACATGTATCAAAAATGGTTTGGTAGTTGGCGCGATTTACCTGTTCGCATCAATCAATGGTGTAATATGGTTCGCTGGGAAAAACGCACCTATTTATTTTTGCGGACTTCCGAATTTTTATGGCAAGAAGGGCATTGCGCTCATTTAACCCACGAAGAATCGATTGCCGAAGTGGAGTGGGCCATCAAAATGTATGCCCAAACCTATCAAGAGTTATTTGGAATGTATGGTATTATCGGAGCCAAAAGCGACACTGAAAAATTTGCTGGTGGTACCAAATCCTATACTTTTGAAGCTCTAATGCCCAATGGTAAATCATTGCAAGCATGCACCTCACATGACTTGGGTCAAAATTTTGCCAAATCAATCGATTGGACAGTCCAAGACCAAAAAGGCAATAAATCCTTTCCTTGGCAAAATTCCTGGGGTTTTTCTACTCGATCCATTGGTGGGTTAATCATGTCCCATGGTGACCAAAAAGGTTTAGTTATGCCACCCAATATTGCCCCAATCCAAATCATAATTATCCCTATCCCAGGGCATAATACTGCACTATCTAAGTCTCAAGAATTATTAAAATTATTAGAAAATTATCGAGTAAAAATTGATAGCAAAGAAGGTGAAACCGCTGGCGCCAAATTTAACAAATGGGAATTAAAAGGCGTTCCTCTTCGAATCGAAATAGGGAATCGTGATGTCACTGCTGGTACTGTTATTATCTGTCGCCGGGATACTGGTGAAAAAATAACTGTTAAATTTGACAATTTATCAAAAACTGTTGCCAAATTACTCAATGAAATTCAGCAATCTTTATTTGACAAACACAAAAAGTTTACAGAAAGTAATACTTTTAAAGCCGACTCTTACGATGAATTTAAAAAAATAATGGAAACATCTCGTGGGTTTATCAGCGCCCACTGGTGTGAAACTGCCGACTGTGAAGCTCAAATTAAAACTGACACCAAGGCCACTACTCGCTGTCTCCCGCTCGATGCCGTCGAGGAAAATGGAAAATGCGTTCGATGTGGCAAACCATCCCCCCACCGTTGGTTGTTTGGATTAAGTTATTGACAAAAATTCGTAAACTCGGACAACTAACTGCTAAAAAGTTAAGAATAAAATCAGAGTCTGATGTTTATAAAATCTTAGGCGATAATTAGTTTTTTTGTTTGCAATATTGTTTCTTGGTAATTGAAATTTGTTTGTCTCTTGGTTATTGGTTATTGGTTATTGTATACTGAATTATGCCCAGAGGTCGAAAGAAAAGTAAAATTCTCCCCAGTCTTAAACTTAAGCCCGATACCGTCAGGTCAATCTTCTTTATATTTTTTTTAATTTTATCGGTCATCTCGGTCATATCATTTTTACAACAGGGGAGTTTTGCTACCCAATTCAACCAACTTATGCAAAACTATTTTGGATTTGCCTCAGTCATGATTCCTTTTTTATTGCTTTTAATTTCGTTTTTATTTGCCAAAATCAAAAGTTTTCTCAGGGAAGCCAACGTTTTTTTCGGATTTTTAATCATGTTTATCTCCTCACTTGCCTTATTTAAACAAGGTTTGGTTGGCATCTTTTTATGGCAACAATCAATCGCAATTCTCTCGGAAATCATCGCCTTTATTGTATTCTTCTTTGCCTTCATTGTGGGAATTGTGGTTTTATTTGATACCAACATTGTTCAAATTGTCAAATTTATTTCTCGCATATTTTTAATCATTAAAAAATATACTGTCGGCCTATCAGTTAAATCCAAAGAGAAAAAATCAGCCAAGATCGAGAATAAACCAATTTTTGCCAAAGATGAGCCACATTTCAGTAAAAAAGATGAACAAAAATTTCTCGACATTCCCCCAGTTTTGAAATCAGACAATAACTCTATTTTTGCTTCACCCATATTAAGCTCATCTAACAATCAAGTTTGGAATTACCCTCCCATTTCCATTTTTGACAACACTCCTGGCACCAAAGCCGATCGCGGCAATGTATCAAAAAATGCCAATATTATAGAACAAACTCTTGAATCATTTGGGATTACTGCCCGTGTTGCTGACGTCAACGAAAGCCCATCTGTTACTCAATATGCCATTGAGGTTGCTCTGGGTACTAAGCTTACCAAGGTTGTTTCCCTCAGCAATGATTTAGCTATGGCTTTATCTGCTCCTGGAGGTCAAATTCGTATCGAAGCTCCCATTCCCGGACGTTCCCTGGTTGGTATCGAAGTTCCTAATCGTTCATTAGAAGTCGTTCCCATTCGTCAAATTCTCGAGTCCGACGCCATGAAAAATGCTCGCACCAAAATCTGTGTCCCCCTGGGTCTTGATGTTGCCGGAATTCCCAAAGTTGCCGATATTGACAAAATGCCCCACGTCCTCATTGCTGGCCAAACCGGTTCTGGCAAATCTGTTTGTATTAATTCTTGGATATCAACCCTTCTTTTTCGCGCCTCCCCCGACGAACTCCGTTTAATTATGGTTGACCCCAAACGAGTCGAATTAACCCCCTATAATGGTATTCCCCATCTACTTACTCCAGTTATCGTCGAGCCAGAAAAAGTAGTTTCCGCCTTAAAATGGGCGGTGTCTGAAATGGAAAATCGTTATAAAATTTTTACTCAAGTTGGCGCCAAAAACATTGACGGTTATAACAATATTTCTGGTATCCAATCACTACCCTATATTATAATTTTTATCGACGAGTTGGCTGATATTATGCTTTTTTCTCCCGCCGAAGTTGAAGACAACATTTGTCGTATTGCCCAAATGGCCAGGGCTGTTGGTATTCATTTAGTCTTGGCTACTCAACGTCCTTCGGTTAATATTATTACTGGTTTAATCAAAGCCAATATTCCCACCAGATTAGCTTTTGCTGTCGCCTCGATGATGGACTCTCGAGTAATTTTAGATTCACCAGGAGCTGAAAAATTATTAGGTCGTGGCGACATGCTTTATATTCCTCCCGAGCAAGCCAAACCGTCTCGGGTTCAAGGTTGTTTTATTTCCGACAAAGAAATTGGTTGTCTCGTTGAGTTTTTGAAAAAACAACGAGTCGGTGATTATAATGACGAAATCTTAAAACAACCAGTTAAAAGTCCTGGTAGCCTTTCGCCCAATCTTAATGTTATTGATGGCAAAAATCATGATTCACTTTTTACCCAAGCGGTTGAATTAACCAGAAATTCCGGCAAAGCATCGGCTTCTTTTTTTCAACGTCATTTACGAATTGGTTATGCTCGGGCGGCTTCAATTTTAGATGAAATGGAACATGCTGGCATAATTGGTCCAGTTAAAGGCGCCAAAGCTCGCGAAATATTAATACCTCACGCCACCCCCAGCGATGATCAATAATTATGAAAAGAGCCTCATTTTTACTAGAAACTGCCCGTCTCGACCGTGAATTAACCCAAGATGAAATTAGTAAAAAAACTAAAATACCCCTGCGATATTTACAGGCATTTGAAAAAGAATCCCAAAATAATTTTCCCGACGAACCCTATTGCTCTCTTATGCTTCAGGAATATGCTCGATATTTAGGTTTAAATCCTAATAACATCGTCTCTATTTTTCGTCGAGACTATGCCAAAAAAGTTTGTGACCATAACCAAAAAATTTCTTTTTTATCATTTACCCCCCAATTTACTTATACTATTATTGTTGCTCTACTTATCATCTTATTTTCTGCCTATTTAATTTTTGAATATATTAAATTCAATCGTCCACCAGTTTTAAAAGTTGATTGGCCATTATATTCTAAAATAGTTGAAATTAGGGGTAATACTGACAGTGAATCCACTGTCAAAATAAACGAAAATTTAGTCGTCGTTGACCAAAACGGCAATTTTGCCAAAAAAATTGAGATATCAACCTCCGAAGCTAAAATAGTGGTTGAATCCACTTCCCCCGCCGGCAAAACGACTGTTGAAGAAAAAATTTTAAAATAGTGTAAACTTAATTATGGATATTACCTCAGTCATTATTTCTATCAGCCTATCAATTATCACTATTGCCATCATTATCTGTTTTGTATTTTTAATTAAATTTATTCAAGATTTACGTAAATTATTAAAACAAATCACTCCAATTGTTGATGATGCCAATCTAATTTCTTCTTCCATTGCCCGTCCCGTTTCCTCCGCCTCCGATTTCTTAATGGGCTTTAAAAACGGTTTTAAATTATTTAATTCTTTTTCACATGGCAAAAAAGCATGACGCCACTCTTTTTATTATGGGGCTAATTTTAGGAGCCATTATTGCGGGTGTCATAGTGTTAACTTCTACCAATGATAAGGTAAAAATAGTCAAAAAAATTAAAGATAAATTTAACGATTTGTTTGGTGACAAAAAAATAATAAAAAAAGTAAATAAAATTATTGAGTCAAAAGTAATTGAGCCAGTAAAAAAAATATCCGTCAATTTGCCAAAAGACGTCGAAACATTAAATTTAACTCCTAAAAAAGTAATCAAACCAAAAAAAGTGTTTAAGAAATCAAAGTAATATTTTGCCGTGATACAATAATAAAATATGAGAGAAATACCAAATACACAACATATCACTCCAGACCACCTGGCGCATCTTGATGTGGGCAACTTAATTGATAGGTTATTTTCTAGATATTATTTAGATCGTAAATATAGCGGGGCATCTTGGGTTCAATCTCCTCGCTTTGTTATTGAAAATAGAGTGGCGTGTGCGGATGTAATCAATGCGGCGGCGCAAGTCAATGGAATAGAAAAAGATGGTAATCTTTTGCCCGATTTGATTCGTGGTTTCATCACAGCCAAGCAACAGAATTCAGCAAGGGTTGGGGAATTATTAATTATTCCTACCGGATTAGGTCATTTACTGGGTAAGATGGTATTTGATTCAAAAGCAAGCATCGAAATGGTTTCAAAGCAGATGTCTGATGTTTTAGATGCAATTGAAATTAGGAAGTTGGAGGAAGATAAATTAGGAATACACACCCTTAAAGAAATAGGGCATAGTTTAGGACCTTGTCTTGATATTATTGAAGGAACATATAGAGGAATAGATAATCATCAAGCCCAAGATTATGCTATCACAACTCTTGGCAAAGTAAGGGATAAATTAGGCTGTCAAAAGCAAAATTGAGTATCAAGTCTTTTATGAAGATATTTCTAATCCCATGTAAGCTCTAGGCGGACTAACACCAAAAAGCTCAGACAACTTTTTTCTTAGAGGAGATGGATTACTCCTGTCACTATCGTTAAGCATAGGTTTGGCTTCTAATCTTGCTTGTACGCGGTTTAACACATATTCTCTGGATTCCAATGGAATATTTGTTGGTCCAGGTAGTCTTAAAGCGTTTAGAACCGTTCGACTTTCCCTAATATCAGCCAATTCAAAACGAGCTTTGCTTAGTTTTATTTTTAATTCATCGTCCGTTGGAGTTTCTTTTAATTTAGCTTTTAAATTTCTTATATCTATTTTTGTGTCAGCAATCTCGTCTAGTAAATATCTTGACAAATTTGCTGGTTTTATCGTCTCAGGACGAGCTTGCATATCAAAATTTATTCCTTTACTCATTGCATCCGGCAGCAGAAACATAAGATTTGCTAGTTCAGCCATGGAATATAATAACACACTACAAATAAATTTGGTAGAGACGCACCACTGACGCGTCTCTACCAGTCACGAATTTGCTATAATTCCTTATGAACGCCCGCGAATTGAAAAAAATATTTGTCGATTTTTTTGTCTCAAAAGGCCATGTTGAAATCCTTTCTGCATCCCTGATACCCGAGAATGACTCAACCACACTTTTTACTTCAGCCGGAATGCAACCATTGATTCCATTTTTACTAGGGTTACCCCATTCCCAAGGTAAAAGGTTGGTGAATGTTCAAAAAAGCCTTAGAACAGATGACATTGAAGAGGTGGGGGATAACTGTCATCACACATTTTTTGAAATGCTTGGCAACTGGTCTCTTGGTGACTATTTTAAAGAGACGATGATCCCATGGAGTTATGAGTTTTTGACAAAACATCTTCATTATAAACCAGAACAAATCCACGTTACTTGTTTTGCTGGTGACAAAGATGCACCCAAAGATATGGAAAGTCATGATTTGTGGCGATCTGTAGGTATTCCTGAAGATAGGATTAACTTTTTGCCCAAAAAAGATAATTGGTGGGGACCTATCGGAGCTGCTGGTCCGTGTGGACCTGACTCCGAAATGTTTATTGATACGCATCCAGAGCTAGGTCCCATCCAATTAACAAGTGGTGATAATCGAGGTCGAATCATTGAAATCGGTAATGATGTTTTTATGCAATACAACAAAGATACCAAGGGTAAATATGTTTTATTATCACAAAAAAACGTTGATACTGGCTATGGTGTTGAACGAAATTTAGCGATTTATTTCGGTTATGATGATGACTATATGACCGATATTTGGCAACCAATTATCAAAAAAATTGAAGAAATTTCAAATCAAAATTATCCAAATAACTTAGTACCATTCAGAATAATAGCCGATCATATTCGCGCAGCTGTATTCATGATTGCCGATGGGTTAGAGACATCCAATAAGGAGGCTGGGTACATTCTTCGTCGACTTATTCGCCGTGCCATTCGTCAGGGAAAATTAATTAATATAAATAACAATTTTTGTTCAATTATTGCCCAAGCCGTCATTGATAACCAAGACAATTATGCCGGTATTTACCCAGAACTAAACGAAAATAAAGACAAAATATTTTCAATTTTAGAAGCCGAGGAAAATCGATTTAGAAAATCATTAGATAAAGGCCTAAATGAAATTAATAAATTAATAGTACGTCATCGCAAGGAGCATGGCGACGTGGCAATTTCTGGTAAAGAAGCTTTTGACCTGTATCAAAGTTATGGTTTTCCAGTTGAAATGATCGAAGAAGAATTAAAGAAAAATAATCTGTCCCTAGATAGGGCAGAATTTGATTTAAAAAAACAACTACATCAGCAACTCTCTCAAACCCTTTCCGCCGGTAAATTCAAATCGGGACTGGCCGATCACAGTGAAATCATCACCAAATACCACACTGCCACTCATCTTTTACACGCCTCTTTACGTAAAATTTTAGGTGATCACGTCCAACAGTCGGGGTCCAATATAACTTTCGAAAGATTACGTTTTGATTTTTCTCATTCCGACAAATTAACTGACGAGCAAATAAAATTAGTCACCAATCTGGTCAATGACCAAATTAATAAAAAGATTGATATTACGGTAAATTCAATGAAATTTACTGACGCTCAAAAATCTGGCGCTCTGGCTTTTTTTGGCAATAAATATCCCGAGATTGTCACAGTTTACAAAATGGGGGATTTCTCTGCCGAAGTCTGCACCGGTCCACACATCAAAAATACCTCAGAGTTGGGTAAATTTACCATCACCAAACAAGAATCAGCCGGTGGAGGCAAGCGTCGAATTTATGCTATTCTAGAGTGATGCAAGATAATGTTTATTGGTTAATTTCCATTACATCTGACTCGGCCAGAGTTTCTTTGGTTGATGATAAAGTCATCAGTCAAGGTCAAGAAATATCGTGGGAGCAAAATGATTCGGAATCATTATTAAAAGCCATTGATACCTCACTTTCCTCTCAAAATGGCGAGACTACCTCAAATTGTGCATTTATTGTCCCACCAGCTTGGATTTCGGCAGACGGTAAAATATTTGGTGAAATGTTAAACAATCTTAAAAATATTTGTACTAAATTAAAGCTTCATCCACTGGGTCAAATTAGCTACGATGAAGCTTTTGTTGAGTCATATAACAATGACGATTCGTTTCCAGGTTCCTATATTTTGTTATATTTCACCCCCAGTCATTATCAAATTTCTCTTGTTTATTTAGGTGAAATAAAAAAAAGACATACCCAAAATTTTACCACTGATTTTTCTGTTTCAAAACTAGAACAAATCCTTTTTGGCCTAGGTTTTCCCTCAGCTCTCCCTCCAAAAATTATTGTTACGGGTACTTTTACTAGTCAAATTGTTGATGATTTAAAAAATTATAATTGGCTAACCCACCACGACACTGAAACCTTTCTTCACCTTCCCGACGTTATTTCTCTTGATATATTATCGTTAGACCAAATTTTCGTTAATACAATTAAAAAACAAATTTATCCTGACACTTGTCTTCCTCCACAAACTGTCCCTGACATTACCCCCGCCAGCAATCTTGGTTTCACTATTGTCGATTCCCCTGTTGATGTTGTTTTACCAGTCAAAAAAATCTCAAAACCTATCTCATTCCCCAAATTTAATTTAAGCTACTATTGGCTTTTACCTTTTACCCTGCTACCATTTTTGCCAATTTTACCACTTTTTTTTGCCAAGGTTGACATATTCATTCAACAAAACCCCGTTGATTTCAATGAAAATTTCAATATCACTCTTGACCCTCAAACAAATGTTGCCTCAAAAACATTTAATTTAAGTATTGGAGCTTCACTTCCCACTACTGGCACTCGAGAAGTCGGGCAAAAAGCCAAAGGTCAAGTTACTATTTTCAATAAATCCGACCGTTCAATTTCCGTAAATAGTGGGCTGATTATCGTCGATACTACCGGCAAAATATTTAAGACGACCAATAATGTTTTACTTCCTGCTAGTACGTACAACCTAGATACTGGTGTTATAAATATGGGGCAAGTTAAGGCGGCAGCGGCCGCCCAAAATATTGGTCCAGAATATAACTTGGCTAGTAATCAAAATCTAACCATAAAAGACAATACCAATCTTTTGGTTAAATCAAGTTCCAAGTTTACTGGTGGCACTCGAGAAAAAATTGCCATTGTCACTCAAACAGATAAAAATAATCTCCTCGAATCAGCCAAACAGCTATTAAAAGAGCGTGCCAATATTGATATTAATTCTCAAAAGTCACCTCAAAATTCTATTTTAGATTCAACCATGGTATTTACCAATCAAAAAACTGTTTTTAATCGTGAGGTTGGTGAGGTTGCTGACATTTTATCTCTTGACCTTTCTTCCAAAGTCAGTTTTCTCTATTTAGATTTAGCTCAAAAACAAAACCTAATCTCGACTTTATTTTCTCAAAAAGAGACTTTGTCAATCCTAGACAAAAACTCAGCCGTTGTCTCATTAAATTATGTTCCCGGCAAACTGACGCTTACCGGCAAAGCCAATCCTAAAATAAACATTGATCAGTTGAAACCAAAGCTTTTAGGCAAAAAGGAATCAGAGATTAAATCAGTTTTAAATTCCGTCCCTAAATATTATCAGCATCATCTCACCAATTCACTTTGGTTTTTAAATCTCCTCCATCGTCTTCCCGTCAAATCAAAACTAATAAATATCATTGTTAAAGACTAAAATGGGATATATTTATATTAAAAAAGAGGCAAAAGTATCAAAACCTCACCCCAAACTCCATCTTCAACATAAAAAAATTATTGCTTTTTCGTTTTTGATTATTGGGTTGTTGTTTTTTTTGTCAGCCGTTATTCCCATTTTACAATATCAAATAGAATATTCCATAAAATTTAATCAAATAATCAGCCCCCTTTCAGTAAATTCTTCCCTCTCAGGTAGTATCCTTGGCGAAAGTGGGACTGATTTTACCCAATTATCCAATTGGTTTATTGATGGTCAAACCAATCTTTCAGATAATTCTACTTTACAAAAAACCAAATACACCATCTCTATTCCTAAATTAAAAATTGATAATGCCGTGGTAGAAGTAGGTAGTCTTGATCTTAAAAAAAGTTTAATTCAATATCCCCAAACTGCTTTACCTGGACAATTTGGCTCACCTGTAGTTTTTGGTCATTCAGTCTTGCCTCAGTTTTTCAATCCCAAATCCTATTTAACTATTTTTTCTACTTTATATAAACTGAAACAAAGTGACCAAATTTTGATAAATTTCGATAATGTCGAATATAAATATTTGGTCGAAGAAATGTATGAAGTCCTCCCCGCCGATCTTTCGGTTCTCGAACAGCGATTTGATGGTCGCTATTTAACTCTTATCACCTGCACTCCTCCAGGCACTTATTTGCGTCGTTTAGTAATTAAGGCTCGAATCGTTGATTTTTAATATGAATTATTTATCCATTGATTATGGAACCAGACGAGTCGGTTTGGCGTACACCATCAACAATATTATTTTTACTCTGCCTCAAGTTGCCAATAATGATAAATTTATTCCTACCTTAAAAAATATAATCAAAATCCACACTATCAGTAAAATTTATATTGGTCTATCCCAGGGTAAATTTGCCACTATAACCAAAAACTTTATCTCAAAACTAGAAGCAGAAGTGTCTATCCCCATTGAAACTGTCGAAGAAGCCGTTTCCACCATCGAAGCCCACCAATTAAAACCAAAAAAATCCCAAAGCATTGATTCTATTGCCGCTGCTATTATCTTAAATCGGGCAATACAATAATAAATTTAAACCTTAAATATCATTTTCCCCAACGTTTTTTTACCCATTTTACTTAATCCCCAGAAGTAAAATATAAGCCAAGCAAATAACAGCAAAGCCGGCATTCCCGATAAATTAAATCCATCTTTCGTCGTCATCCCAAATATCAAGCCAAAAATATACCCAACCACTCCAAAAGCGAATAAAATATCAAATATAATTCTCAAAATTTTTTTCATATTTTTATTAAATATATAAATTAATTAAATAATACACTTATTTTAGTTTAAAACTATTTATACTTTCATTCAAAGCTTTGATAGTATTAGCAGATGTGTTTAAGGGATAATGTGTGTATATATCATATTGCAAAGGTTTAGAACTAGAATTTGATAACAGTATTATTCTTTCAAAAAACAACTCATTTTTGTCAGGTGGAATTAACGAGTATTTGAGATAACACTTATTAAAATCAACGGAATATGTCAGGTAATCTACTGATAGGAGTTTGGCAATAAATTTTGAATTATCCTGTCCATACAAGCTATCAAAATAACCAACACAATCGGTTTTAGACTTGAAAGTTTTAATATCAAAAGGACCAGCCGTCTCAATATATAGACGAACACTTTCAATGTTTTTGGCATCATTTGGCTGTTTGCAGGCAAACAACCAGGTCGGGGTAATAAAGAAAGACATGTCTTTTTGAGATAATGCTGTTGGGATATTGATTGAAAAAACATCGGTAGTGAATTCTTTTAATTGGAGTATATCATTTTGGTTTGGACATTCCTGAATGTTTTTAGAGATTAATTTAACCCCAAATAATAATATAAATAATATAAATAATATACTGATAGCGATAATTATTATGCCGATAATTCGGAAATATTTGTTAGACATATTTTTGATTTTCATGGACTAGAGTTGGTCTTGCTTTTGTTTATATTGGTTAATCAACTTTTGAGTTTCGGTGTTGGTAACTTCTTTTTGTTGGGCATATAGTTTAGCACTTAGTTCTTCTAGTTTATTGTATTCATCTTGACTAATGGTTTTTTCATAAAACATCAATTTACGTTTTCGAATCCAGTCCATATTTTTTTGAAAAGCGACGTTATAGCAGGCACGAAAACTGTCAGTATTGGCAGAATTACACTTAAATTGTAAAAGCAGATTTTGGCCGTTTTTGTATAGATCATTAAATTTTTGATCAAGTTCAGTTAGGTTGTTAGCCGTAGAAAATGTCCCCCCTCCACTAGTACTTATTTGGTTTAGTTGTGTTTGGGCACTCGAGTCTACGGCAAATCCGATGACGTTGATTCTTATATTTAAACTGGACATTTTTAAATCGTTGGCTTTTTGTGTCGGATTTGTATTACAGGTTTCTTCGCCATCAGAAAGAAGAATTATTTCATTATTTTCACTATTTTTACCTTCAAACAATTGAGCTGCTTGCTGAATCGCCAAACCCATTGGAGTCCAGCCAACAGGATTGACTGATGATAGTACGCTATCAACCGACAAACTATTAAGTGTGCCCAGCGGAGAAATTGTCTCAGCACTAGCACAACTAATCAGTTTGCCAGATGCGGTATTAGAACCTTTTTGTCCATAAACCATCAGCCCAACATTAGTATTGGTTGAAGCCATCGAAATATATTTCTTAATAGCTTGTTTGGCAATCTCAAGTCTAGTTGGATTGCCAAGACCCATACTTCCAGAAGAGTCTAAAATAATTAGGACGTTATGCGTAGTTTTCGTTTGTTCATTGTCTGAATCTTGGCAATCCGATATTTTGCATTGAGTATATTCTGAAATTAGGGGATTTAAACCAATCTCAGACTCAATAAAGTCGGGGTAACCGTCGGCATCTGAATCCAAATTATATTTATCCAAATTTTCATAGTTATTGGGAACTAGGTAGTCTGAGACATAGACTTTTTTATTATTACTTTTTGTAAAAAGAACAACTGCGACGATTATCAAAACAACTATTGAAATCAATATATATATTTTATTGATAGATGGTTTGGGTACGATGGGTGTATTGGTTGGAATATCGAGCGATATTGTAGGGGGTGTTTGGGGTGGAGTATTTGGGATTATTTGTTCCATATTATTTTACAACATTAAATGTCGATAATATTCCTTTTTGGGTTGGACTAAGCACCACTTGATTACTAAATTGGAATGAGTATCTAATGTCACCTTGGTCTGTGATGTAGTAAAGTATGGGTTGATTAAGTTTAAAATCTCCCGAATCGAGTCCCTTTGGAAAAAGAAGAACATTGAACAAATTGTTATTTATTTTCTCTTCTCTAATTTTAAATTCATCATCATCAACATCCCATTCAGGTTTGTACACATGTATTCTGAATAATTCTTTACCCCCATCTTGGAGGTAAACATTAAAAGAATTAGATTTATTGTCAGTTGTTATATTCAAAGAACTAGGATAATAAAATTTAAAATTGTAGCTAGTATTTTCATATTTCTGCCACATATCATCAACTCGCAACTGGTAATTTTTGACGATAAATATTATTAATATGGACAGTATTACACATACTCCTATCACTACATATCTAAATAACTTTTTTTTCTTTTTCATAATATTCATTATACTCCTCCTTGTATATCAGTTGAATTAATATAATAATTATTCACGTTGCAATAATCATGAAAAAAATACTAACAAATTGTATTGTAATTATTTTCATTTTACTAATGGCGGGATTTAGGCATCATCAATCTTTAGATCACAGTTATCGTTTTATATATCCCTCATGGTGGCACAAACAGTTAATCGAAAATGGCGATTATTTCCATGGTTTAGTTGTATCTCAGAGTAATTTTTCCGACAATAATATTGACTTTTCAAAGGGAGGATTTATAGAAATCAATTCCAAAGATATTCAAACTGCGGAAAAAAATGTTAACGAATATATTGAGAAACTAAAGATAGTACAAGCAAATTACCCAAGGAAAGGGGATTTGTCAGTTGAAATTCCTGGACTATCACAATTTCAATATGCAGGAACAAAAACGATCAACGGATTTGAACAGATATACAGTAATCGGGCTTTATCCGATGATCCCAGTTCGCAACTTTATTGGAAAATTAGTAATGGTAAATTATATGAAATATTCGTAAAATATCCCCAAGACAATTCAAAAAGAAAAAGTTTTGAAATAGGCTTAAATATAATTATAAATTTATTTTGGATTTAAATATGAATAAATACCTAGAAAATCACCTATCAGATCTAGCTCACAAAAACTTAAATTATGTTTTTATTCTAATTTATGCGCTAATCTTTGTTGGAATAATTAGTTTGTATAATCGTAGTTATGTTCTCCCTCTTCTATTCGCCTACGTTGTAATTATGCCCTGGTTTCACTCCAAACTTGTTATAGATTTTCGAAAAAAACAAATAAACTGGCTTAAGAATAATGGAACAAAAATATCCGGGCAATTAAAAAAGTTTAAAACCGGCGTCATTACTAGTTATGGTTATTCCCCTAAGTATGTTCTGGTTGAGGGTAGGCACAATGGCAAGGAAAGGGTATTTAAGAGTGATATCATTTCTTGGCAGGTGAATACCTGGCAAAGAGGCAAAAAAGAAAAAATAATTGAAACTATTGGTAAAGACAATATTGAGGTGTTGATAAGCAAGAATAACTCTGATGTTTATTGGGTAAATACAAATCAAGTAACTAAATGGTTTTCTTAAACAATAATTTTTCCTGGTTTCATAGATCAACCCATGGTTTCTTTTTGGCAAAAAAATATTTTAAAGGTAAATATAAAAGAGAAATTTTTTTAACTGTTTATGATCCAAAGTTGGACAAAAGTTGTTATGGATATCTGTTTATTTGTGAAGACAATGTAATTCTATCGATATTGCATGATTTGACAGACAGTAGTGGGGTATATGAATTAGATTCAAGTGACATCTTGTCAATTATTGAAGATGATATAGGCTTGGGTCGAATTATTAATTCTGACAAAAACGGTGAAAAATATGCCAAGGTTTCCACCTTAAATAAAATATGTTATGTAAATTTGAATGATAAATATTTATTATTAATTAACATCCAATCGGACAGGATATATTATTCAACACTTTTATCAGGAGCTTACAGTGTCACTTATCTAACAAAAAAGAATTATATTTCAAAGCTAAAAAACTTATTAGTTTTGATTCATGCGATACTAAATAATAAAGAGCCTGAGTATAATTTACCCACACATGGGTTAAATACTTTTTGGTCTCTACTAAATATTTATATTATAATTACGGTACTTGTAGTTAGTTTCCCAATTTTTATATATCTGATATTTAGATAAAGAAATTAAAAATAATTTAGTATGAATACAAACAAAGAAAAGGAAAATGATAAATTTGACCGCAAGGTGATTCTTATATCATTATTTATTTTATTTCCCTTACTAACGATTGCTATTTTATTACTTCCTTCTGTCGACATTGCTTTTGGACTTTGGCTTGGATTTTCATTAATAGTTCTTGGGTGTTTATCATTTAAACATTCTATTATGCCAGGTGATTATTTTATTTATCATTGGAGGGGTAAAACAGCGCGTTTTTGGGCAATATTAAATATACTTCTTGGAATTGTAATTATAAGTGGTGTATTGTATTTTAATTATTTTGCCAATAAATAATGAATAAAATTGTTTCAATTTTTATTTATCCAATTACTGTATTTATAGTATATTTATCTGTTTGGACTATTTTGCCCAAAGCCTCTAATTCTTTTTTAAGTACACACGTGGGGGCTTGTGAATATTGCCCACTTGGCTCGTTTTGTGATTGTCCATATTATATGTTTTTGGGGCAGGAGATTAGTGGAGGTGTTTTCCTTTTCCTAAGTTTATTGGTTAAATATGTTTTACCAATCTTTATTGGGTTGCTATTTGCTTTTCTTATAAATATTTATGTATTTAGACAAAAAAAGATAAAAACAAAAAGTAGTATTACCCAAGAATTTGTTTTACTTGACAGTTCGTCAATAGAGTATAATAAATTATGTTCAAAAACTTAATCTCTCCCATTCAAGCTTGGTTGTTGTCTCAAGGTCGTTGTGTTGGCTGTAGTGAACCGCTATCAAAGGCAGTTAAAAATCAAGTTCGAGGTCAAACAACCGCCACGTGCAAATGTGGTCGTATTTTTATCTTTGACGATAAAAAATGCACCTATCGCCGCGCCCTATTTTCCGAAATTTAATTTCCATGAAAAAGGTTTTGCTGTTATCAGCTATCTGTGCTCTGTTGTTAATTTTTATAGGTTATTGGTTATATTTACCAGCTTCAAATATTGTTTTAAATAGATCTTTTGTCATTAATCAGGGTGACAGTCTTAAGACCATTAGTTTGCGTTTACATAAGAATAAATTTACTAAAAACAAATATGCCTTTTTTGTTTATGCCTATTTATTAAACAAAAGCAAAGACATCAAAG
>Ga0100389_1001225_pt1 | contig 20353 bp, 15 predicted proteins | sample CryGeymeta201513_FD_81537 | JGI IMG/M metagenome (GOLD analysis project Ga0100389, IMG submission 81537) | Groundwater microbial communities from Crystal Geyser aquifers in Utah, USA - Crystal Geyser metaG 2015-13 | ecosystem: Environmental > Aquatic > Deep subsurface > Groundwater | place: USA... | reverse complement strand
TAGTGTTCATCCGGAAACTGTGTTTCCAGATGAACGCGCTCAGCTTTCAGCAATCAGCTTTCAGCTTAACATGCTTAGTTAATTAAGTTTTTTAGCTGAACGCTGACAGTATCCAGAAGGAAACATAGTTTCCGGATGGGAACTAAATAGACAGTTTGATCCGCTGTTCACGCGGTTCCAGGCCAATGCCCCTTGCTCACGGCGCGGGCCGGTATGGCATTCGTCTTATGGAGGTTTTAGAAAAATGGGACAGACCATCGCCGAGAAGATCTTTGCCGCTCACCGGCGGGATACCCCTACCCCGGACAATGCGGTCCTCAACCTGGACGTAGTGCTTGCCCATGAGATCACCACGCCCATTGCCATCAATGATCTGGTGGCGCGGGGCATGGACCGGGTGTTTGATTCCGCCAAGATCAAGGCGGTCATCGACCACGTAACCCCGTCCAAGGACTCCAAGACCGCCACCCAGGGCAAGATCCTGCGGGACTGGGCGCGGCGTCACCAGATCAAGGACTTTTTTGACATCGGCGCCAACGGCGTCTGTCACGCCCTGTTCCCGGAAAAGGGTTTCATCCGGCCGGGCTACACGGTAATCATGGGCGACTCCCACACCTGCACCCACGGCGCCTTTGGCGCCTTTGCGGCCGGGGTGGGCACCACCGACCTGGAGGTCGGCATTCTCAAGGGCGTCTGCTCCTTCAGGCGGCCCGAGACCATCAAGATGGCGATTACCGGTAAGCTGGCTGACGGCGTTTACGCCAAGGACGTGATCCTGTTTATCATCAAGACCCTGACCGTGAACGGCGCCACCGACAAGATCCTGGAGTTTGTAGGCCCGGTGGTGGATGCCATGTCCATGGAGGCGCGCATGACCTTGTGCAACATGGCCATCGAGGCCGGCGCCACTTGCGGCATCTGTCTGCCGGACCGGACCACGGCCGCATATCTGTGGCCGTTTATCCAAGGTGACTATGCCAGTGTGGACGCGGCGGTGGCCGACTTCCGCCAGTGGCATTCCGACCCGGATGCCGGTTACGCCAGTACCATGGCCTTGGACATCAGCGGCCTGGAACCCCAGGTAACTTACGGCTTCAAGCCCGACGAGGTGAAGGACGTTACCACCATGGCCGGCACCAGGGTGGACCAGGTCTACATCGGTTCCTGCACCAACGGCCGCATCGAGGACCTGCGGGAGGCGGCCAGGATTCTGGCCGGCCGCCGGATTGCCGCCACGGTGCGCGGCATCCTGTCGCCCGCCACCCCCAAGGTGTATGTCCGGGCCCTGGAGGAGGGCATCATTAAAACCTTCATGGAGGCGGGGTTCTGCGTCACCAACCCCACCTGCGGCGCCTGCCTGGGGATGAGCAACGGCGTGCTGGCCGCGGGCGAGGTGTGCGCCTCCACCACCAACCGCAACTTCAATGGCCGCATGGGCAAGGGTGGCATGGTCCATCTCATGAGCCCGGCCACGGCCGCGGCCACGGCAGTGGCCGGGGTGATCACCGACCCGCGGCCCTGCCTGCGGCAGGCCAAGGAGGCAAAATTATGAAAAAATTCGGCGGTCCCGCCTTTGTCCTTGACCGGAGTGACATCAATACCGATGAGATTATTCCGGCCCGCTACCTTACCGAGAACAGCAAGGAGGCCTTGGCCCCGCATCTGCTGGAGGATCTCAACCTGGACGGCTTTGACCCGAGGGATGAGAAACTGCGCCAGGCCCGGGCCATTGTCACCCGCGGCAACTTTGGCTGCGGCTCTTCCCGGGAGCATGCGGTCTGGGTGTTTGAGAAGAACAACATCGACCTGGTGGTGGCCGAGAGCTTTGCCCGCATCTTCCGGCAGAACATGTTCAATTGCGGCATGCTGGCCGTGGAGTTGCCCAAGGAGGATATCGACGCCATCATCGCCTTGGGCCCGGATCTCACCCTGGCGGTGGATCTGGAGAAAAACGTGCTCATGGCCCAAGGCAGCCACAAGGCATCCTTTGCCTTTGCGCTTAATCCGTTTGACCGTGAACTGGTGCGGGCTGGCGGCTGGCTGGCCTTTGCCGATGCGCACTATTGAGCATGGTCTTCTGGTCTAGAAAGACGAGGCCATCCGCCCTGTCGGCGGGTGAGGCCGTGGCCAATCTGGAGCAGGTCCAGCGCCTCGTCGGCCAGGGCTACTCCTGCTCGCAGGCGGTGCTGGCCGCCTACAGCCAACGCTACGGCCTGGACCGTGAACTGGCCCTGGCCCTGGCCGCTGGCTTTGGCAGCGGCATGGGCAGCCTGGGCGAGACCTGCGGCGCGGTGACCGGTGCCTTCATGGTGATAGGTCTGCACTGCGGCGGCAGCGCCAGCGGCAAGAAAAAGGCCTACCAAATGATTCGTGAGTTCGCCGAGCTGTTCAAGGCCCGCAACCAGGGCGCCATGCTTTGTCGCGAGCTGCTGGGTTGCGATCCGGGCACCCGTGCCGGGCAGCGTGAGGCCGCCCAGCTTAAGCTCTACAAAAAGCGCTGCCCCAAGTTTGTGCAGAACGCCGTGGAAATCCTTAACCAGATCCTCGGGGTTTAGGGCTTGTCTGAAGCGTTTAGTCTGGCGGTGGAAAAGGTGGTGGCCGGCGGCCTCGGCCTTGGTCATCGCTCGGACGGCATGGTGGTGCTGGTGCCCGGGGTGCTGCCCGGTGAACAGGTCCGGGTGCGGGTGCGACACCGGAAAAAAGGTTTTCTGGAAGGCGACCTGCTGGCAGTCGAAACCGCCTCGCCAGACCGCGTCGCGCCAGGGTGCCCTCTGTACGGACGTTGCGGCGGCTGCGACTTCCAGCACGCCTCTTACCCTGCCCAACTGCGCCTCAAGCAGGATATCCTGGCCCAGCATCTGGTCCGGGGCCGCCTGGCCGCCTCTCTGGTAGAGGCAATCGCCATGCTCGACGAGCCGCTGCCGTCACCCCGTTCCCTGGGCTACCGGCTGCGCCTGCGCCTGCATGTGGATAAACTGGGCCAGGTTGGTTTCCATCGCTTCCATTCTCATGCGGTGGTGCCGGTGGGCCAGTGCCTGATCGCCCGGGACGGTATCAACTGCGTCCTGGCGATTGTGGGCACTTCCCCGTGTCTGCGTGATCTTTTTGAACATACGAGCGAATTTGAGATTCTCCTGAGCCCGGCCGAGGACCTCTGCGTCCTGCTCCTGGATTTTGCGCGTAAACCGCGACCAGCCGATCTTGCCATGGTGCGCGGGGCGGTCCAGCAACTGGCCGGGGTCAACGAGGTGTTGCTCAGGGTGGCAGGGCATGGCCTGTTCAGTGCCGAGGGCCTGGTCCAGCAGATGCGGGACCACGCCATGATTCGTCTGACCCTGCCGGCCGGCCAAGGGGTGGCGCCGGTTGCCCTGGCCGTTGAGCCGGGCGGTTTCTATCAGGTGAACCAGGAACAGAATGAACGGCTTGTCGGCCTGTTGCGTGATTGGGCCGCGGTGGGCAAGGACCAGCGGGTGCTCGATCTCTTCTGCGGGGTGGGCAACTTCTCGTTGCCCCTGGCCCGAGTGGCGGGTCAGGTGGCAGGCATGGATCTGCAAGGCGCGGCGGTGCGCAGCGCCATACGGAACGCCACCTTGAACGGGCTGAACAATGCCGGCTTCACCAAAATGGAGGCCGCGGCGGGCGCGCGCCGCCTGGTCGAGCTGGGCGAACGCTTTGACCTGCTGTTGCTGGACCCGCCCCGGGGCGGCTGCCGCGAGGTGTTGCCCCATGTGGCGGCCCTGGCGCCCAAGACGATCATTTACATCTCATGCGATCCGGCCACGCTGACCAGGGATCTGGGCGATCTCATCGGTCTGGGCTATAGCATCAAGAAGATGCGCCTCCTGGACATGTTTCCCCAGACCAGCCACTTGGAGACCATGGTCATGCTGCGGCGCGACTGAGCGGGCCATTTGCTCATAAGCCGCGTTTCAGGCGCTCCAGGACAGCTTCACGGGAATTCTTGCGCTGATTCAGAATAATCACAAAACTTTCCAAACCATTTTCAGAGGTTAGATAACCTGCCAGGGAATAGACGCCCTCCATGGTGCCGGTCTTGATGCGCTGCGTATTCTTTTCCGGCAGCAGGTCGGCAAATGGCCGGAAGGCCTCGAGCACGGCGAGCATGGCCGCCGGGGTGACCGTATTTTTGCGGCTTAGGCCAGAGCCCTCCTCAAGGTGGAGAAATGGGGCCACTTTGGGGAGCCGCGTCTTGTAGAAATTCTGCACCGCTCGACGCGCCTTGGGCCAGTCGGCTGGATAATCGTAACGGCTGGCGCCAACAGTCAGGAAAAGCTGGTTGGCGATGTAATTACTGGAATAGCGCAGCATGGCGCGGACCATCTCAACCAGCGGTTCCCTGGCGCGGTGGACAAGCAGCGGGGCGAGCCCGGCCGGCGTGGTTCCCGTCCGGATGGCCCCTTGCACCTGGATGCCGTTTTTTGCCAACAAGGCCTGAAAGAGTTGCCCCGTATAGCGTGGAACCCGGTCCTTGGCCTGGGAGATATTGATCCGTTGCATACCAGGCGCCAGATGCCTGCCGGCCTCGGCCATGAGGGGCAGGGTGGGGGTCTGGGGCTCGGCGGAGATCACGCGGCCGTCTGCCATGACCTGCACATTGATGGTGTTGAAGTTGACCGCCAGTGCCCCGTTGGCGGCGTCGTAAGGGTTCAGAGTGCCATCGTTGCCGGCGCCCATGGCGCTGAGCCGGAAGGCCGAGTCGTCCAGAATCAAATCATGCACCTGACTAAGTCCGAGAGCTTGCAGGGACTTGACGATAACCAGCACCTCCTCGGAGTCCAGCAGCGGGTCACCGAACCCCTGGATGAAGAGATCGCCTTGGGTGTTCACGGTAAAGCGGGTTGCAAAGCGGAAGTCCGGGCCGAGGATTTCCAGGGCGGCCAGGGCAGTAACGATCTTCAGGATGCTGGCCGGGGTGAACGACCGGTCCAGGTTGTGGCCAAGCCTTGGCGACCGGTCCGATCCAACCCCGTAACCGCCGCAGGTCACCAGGCCGTTAAGGGCCGGGGGGCCGCAGGGGGCGGGTTGACGCTTGCCCAGGCCGGCGCTGGCGCTGCTGCCTGCAGACAGCAGGATGATTAGCAGGAGCAGGCCAAGGGGCGGCAAGCGCCAAAATGGGCTGCCGGCTTGCCTTTGACGCAGGCGCGGGGGCATGGGTTTCACGACCAGAAGGAACAAGGAAGGGAAAAGGGGACAGTCCCCTTTTTGTCCCAGGAGAAATGGCGGCGAGGGGATGACAATTGGTCGCGTCTGGACCATGAAGCCTGTTCAATGTCCAGACGCGACTCTTGCCACTCCTTTTTATGCTTTTTTCTTCGCAGGCGCCTTTTTAGCAACAACTTTTTTGACAGGTGCTTTCTTGGCTACGGATTTTTTGGCCGGCGTTTTTGCTGCACCAACTTTTTTGGCAGGTGCTTTTTTAGCTACGGTTTTTTTCGCTGGAGCTTTTGCAGCAGCTTTTTTCGCCGGTGCTTTGGCGGCAACGGCTGTTTTTGCTGGTGCCTTGGCGGCAGCTTTCTTAGCGGTAGTTTTTTTTACGACCATCTTCCTTCCCCCCCTTTTTGTTTCTGTGAAAATTATGGTCTGCCAGCCAATTTATCATAATAAAAACGCTGCTTGAGTTTTCAGTCAGGAAGCCTCAAACACGCGAGATATTTATTATTAGTTGATAATCTAACAAAAAGACATCCTAAAGTGTATAAAAATTTATCAACATGTCGATTTTTAATACTATTGGGGGAACGCCAAGGTCATGTTGTTTACTTGTTGATTTAAAGGCGTACATCCGTTGTTCCTATCAGCCGTTCGGTGCCACATCGCCCTGAGCGGCCACCAGGTTGGTCAGGCCATAGTCCCCTTGGATAAAGGCATCGGCAACCTGCCGAACCATGCCATCATCGCCCATGGCCGCGTCCAGCAGCCTGGTGAAGCCCAATAGCCGGCCCACCACCACCAGCTTTTCCTCGATAACCGCGGCCGGGGCGCCCTGCAGGGTGGCGTTGACCAGATCGTCCCGCACGTCTGCCAGAAAACCATAGTGCTCGAGGATGGTGCCGATACAGATGGCCCGCCGCTGGCGCCGGACCAAGTTGGCGCCGCCGCCCTTGAAGCGGAACTGGATATGGTTGTTGCGGGGTTCAACAGCGCAGACCGCGTCCACCATGGTGAAATGGAAATCCATGCGGGCGTTCAGGTTGCAGTAATCGCGGCTGACCATGGCGTAGTTGGGCATGCCGATCGGCCGGCTCGACTTGTGGTCGGTAAGCCAGGAGGAAACCACCGACCCCATCGGGCTGCCCCCCGGCGGTGGACCCCAGGCCAGACCAGGGGTGACGATGCCCTGCCACAGGGCGCAAAATGGCCGGGAGACCACCCGGTCCGGGCTTATCCGTCGCATGGTGCGGCCTTCCAAGGCGAGGCCGCCGCCCACATCGATGATACTCACGAAAAACGGCACCGGGGCATCCAGGATGTGCACCGCACCAAGGTTTTCCTCCAGGGTAACGTCGCCGGCATTGAACATGGCCAGGACCGCCTTTTCATGGACATAACGGACGATATCGTGCAGGGAATGGCACTCCAGGATGTTGAAGGTCGGGCCGTAGGCATCGGTGAGGTTCAGGGCCGTGATCAGTTCCCGTAGTTCCTGCTGCAAGGGCGGCATGGCCTGGGCGACAGTCTGCCTGGCGGCGGCCGGCTGCCACGCGGCCACGGCCGCGGCGATCTCTTCCTCGGTGGCGGCATGCACCTGGCCGTGGGAGCCGTCCACCGTTACCCAGCCCGCGTCGGCCAGGGAACGGGAGGCGTCGCCCAGGCCGGAGATAAGTGGTACGGCATGCTCTCGGGCCACGCAGGCGAGATGGTCGGCCGGGTTGCCGAGATCCACCAGCACCCCGGCCACCAAGGGCAAAATGTTGGCCGCGTCCACAAAGCTCTGTGGCATGACCAGCACCGTTGGTTCAGTTGGTTCCGCCACCAGATCCTGGCGGTTGCGTACCAGACGCACCCGGCCGGTGGCCCGGCCGCCGGCCGCGCCGATACCGCTGGCCAGCGGCGGTGGACCGGACGAGCTTCGCGGGGGCGGCTGACCCTGCAGAGTGGTGAGCGGCCTGGCCTGGAGCAGGAAAAAATCCCCGGCCTGGTCCATGGCCCATTCCACGTCCTGGGGAGTTTTGGCCCATTCCTCCAAGTCCACCGCCCAGCGGGCCAGGGTGCCGAGTTCCGCCGTTTGCAGCAGTGTTTGCTCTTGCAGAGCGCGGGGCACGGGTTCCCATACGACCCCGCCGCCCTTCTGGCAGGCGAGTCTCTGCTCCTTGGCCACGATCACGGAACGCGTATGGTCCACGGTCCCGTCACGCCCGAGGTAATACAGGTCCGCCGCCGCGCTGCCGGACACAGCCGCCTCGCCCAGGCCGGGAACGGCGCTCACCAGGATTACCCCGCTGTCCGGATCTTGGGGCAATCTGGTGAGCAGAATGCCGGCCACCCGCGCCGCCACCATTTCCAAGCAGAGAACGGCCATGTCAAAGGCCAGAGGGTCGAGCCCGGCATGCCGGCGATAGGCGAGGCTCCTGGCGCTGAAACTGCTGGCCACCACTTCGCGGAAGGCGGCAAGAAGCTGCTGCTCGTTGGTAATGTTGAGCACCGAGGTGAACTGACCGGCAAAGGAGTGGAGCTGGCCATCCTCGCTTGCACTACTGCTGCGAACCGCGAGCCCGCGGTTGTTTTTAAAAAACGGTCGGGCCGCGTCAAGCAGGGCCGTGGCCAGTGGGGGCGGCAGGGGGGCGTTGCGGATGAGTTCCTGCAGCTCCCGGCTGTCATCGGCTGACCAGGTTTCGGTAAGCCGGGTCATCAGGCGGGCCAGTCCCAGGGAAAGCCCCTGATGTTCCAGAAAGAGCCGGCAGCCGGGCAGGGTGACCACAAATCCGTCCGGCACCCGGAATTCCGGGCGGGCCGTGAGCCTGGCCAGCACCGAGGCCTTGTTGCCCAACTGGCCGGCCGGCGCCGCCGCCGCGCTGCCAAGAGGCACGCACAGCGGCGGGTTTACCGGTGCGGGCAGGCTCGTCGCCAGGCGGTCTTCAATGGCGCTGGCGATACGGCGGTGGGTGGCGAACAGCAAGCGGTGGCGGTCTGGCTCCAGCCAGTTCAGCTTCTCCACCATTTCCCGGGTCTCGACGATGAGCCGTCGGGCCAGTGGGGCCAGTTCGGCCTCGCCCCCCACGGCGTGTAGCCGCATGGCGATTTCGGTGACCGCATCCACGGCCCGGGCGTTACTGGCCAGTACGGCGCGGAAGGCATGGTATCTGGCCTTGAGCAGGGTGATGGCCTCGGTGCGGCGCAGCAGGCGCCGGGCCCGGTGTTGTTCGATAATTTTTTTGACCAGGCCCAGCATGCCGTTTACTCCTTGTCGCCGACGGGCAGAACGCGGACCTTATGCAGGAATTTCTGAAAATGGTGTTCCACCGCGGCCTCATCCCGCATGTGGACATCAAGCCCGCGGGTGAAGGCGATGAGTTCGCCCAGCATGGTGAGGATAGAGACCATCCGCCCGGCGTCCAAGGTTTTGGCCTTGGCCACCAGCAGGTCACCTTGGCTGTTCACCTTGAAGCTTAACCCGGCGAGGACGGCGGCGATGAATTTAACCCGCCGGGCCCGCTTGGTCTTGTCGGCAAAGCCGCCCACAAAGCGAAAGTAGATGTAGTTGTCATCCGGCTCCTGGGAAAGGTAGGCATCCACCACGTTGAAGTGGTAGCCAAGGCGCAGGCTCAGGTTGCAGTAACGCTCGGCAATGATGGCCAGATTTTCCCCGACGTAGGCGGGGGCGTTGGTGAGCATGGAGAGCGGTCTGCTCATACTGGCCAGAACGTCCTTGAAGTCGAGCGGCGCCGGCTCGCGATCCCAGGCGGTTTCTTTTTGGAGGCCGGCCAGCAGGGCAACCAGGGGCTGGCTCTGCACCATATCCATCGTGACTACGCCCGTGGTCGCGGCCGCGGCGGGACTCAATCCGCTGCCCAGGTCGATGACCCGCAGCTTGATAGGGACGGCCACGCGCAGGGGCCGGCTGCGCACCCCCTTGCTGCCTTGCGGGCTGGCATGGAGATGGATCAGGGCGTCAACGGCCTTCTCATGGGAGAAACGCAGGATGTCGTGAAAGGTTCGGCAGCCGGCCGGGGTGAAATCCGCGGCCCCGGGGTCCACCAGGGTGATGGGCGCCACCCAGCGCAACAGCCGCCGCAGGGCCTGGACCTCCGCGGAACGCAGGTAAGGTTCTGCCTCGGACGCCTGGGCCGCCTGCAATCGGACCAGGCCGGCGAGGATGCCCGGGTAGATCCGCTTGTTTTCCACATCAACGGTCACCTCGGCCCCTTCGGTCAACACGGCCGTCGCCTCCCCGGTGCCGAAGAGGGCCGGGGTGCGGTATTCCCGGGCAATGGTGGCGAGATGCCCGGTTGGGCCGCCCACGTCGGTGATGATGGCCGCGGCCCGCAGAACTATCGGACTGAGTTGTGGGCTGGGAAAACGTGCCACGGCGATGCCGCCCACCGGAAAGAGGTCCGGGTCGGTGTCGTCGTCCACATGATACACGTTGCCGGCGGCGATCCCCAGTTGGGCGGCCTCGCCCTTGCCTTGGAGCAGTGGTTTAGCCGCCGCCAGTTCGGAGGTGATCTCAGCGGGTGGCGGGGGCGGCAGGCGCGGCAGGACCAGTGGCCGGCTCTGCAGAATAACCAGTTGCCGGCCAATGGCCCACTCCAAGTCCTGGGGGCCGCCCAGGGTCTTTTCCAACAACAGGGCGGTTTCCGCCAGCCTTTTTAGCATCTCCGGCAGCAGCATGGCGCTCCCCCGCCGCAGACCGGATGGCAGTATTCGCAGGGCATTTTGTTCCGGACCGGAGGATGGCGGCTCGGGCAGGATGGCGCTTTCCACCAGATCAAAGGGGTGGAGGCGGTTCACCGTGTAACGATCGGCCGCCACCCGGCCAGCCACCAGCTCTTCTGCCAGGCCCCGTACCGCGCTTATCAGCATGAGCCCGCTGTCTGGCCGCTCCGGGTCGCGTGAATAGAGGATCCCGGAGGTCCGGGCCGGGATCATCTCCTGGACGGCCACCGCCATGGGCAGGTCACGGCTTAGAGCCGTCTTGCCCATATACTCAAGGGCGGCCGCCGAAAACCGGGAGGCGACCACCTGCCGGTAGGCGGCGAGCACGGCCTGGATCTCCGGCCGCACCCCGAGCACGGAATGGAACTGGCCGGCAAAGCTGCGCGGGCCGTCATCCTCGCCAACGCCGCTGCTACGGACCGCCAGGTCAACCGGGCCACCGCAGTGCTCTAGAAGCGCCTCGAGTTCCCGTGCCAAGGTCTCGACCAGGGGCTCGGGGAAGCGCGCCTGATCGAAGAGCAGAGCGATGCGGTCGGCCCGCTCCCGGTTGCCGTTCGCGCCGGCCAGCACGGCGTCAATCTGGACAAAGAGGTCGTTTCCCTCCATGAATTGCTGGTAGGCGACCCTGGTCACGGCAAAGCCGTTCGGGGCAGCAAGGCCCAGGTGATTGCGGATCTCTCCCAGGGTAGCGTTCTTGGACCCCACCAGTTCGTTCAGATCGCCATCCACCAGGTCATAAGGCAAAACCAGACTGTGGTCGTAAGGGCCGCCGAAACCGGCGGCCAGGATCGTCAGTCGGCCGGCGATCTCCTCATAGCGATTGTACAGATCGAGATAGCGGTTGTCAGCCAGGGCGTTAAGGCTGAAGATCACCTCGCGGAGCAGTTCGTTCAGTCTGTCCACTGATTCCCGCAGGAATTTCCGGTCAAAGACGTATTCGCCGGCCAGGGCGCGTTCCAACTCGGCGATGGTCTCGATCACCGCGTTATTCAGATCCAGGATGCGGCGGAACCGATGGAAGCTGGCGGCAAAGGAGGCCGGCGCCAGGCCCGGGTCCAAAGGCTGGAAACGAGGGGCCACGGCTCACTCCTTGGGGGCCAGGGGCAGCATCACCAAAAACAAGGTTCCCTGCCCCGGATGGCTTTCCACCTTGATTTCCCCATGATGGTCATTGATGATGGCGTAGCTCACCGCCAGGCCCAGGCCGGTGCCCTCGGTCTTGGTGGTGAAGAAGGGATCGAAGATCTGCCGCTGGATGTCGGCGGGCATGCCCTGGCCGGTATCGCGCACCTCGGCCACGGCGAGGTGTTGCTCCTGGTCAAGGCTCACCGCCGTTGAGAGAACACCACCGGGCTGCATGGCCTGGATGCCATTCAAAATCAGATTGACAAAGACCTGCTGCAATTGATTGGGGTCGCCGACGATCCAGACCGGGGCCGGGACCGGATGAAAATGGCTGGTGATTTTCCCCAGGTGGAGCTGGTTTTTCACCAGGGCCAGGGAATTTTCCACGAGCTTGGCCAGATCAATCTTCAGCAGGGCGCCTGGCTTGCGGGCCCGTGAGAATTCCAGCAGATTGCCGACTACCTCCCGGGCCCGGTCGGCCTGGACGAGAATGTCGTGGACCATCTCCAGCCGTTCGCTGCACTGAAGATGGGGAAGATCCTCCAGCAGCACCTCGGTGGTCAGGTAAATATTGTTCAAGGGGTTGTTGATCTCATGGGCAATGCCGGCGGTCAAGCGGCCCAAGGCCGCGAGCTTGGCGGACTGGATGAGTTGCGTCTGTTTGGCCTCCAGGGCCGCCAGCATGCGGTTCAAGGAATTGGCAAGTTCCACTCCCTCCACCGAATCCCGAATGGCGGCGTCCAGCGGAATGGACGCGGTCTCACCATGCATGATGCGGGCCGCGGCGCGGCGGATGGCCTCGAGGGGTCCGGTGATCCAGGGCACCAGAAAAAAGATGAGTACGCTACCGGCCAGGGCGGCCAGGAAGAGGATATAGACCGCCATCTTCTGAAAACCCCACACCTCCCTTTCCACGGTTTGCTTGGCCTTGGCATCCATTGTCAGGAGCTGCTCGGTAAGGGCCGAGCCGCGTTCCCGCAATTCCTCCCGGAGGCCAGCCGTGCGTTTGGCCGGCAGATCATGGTTGCGCAGTTGCCGCAAGGTGTTTTCATATGCGGCCAGTCTTTGGTCGTAGGGCGGTTCGACACCAGCCATGGAGCGGGGTGACAGGCCGCGGACCCCGGCGATGGCCGAGCGGACTTCGTCCAGGTAGTCAAAGGCCAGCATGAGGTCCCGCTCATTGCCGAACAGCAGGTAATTTTTTTCATAGCGCCGGGTTTCGAGGACCTTCTGATTGAGTTCGCAGAAGGATTCGATGATGAGGATTCTGTCCTCCATCCGCCACATGGCATAGATGACCGCCGAGGTGGCAAGTGTCCCCAGGAGGGAAACGGCCATTAGGCTTATGATGAGCTTGCCGCGGATGGACTTGGGGAAAAAGGGCAACACCGTATGCTGGTCGGCGGGCGCGGTCATGTCATGGTCGTCGGGCATATCTTCATCCTTGCAGGTCATCCTGCCGCTTGGCCTCCAGGGCTCGGAAAACCATGTCCTTGAGGGTGTCCAGGCGAAAGGGTTTGGCGAGAAACTCGAAGACGCCCAGTTGACGGGCCTTCTCGGCGGTGGCCTCGTCCGCGTAGCCGGTGATGATGATCACCCGGGTGGTGGGGTACAGCAGCCGCACCTGCCTGAGGACCTCCATGCCGTCCATGTCCGCCATTTTCAGGTCGGTCACCACCACGTCGAAGGGCTTCTCGATCATGGCGGCCATGGCCGGCGCCCCGTCAACGAAGGTCTCGATCTCGAATCCCATCTTGCTGAAGACTTGCCGCAGTCGCTTGCCGACAATGGATTCATCATCCACCACCAGCAGCCGGCACGGTTGATTTTGGTCGCAACTCTGCATGGTTTTCTCCTTGTTATAGCGTTCAGCTTAAAATACCGTATAACAAAATTTGTAGCTGCAAGCTGACCGCTCTTCATCATCTGCCAACGATGCCGTAATCCCCCATGAGAAAGGCCTCGGCAAACCGTTCCACCGCCGCGTTGTCGTCCATCCGTACGTCCAGTTGGCGGGTGAAGCCGATGAGCCGGCCCAGGATGTCGAGGGTCCGTTCCATCTCGTCTTGGTCCAGAACGCTGGTGCGAGCGATGACCAGGTCGCCCTTGGTCTGGACGTTGAAGTCAAAGGCCTTGAGGATGATGGCCAAAAGGGCGGCCCGGCGCGAGCGTTTGGCAAGATCCGTGGCGCCGCCCAGGAAGCGGAAGTAGATATGGTTGTCGCGCGCCACCTCGTCGCAGAAGGCATCGATTATATTAAAATGATAGCCGAAGCGGAAGCAGAGATTCACATAATTCCGGCTGATAATGGCGATGTTACGACCGGTATACTGGCCGGTGATGGCGTCTTGGGGGGCGCTCAGCATACTGTTCATCATATCTCGGAAACTTACCGGCATGGCATCCTGATGCCATACCTCGGGATACAGCAGACCGCGCAGGATAGCCTGAAACGGTCGGGAGGCGATGGCGCTAACGGGCACCGCCTCGGGCGGGGCGTCCGCTCTCAGACCACCGCCGATATCGATGACCAGAATGCCGGCCATGATCGGCAGGTCCAGGCGCCGGGCCAGGTGTTCGCGCTGCACACAGCGTTCGTCGCGCCCTACCTCCACCAGTTCCAGCACCGCCGTTTCATGGATAAAGCGCAGGATGTCGTGAAAGGTCTGACAGTTCTCGGCCTGAAAATTCTGCATGAGTGGGTCAACCAGGTGCAGGCGGGAGGACTCCTTGAGCACCCGGCGCAGCAGACGGAATTCCGGGGCCACCTTCAGATTGATGGAGGTGGTGGCCTGGTAGGTGAGCAGTTCGACCACCTGGCCGCGATACACCCGGCGGTCCTCGGCGTCCACCGTGATTTCCTCGCCTTGGGCCACCCGGGAAAGGATGTTCGGGATGCCGACGATGCACGGAATGACGAATTCCCGGCAGAGGGTGGACATATGGCTCACCGGCGAGCCCATCTCGGTGATGATGGCCGCGGCTCGGTGCATGACCTGGGCGAACTGGGAAGAATCCCGGTGACTGACGAGCACCGCCCCTTCGGGCAGACCGGCGATATCATCCGGGGTCTCCACCCGATATACCTTGCCCGCCCCAATGCCTTGCTGGGCGCTGCGGCCCTCGCCATCGGCAATAATTTCATAGTGGGCCAGGGTGTTGCTCAATGGCCGTCTTTCCCGGTCCGGTTCCGTGACGAGCAGCGGCCGGGCCTGGAGGATGAACATCTGTCCGCCATGGTCCACGGACCACTCGATATCCTGGGGCCGTTTGAAAAAATTCTCAAGGTGCAGGCCGATCCGGCCCAGTTCCTGCAACTGGGCATCACTCAGGCAGGGCAGACCCGCCTCGCTGCTGCTCACTGCCCTGGTTTGCAGCCCGTTGCCATGGTCGGTCGGATGCAGGGCTTCGTTTTTCACCATCACGGCCCGCTCTAGAATTCCGGCGGGCTCGGCCTTGGCCAGGCGGAAAAAATCCGTGGGTACCTGCCCCTCGACCACGGCCTGGCCCTGCCCCAGGGCGCCGACCACCACCATGGTCTGGGACTTCGGGTCCATGGGGTCCAAAGTGTAGAGTACCCCGCTGGCCCTGGAGTCCACCATGCGCTGGCAGCAGACCGCGATGGCCATGGGCCCGCCTTCCGGGAAGACCTGGCGCCGGTAGGTCACGGCCCTGGCCCCGAACAGGCTGGCCGCCACCTGGCGGTAGGCGGCGAACACCTGGTCCGCCGTGCCGGCCACCTGCAGAACGGAAAGAAACTGACCAGCGAAGGAGAAATCCAGGTCTTCTTCCTGAGCACTGCTGCGAATTGCCAGGAATATCGGCTGGCCCGCCTCGGACGTCATCCGCGCCAGAAATTCGCCGACGCTGTCAAGGAAGGCGGCCGGTGGGCCGGTGACCCGCACCATATCTTCCAACTGTTGGCGCGTCTCTTCCAGTACCGCCTCGTTATCCACACCACCGGTGAGCATGGCCTCAAAGCGAGCGAACAGGGGGAGCAAGCCACCCTCATCCATGAAGTCATGAAACATGCGGGTGGTAATGACAAAGCCGGGGGGGACGCGGACGGCCGGATCATGAATCATCTCAGCCAGGTGGGCGCCCTTGCCACCCACCAGAGGCCAATCCCGGGGGCGGATTTCCTGGAGCCAGCCCAGGGCGGGCCCCTGCCAGTCCTCCAGACCGCTCATCATGATCCGGACCCGGCTGGCCAGTTGGTCACAGATGGGGTAGAGCGTCTTGCAACGGCCGTTAGTCAGGTCGTTGATGCGGTCGATGGCCTGGTGCACCGCAATCACCATGTCCTCAATGGCGGTTTCTATATAGTGCCGGTCAAACAGGTATTCGCCGCCGAGTTTTTCGCCCATGTCGGCGATGATTTCCAGGGCGTGGTTGTCGGCGCGCAGTACGGCCCGAAACTGCTGAAAGATGATGGTAATCGGTTTACAGAAATCACCGGTAGCCACCTTGCGTGGCCAGGGTAACGAAAAATGTTTGGAGAAACGGTTGAGAAGAGACACCCGCCGCCTCCGGTCCCTGGTCTGCCTCGGCAAAAAAAATCACGATTAGCTCAGGAACGTTATAAGAATTGTAACTATCCAGCTTGGGTCGGCATTTAAGCGTTGCCGGGCTGGCCATGCCTTGCGCTCATGCTCGGCGGGCGTCCTGCCCGCCTCCCGCGCCTGAGGTCGCGGACAAAGCCGCGCAAAGCATGGCCAGTCCGGGAACTCACCCGGGTAGCGGTTCCGCTGCACCCTGACAGGGCGCGGCTGGCTACCTTTTTCACCATACCAGCCAATTGGCCGGCTGGCTGCGAAAAAATACAGCCAGCCGGCCAAGATGTATCAGGAGTTAACCTGTCGGACCTCAAGCAATTGCCGGTCAATGGCTGCCGCCACCCTTCTTGAAGACGGCGCCGACCCCTAGACCGGCAACCAGGGCCACGATCACGGCCATGAGCCCGTACAGCCCGGCATGCTTCGTGGCCATTCCGGACAAGGTGGCCACCAGGCCGGCCTGCTCCACCAGAACCCGGGTTGAGGCGCGCTCCACCACATGGCCATCCCGCACCGCCAGTACCTCCACGATATAGTTGTGGGGCTGGGCCTGAAAGGGCCAGTCCACCACCACCTGAAACTGGTTGCCGGTTGCCCCGTGGCGTCTGACTACGGTACCCTCGTGGATGCTGTAGAGACACTCCTTTTCCTTCAATTTGATAAACTCATCAAACCAGTAATGATCGACAGCCTTGCCCTCTTCGTCTTCCATGGTTGCCTTTGCTCCCAGGGCTTCGTAGCCCAGACCACTGGCGTTGAGGTCCGCCGGCTCAAGGATTCGTCCCAGGTCGGCGGTGGAGTAAAGCATATAGGCGAGGGGCAGTCCCTTGAACTCAATATCACCCTTTTTCATCCAGACAACCCCGCCCACCTTGGTTTTGCGCTTCATGTGGGTATCGGTGGGCTCGGTGCTGATCTTGACCACGATATCGTCGGTGGGGGCGGACTCGCCGCTGACCGTCAGCGTGGCGCCGTGGTAGCCGAAGGTGATGGGAATCCGCGCCGGCTGTACCTCAGCGGTGAGGGCGCCGACTGAAACCGTTTGCAGCAAGGCGGACAGGCCGAGGGCGCAGGCGATTATCAAGGGAAAACGATGTGGGAAACGTACTTTTCCCAACAGTTTAGAAGTAGACCGCGACATGATTAGTGACCTCCGGCGTAGGCAAGATGAAGAGAAGGTTCCATGACGAGTTCCAGCACGATTTTGACGGTTACCGCCAGGACGAGGATGGCCAGCAGGATTTTCAACTGGTCGCCATGGAGCTTGCGGCCAAGAACTGTGCCGATTTGCGCGCCGAATACCGAGCCGACCAGCAGGAGCAAAGCGAGGATGAAGTCAACCGTGCGGTTGCTGTAGGCCTGCAGAAAGGTAACCTCGACACAGGTAAAGAGGATCTGAAAGAGGCTGGTGCCAACCACCACATGCATGGGCATGCGCAGCATGTAGATCATCACCGGCACCATGAGAAAACCACCCCCCACCCCCATGATGGCCGCGAGAACACCGACAAAGACCCCGAGAGCAAGTGGCACCAGGCCGGAATGGGTTACCCCGGACTTTTCAAAATGCATCTGCATGGGCAGGGACCGCAAAAAACCGCTCTGCTTTTCTTCCTTTTTTTGCTTGGCAGCCACGGCACTCTTCGCGGCGCCCTTGTTTTTATGCAGGGCCAGCAGGCTTTCCACAAACATGAAGGAGCCCACCCCGCCCAGCATAACCACGTAGGTGATCTTGATAAGGAAATCCGCGCCGCCCGTGGCCCGGAGGAGCTTGATAAGATGCACGCCAGCGGCGCCGCCGACAAAACCGCCAATCAGGAGCAGCAGGCCCATCTTGAAATCAACATTGCCCAGCCGCCAGTGGGCAAACATTCCGGATGACGAGGCGGCCACGATCTGGTTGGCATCCGTTGCCGCCGCTATGGTCGGCGGAATGCCGATCATCATCAAAAGCGGGGTCATGAGAAACCCGCCGCCCACGCCGAAGAGGCCGGACAGCAGCCCGACCACAAGCCCCAGGCCGATCACCAGCAGATAATTGACGCTGGTGAGGGCGATTGGAAGGTACATGTACATTTTCATCCTCCTTTTGCCGTGAAATGATAAGTGATTATCCTAAAAAATTTTTCAGCCAAAATCGTTGGCCTCATGAATCAAGCCTGTCGCGCCATGCCGTAACCCAGCGGTTGCTTAAGCTGGGCGATGACCCGGGCCAAGGTGGAATCGTCCCATGGTTCCATTATGATGGACCAAAAAGACGGCAGATACCACCTGCTATCTTTGGCAAGCTGGTCGCGCAGCCTTTCGACCCATGCTTTCTTGTCCTTGAGCGCCGCCTGATCACGGGCGCCGGCAATGAGACAGAACACCCGGTGGACACACAGAAACTCCACCAGGGCATGGTCGTCGGCGCTCTCCAGCACATGGCTCTGCACCGGTACCCGTTCAACGCTGCCGAGCCAAGCGGTGAGACCAAGAAGTTCGTTGCCGCAAGGAGTTGCAGCCTTTGCCACTATTCCGCCGCCAAACGCATCGTCCTGGCGTGCATCGTTTCCTAGAAATACCGCATGCACGACCGCATTGGTTCGTTTCCCGAATTCAACGGCCTGGATACTTGCGGCAAGATCGGCAAAGTTGCCCCCCAACAGCAGGGCAATTCCCAGACGCATGGTTGTCCTTTGTTCATGGTGAATCGGCCCTGATTGGCACTACCATCTTATGGTCATTAGTAAAGCAATAACCATGCCAATATTATTATCTTGTTGTTTATGCGTTAAATTTGTTTTGATAAAGCACAACCGCGCTGGCTCACTGTTGCCGGATGAAACAGGTGGTCTGGCAACATATTGAAATTACGCGGATTCATGGATTGAAACACCTGTTCAGTCTTGCAACAGAATCAGGCTTCAAGCAACTTAGGGAAGGAGAGAAAAAATTGAATCAGGGGCCGCCCGAGTCATCCGGGCCAGCATCCGGGGGCAACCGGCCGAATTCCTTCAAACGCCGCCACAGGGTGGTGCGGGAGATGCCGAGCTGCCGGGCGGTTTCGCTTTGGTTGAAACCGGTCCGGCGGTACACGTCGAAGATGTGCGCCTGTTCGAGTCGTTTCAGGGAGGGGTCCACTTCTTCGGAGATGGCCGGGCCGGCCTCGGCAAGGACGAGATCTGGCGGCAGCGCCTTGCTTGACAGCACCGCTCCCCTCGACATGGCCACCGCCGCCTCAACAATATGTTGCAGTTCCCGGACATTGCCCGGGAAAGGGTAGGAGGTAAGCGTGGCTAAAAAATCTGCTGAAACCGTGGGCTCCGGCTTGCCGAATTCCCTGGCGGCCAGGACAACAAAGTGGGCGATCAGCGCCTCGATGTCCTCAGGTCGCTTGCGCAACGGCGGCAGGTCAATCATGACCACCTTGAGCCGATAATAGAGATCCTGGCGGAAATCGCCGGCCTCGATCATCTTCTCAAAATTGCGGTTGGCCGCGGCGATGAAGCGCACGTCCAGGCTGATGGGGGTAACCCCGCCTACCCGGTAAAAGGTGCGTTCTTGAATGACCCGCAGCAGCCTGATCTGCATGGACAGCGGCATCTCCGCTACCTCATCCAGAAAAATCGTGCCGCCATTGGCGGTTTCCAGCAGGCCCAGCTTGGTGCTGACCGCCCCGGTGAAGGCTCCCTTTTCATGGCCGAAAAGTTCGTTGGCCACCAGCTCCTCGGTAAAGGCCCCGCAGTTAAAGGGGACAAAGGGGCGTCCAGCCCGTGGGCTGTTGCGATGCAGGGATCTGGCCACAAGTTCCTTGCCGGTGCCGCTTTCTCCCTGGATGAGAACATTACAGTTGAGCGGCGCCACCTGGGTGATGGTTCGGAAGACGTCCTGCATGGCAGGCGAGGCGCCGATGATTTCCCCGAACCGGCCGCTTTCGCTCAGTTCCCTGGCGAGTCTGTTTTTCTGATTGACGCAGTGCCGGCCAGCCTCGGCATCCTTGACCGCGTTGCGAAGTTCGTTCAACTGGAACGGTTTCGCCAGGTAGGTGAAGGCCCCTTTTTTCATGGCCTCCACCGCATGATCCACGGTGGCATACCCGGTCATCAGGATGACCAGGGTGTCCGGGGCAATCTTTAAGAGACGCTGCATGAAATCCATGCCGTTCGCATCCTGCAGGCGGACATCGATGATCATGAGGTCGGGCGTTACCTGCCGCACTCGTTCCATGGCCTCGGTGGCGGTTGTGAAGCCCTCCACTTCGTAGCCATCCTTGGTAAGGGTATGCACCAACCGGCGCACGGTGATCGACTCGTCGTCAAGGATATATATGCAAAATCGGTCAGAAAACATTTTCCCCGTCCGCGGCCCGCGGGGGCCGGCAGTTGATCTTAATTCTAGGGGGCGCACATGATGCCAACAGGCATGGGCTTTGTATTCCAGACGAGGGCCGCTGTCAAGTCATGACCAGCAGCCTTGCACTGACTGGCGGACTGGCGGGGACATCTATTTATCTATTGGATGAATTAGAAAAATAAATAACGGCCCCCTTTGTGCTCCTTAATCCGACAGCCAAACGCTATATTTATTGCTAAACCCCCAACGTCTCAAATGTATCGTAACTATCCAGCTCAAAAAAAAAATGTAACTGCTCAGGTTGTTTAGCCCGTCAGGCGGTAGACTGTTAGGCAAAAAACGGAGCGTATGCGGAACACAGTACGACTTATACCGCAAGGGCATAAGTTTCGTATGAGCAGACGAGCTGCTCAACTCAGCTTTATATCTCGTGTTTCGCTGTT
>Ga0100389_1001222_pt1 | contig 20367 bp, 27 predicted proteins | sample CryGeymeta201513_FD_81537 | JGI IMG/M metagenome (GOLD analysis project Ga0100389, IMG submission 81537) | Groundwater microbial communities from Crystal Geyser aquifers in Utah, USA - Crystal Geyser metaG 2015-13 | ecosystem: Environmental > Aquatic > Deep subsurface > Groundwater | place: USA... | reverse complement strand
GGCTGTGTCCCTGTAGGAGCGGCCTTGGCCGCGATAAACTGCGGAGATACTTCCAACGCTGGAATCGCGGCCAAGGCCGCTCCTACAATGGGATTGATCAAATTTATGAAATGTCCGGGTTAGATCGCGTTCGAGGAGGAAAGCATACAAGCGGCGCAAATCCTCCCTTGCCGCCTTGGTATAACGGACGCGATAGCTCATGCGCCAGCCTTGGCTTCCGCTTGGGCCAACATATCCTCCAGTTCGCGCTGCACATCCTCGGCAGGAATGTATTCGCCCGAGAGGCGCGCTTGATCGCGTGAGGCCAACCCGCGCGAGATAAATTCCTGTTGGAAGCGCCGGCGATCAATGTTGGATCGCAGAGATTGCTCGACGAAACTCGACAAGGTTTCTCCGTCCTGAAGGACGCTTTCTGCCGCATACCGAAGCTCGGGGTCAACACGTAGTGATGGAATGGTGGCGGTTTTCATGGTCTGTCTCCTGTGCGTTGCATTTGCAGTGCAAGTTTAGCATTAAATAAAATAGCCTGGTGGGGTGGGCAGACAGGCGAACCGCGTGGGCACAAAATCGTGCTCACCCAACTCCCCCATGTAAAAAATTTAGACACTTGCGCTAATCGATGGATGCGTTATATTGCCTTCACAAGCTGATCGGCAGCTTTACATAGGAGAAAGATCATGAAAAACAAACAATCCGGCTTTACCTTGGTGGAAATCGCCATCGTGCTGGTGATTATCGGACTGCTGCTCGGCGGCGTGCTGAAGGGTCAGGAACTGATCGACCAATCAAAAATCAAACGGGTCATCAATGACTTTAACAACATTACTGCGGCTGTCTACACTTATCAGGATCGCTACAAAGCCCTGCCAGGTGACGACCTCAATGCTGCAGCGCGCTGGACGAAAGCAATCGCGGGCGCTAGCGCCGCCACGGCCGGTGACGGCGACTCCATTATTACCGCGGCTCTGGCTGATGTTTTTAATGGCGGCGCAAATGAAGCGGGATATGCCTGGCAGCACCTGCGCGCATCGGGCTTGGTGACTGGTAATATGACTAATAGCGCCACGTCAGAAACGCCAGAGCTGACGCCATTCAACTCGAACTATGGCTTTGGTGCAAGTACCCCCGCGTTTAATCTTGGCATTGCGCCGATATTCTGTGCCAGCGTGCCACCTAAAGCGGCAGAACAGCTTGACCGTCAACTTGACGACGGGATGCCCGGCACGGGCAATATCCGCGCGGGTGCGGCGTCTGCTACTAAAAATGCCGCTCCCGCTGCCTGGCCACAAGCAGCCACTGCGGTGTATGTCGATAACAGCGCCACTCCTTGGGTAACCGTCTGCAAGAAAATTTAAACGCATTGCTGACTGATGGAAAAGGGCATCTTCGGATGCCCTTTTTTTGTTAAAGTGCGGGTGGGGTAACCCTTGCAGGTCGGGCTGAAGCCCGGCCTGCATTCCCGAAATTCAACGTGACTGGCTTTTATTCTTCATGAAAATCTACGCTGTCGGTGGATCAAAGGGATCAAAGGGGCCAGGCTCACATTCTTTTCCCCGAATGGTATTTAAAGTGACCCTGGCCCCTTTGATCGCTGGCCCCTTTGATCGAGCCTGCAAACGCACCTTGCATGAGCCGCCACTACCCTTGCAGCAATTTGGCTTCCGCAGCGGCAAGGCCCTCCGGCGCACCCAGCAGCACCACTACGTCGCCCGCCTGCAGCAGGGTTTCTGGCTGTGGCTCGAGGGCGCGGATGTTGCGTCGCCGCACCGCCGTCACCTGCACCAGCAGGCTATCCAAGTCCAGTTCGGCGAGCGTTTTACCCACCGCCGGGCTCCCTTCGTTCAGGGCGACGGTCGAGAGGCGCGGCTGCATTTTTTCGCTCAACTCCTCATCCTGGTCGGTGACGCCGTGGAAGAAGCCGCGCAGCAGGCTGTAGCGGGCTTCCCGAACCTTGCGCACGCGCCTGACGACGCGCGACAGCGGCACGCCGAGCAGCATCAGGGTGTGGGAAGCCAGCATCAGGCTGCCTTCGAGCACTTCCGGCACGACTTCCGTGGCGCCGGCGTCGCGCAGCTGTTCCAGGTCCGTATCGTCCAGAGTACGCACGATCACTGGCAGGTCAGGACGCATTTCATGGGCATGGTGCAGCACCCGTAGCGATGATTTCACATCGGCGTAGGTCACCACCAGCGCCTTGGCGCGGTTCAGTCCGGCTGCCATCAACACTTCGCGCCGGCCCGCATCGCCATAGACGACGCCTTCGCCTGCCACCGCTGCCGCCTTGACGCGCTGCGGGTCATGGTCAAGCGCAATGAATGGAATGTTTTCCTGCTCCAGAAAACGCGCCAGATTCTGGCCGCTACGGCCATAACCGCAAACGATGACATGCTGGTCGCTGGCCGCACTTCGCACAGCAACTTCATGCAACTCGCGGGCACGGTTCACCCATTCACCGCCGCACACCTTTTGCACGATGGCTTCGCTGTAGAGAACGACGAATGGCGCCGCCAGCATCGAAAGCAGCATCGCCGAGAGGGTGATCTGCAAAACACGCTCGTCCAGGAGATGCACTCCCCCGGCCAACGCCAGCAATACGAAACCGAACTCCCCTCCCTGTGCCAGCGCCAACCCAGAGCGAATGGAAACCGAAAGCTCGCTGCCGGAGATGCGGCTCAAGAGGCCGATTAACAGCGCCTTGCCCACTACCAGCAGGGAAAGCAACGCCATCACCCAGGCAAAGTTATCCGCCACCGCACGCAAGTCGAGCAACATACCGATGGTGACGAAGAACAAGCCAAGCAGCACATCGCGAAAGGGCCGGATGTCGGCTTCAACCTGGTAGCGGTATTCGGTCTCCGAGATCAAGATACCGGCAAGAAATGCCCCCAGCGCCAGCGACAGGCCGGCCAGATCGGTCAGCCAGGCGAGACCGAGCGTCACCAGCAGCACGTTGAGCATGAACAGCTCGGAAGTCTTGTGCCCGGCAACAAGATGCAACCAGGGACGCAGAATGCGCTGGCCAAAAACCAGCAATACCGCCAGCAACAGCCCCGCCTTGATGAAGGCTTCCGCCATGGCCCAGCCCAGGTTGTTGTCCCCGGCGGCCAAGGCGGGAATCAGCACCAGCAGCGGCACCACCGCCAAATCCTGGAACAGCAGCACGCCGACAATTTCGCGACCGTGCCGGGAATGCAGCTCGACCCGTTCGACCAGCAGCTTGCTGACTATGGCCGTGGAGGACATCGCTAGGATGCCGCCCAGCGCCACGCCCGCTTGCCAGCTCAACCCCAGCGCCATGAACGTCACCAGTGTCAGCACCAGAGTCAATAGCACCTGGGCGCCACCCAGGCCAAACACCAGACCTTGCATGGCCTTCAGTTGCGGCAGGCTGAACTCCAGACCGATGCTGAACATCAGGAAGACCACGCCGAACTCGGCCAGATAAGTCGTTTCGCCGCTTTCCGGCACCCATCCCAGAGCGTGCGGGCCGATCACGATACCCACCAGCAGGTAGGCGAGCAATGGCGGCAGGCGCAACGAACGGAACAGCGCCACCACCAGTACGGCGGCGGCGAGCAGGATAAGGACAAGTTGCAGGGTATTGGGCATAATGAACTACCCCACCTAAACCGCTAATGCGGCTATTGGTGGAGTTTCCTGGATCAACGTCGGCAAGCTGCCCCGACTCCTCACCTCGGACAGTTCCTGCCCGGTGACGTTACCTACTAACGCCCAATTTAACATTACTCGTGCCGCGTTCTCATCCCGGCTACAGCTTGCGCCGCAACTACAACGATGTGTCCGCTCGGACAGGAGTTTCTTGCGCTGGATGCCACACCGGTGGCACGTCTGGCTCGGCTTCACCTGACGGGTCGGCACTTCCACCCACAATGACCCGGCTTCTTCCGCTTTGGTCTTGAGCAGATTGAGGAAAGTGGACGGTGCAGTATCCAGAATGCTGCGATTCAGTCCTTTCTTGTATTCGCCGCCGTTGGCGGTCATATTCTTGACGCTCAGTTGTTCGGTGGCAATCAGTCCGTATTGCTTGACCAGATTAGCGGAAGTCTTGTGCAAAAAGTCCTTGCGGCGATCGGCGATGCGCCGGGATTCCGCCGACAGCAGGGCAACGGACTTGCGACGATTATTCGTGCATTTATTCTTCTTGCGTGATACCGCCTGCTGCAAGAGTTTGAGCTTTTGACGTTGTGGCTTGTCCAGGAAGCGCGGATTGGCAACAGAAAGCGTATCGTTCTCGCCGGAACACACCGTGGCGAAGGTTTCCAGACCCCAATCCATTCCCATGGCAACCGTGCCGCCAGCGCGTTGTGGCTCGCATTCCACAGTGACGGATAAATACCACTTCCCGCCCTTATGCTGCACTTCGGCGGTTTTAACTTCGCCAGGCGTTCTGGCTTTGCCGCGCAACTTGATCATACCCACACCGGACAGGCGAACATGCCCGTGCTGCATCTTGTCGCCGGCGTGAAGCCGCCAACCATCACCGTGGGTTTTATAACCCCATCCGCTAAAGCGTTCAACAGCTTTAAAACGTGGAAATCCTGCTGTCTCGCCTGCTTTGACGCGGCGGAAAAAAGCGGCATAAGCCAGATCGAGGCGCTTGAGAGTCACTTGCAAAGATTGGGCATTGACGGCGGCCAGCGCTTCGCACTGTTTGCGCCAAGCCGTCAGCCCCTTGCATTGAGCGGCAAAACCCAAGGATTGGGCGCTATCGCGATACATGCGGATACGTTCTTCCAACGCCGTGTTGTACACGCGCTGATGCAGCCCGAGCAATTCCAGCAGCCGTTCGGCTTGTTGTTTTGTAGGATACATCCGATATGTGATTTTACGCGGCACCATGTTCTGAATTATAATACAGTTACCATGACGAAACAATCAGTAAAGACTTTATATCATTGCGTATTTAATTTAAATTACCACTTGGTTATTGTAACTAAATATCGTCGCAAGTGCATCTCTGCCCCGATGCTGGAAAGGCTAAAAATCATCTGCACCGAATTGACCCATAAATGGGATTGCGAGTTGCTGGAGTTCAATGGCGAAGCCGATCATGTGCATCTGTTGCTGTCGCTTAATCCGAAAGTGGCGCCTTCGGTGTTCGTGAATAATCTCAAGACGGTGAGCAGTCGATTAATCCGCAAAGACTTTGGTGAGGAACTGGCCAAGGTGTACTGGGGAAAACCCGTGTTCTGGAGCCGCAGTTATTGCATCATCACTTGTGGCGGAGCGCCGTTGTCGGTGATCAAGCAGTATATCGAGCAACAGGAATCTCCCCGTTAAGGCACTCTATGAGTGCCGCGCCCTTTCACCACCAGCCAAATCTATTCGCTGCGCTCAGGCGGAAGGATTATGGCTGGAGCACTTGGGCTCGGAAACGGTAGAATCAGGTGATAGGCAATAGGCCGCGTGGTTTAGTATACTGCTCGGATGAACGCAACCGAATCGATATCCAACCGCAACGCTCTCGACTTGGCGCGCCAGGTACTCTCTATCGAAGCCAAGGCAATCGAGGGATTGATAGGCAGGCTGGACGACAAATTCACCCGCGCACTACGATTGATTCTACACTGCCGTGGAAAAGTTGTGGTCAGCGGCATGGGCAAATCCGGCCACATCGCGCGCAAGATCGCCTCGACCATGGCCAGCACCGGCACTCCGGCCTTCTTCGTCCATCCTGGCGAGGCCAGCCACGGCGACCTCGGCATGATTACCGCAGATGACGTGCTGATCGCCCTGTCCAATTCCGGCGAAAGTCCGGAGCTGCTCACCATCGTGCCGATCATCAAGCGCAAGGGGGCGAAGCTCATTACCATGACCGGCAATCCGGCTTCCACCCTGGCGCGCGAGGGGGATGTACACCTCGATGCCAGCGTGGCGCAGGAAGCCTGTCCCTTGGGACTGGCGCCAACAGCCAGTACCACTGCGGCGCTGGCGCTGGGGGACGCGCTGGCGATCGCGCTGCTCGACGCGCGCGGTTTCGGGGCGGACGATTTCGCCCGCTCCCATCCCGGCGGTGCGCTCGGCAGGCGCCTGCTGGTGCATGTCGACGACCTGATGCACGGCGGCGAGGCGTTGCCCAAGGTGCCGGACACGGCTCTGCTCACCGAGGCGCTGCTGGAAATGTCGCGCAAAGGCTTAGGCATGACTGCGGTAGTCGGCGATGCAGACCGCTTGCTCGGACTGTTCACCGACGGCGATCTGCGCCGCGCGCTCGACAAGACGCTCGACATCCGCGCCGCCAGGGTTGCCGAGGTAATGACCCATAACCCGCTCACGATCGGCCCGGACAAACTGGCGGCCGAAGCCGTGCAGATGATGGATCAGCACAAGATCAACGGACTGCTGGTGGTGGACACAAATGGTCGGCTGGTCGGCGCGCTGAACATGCACGACCTGCTGCGGGCGGGGGTGGTTTAAGCTTTGTCATTAATTTACGGAGTGTGGCTTACATGAGAGCGATCAAATTTACATCCTGGCAAGATGACGACCTTCTTTATATTGGGTTTCTCAACGAATACCCTGACTATCAGACTCAGGGCGCGACCAAGGAAGAGCTTACCGAGAATCTGAAAGATTTATTGATTGATCTTGAGTCAGGTCAAGTACCGTATGTTCATAAAGTTGAAGAGTTGTTGGTTGCCTGAATGAAAAGGCGCGATTTAATCAAAGTACTTGAGCAAATAGGGTGCATTCTTATTCGTAATGGCGGGCGGCACGACTGGTACACCAATCCGGAAACCAAACAGTCACAGCCATTACCGCGGCATACCGAAATAAACGAAAATCTGGCAAAGTCCATAATTAAAAAGCTGGGCAATAACTAACGCGATAAGGCAGCACCAGCCGGTTAATTTAACCGATAGAGCCCAAAATCATGAACGCTTTCGAACGCGCAAAAAAAATCAAACTAGCCATTTTCGACGTGGATGGCGTGATGACCGACGGCAGCCTTTACCTCACCGACGACGGCCAGGAATACAAAGCCTTCAACTCCCTCGACGGCCACGGCATGAAAATGCTGAACCGCTCCGGTGTCGAGCTGGCGATCATTACCGGGCGGACCTCGCAGCTGGTCGCGCTGCGCGCCATCAACCTGGGCGTAACCCATCTTTACCAGGGATCGGAAGACAAGCTGGCCGCCTTTCTCGAACTGCTGGAAAAAACCGGCCTCGACCCTGCGGAATGCGCCTATATGGGCGACGACGTGGTGGATCTGCCGGTGATGCGCCGTTGCGGTCTGGCTGTCTGCGTTCCCGCCGCCCCGGCGCTGGTCAAGCAGCATGCTCACACCATCACCCAGCTACCGGGTGGTGGCGGCGCCGTGCGCGAACTGTGCGAGCTGATCATGCGGGCGCAGGGGACTTTCGAGGCGCAATTGGCGCCTTATCTGAAATGAACCTGACTATTCAGATAACGACTCAGGTCAAAGCAGATGTAGGTTGGGTTGAGCGGTTTCATCGCGATACCCAACCTACATGACCAGACAATGCGCGACCGACTCACACTCTGGTTTCCGGCCGGCCTGCTGGTGCTGCTGGCGATGCTGTCGTTCTGGCTCGACCGCACTGTGCAGCCGCCGCAGCCGAAAAATGACGGCAGCAGCCGGCATGACCCCGACTATACCGTGGAAAACTTCACCGCCACACGCATGGGCATGGACGGACTGCCTCACTACACCCTGTCCGCCGCCAGGATGGAGCATTACCCGGATGACGACAGCACCCATCTCGACCGGCCGCATTTCACCCGCTTCGAAAGCGGAATGGCCCCGATCCACATCCAGTCGGCCAAGGGGCTACTGTCGAAGGAGGGAGAACACGCCTATTTCACCGGCAACGTCGTGGCCATGCGCGATGCCTTCGACGGAAAAAGCGCCTTGACGCTCACGACCAGCTACTTGCATGTTATTCCGAACAAGGATCTGGTGCAGACCGATAAGCCTGTTAACATTCGGGATGCACGTACCCATGTCGATGCCGTCGGCTTGGAATTGAACAACAAAACCCACGTGATGAAACTGTTTTCACACGTCAAAGGCCGTTATGAAAACCCAAACCGTTAAACCCGCCCTCCTCCTCTGTCTGTGGATAACCTTGTCGCTTGTCGCCACGCCCTGGGCTCATGCGGAAAAGGCGGATCGGGACAAGCCCATTAACCTGGAGGCGGATACCGCCACGGTAGACGATGCCAGGAAAATCAGCATTTACGAAGGCAATGTCATCCTCACCCAGGGCACGCTGCAAATCCGTGCCAACAAGCTGGTAGTCACGGAAGATGCCGAAGGGTTCCAGCTCGGGACGGCTTACGGCAACCCGGCCAGTTTCAGGCAGAAGCGCGAAGGCTACGACGAATACATCGAAGGCTATGCCCTGCGCATCGAATACGACCAGAAGAAGGATCTGGTACAGCTTTTCAGCCAGGCGCGCATGAAGCGCGGAGGGGATGAAGCACGCGGTAGTTACATTTCATACGATGGCAAGACCGAATTCTTCCAGGTGCTCGGCGGCAAGGAAACCGCCACGGCCAACAACCCGCGCGGCAGGGTTCGCACGGTGATACAGCCGAAACAGAAATCCGCCGCGCCAGCCACCGGGTCTTCCTCGCTGAAACCCGCCGAAAACATCGCCAACCCGAGGGATTAGGGATCAGGGGCTAGGGATCAGGAAAACCCCACTCCCAGCCCCTAGCCCCTAGAAATCATGAGTAAACTGATTGTTCAAGGCCTGAAGAAGCACTACAAATCACGCCAGGTAGTAAAAAACGTTTCGCTGGAGGTTTCCAGCGGCGAAATCGTCGGACTGCTCGGGCCGAATGGTGCAGGCAAGACCACCAGCTTCTACATGATGGTGGGACTGGTGCCGCTGGATGGCGGCAGCATCCGCCTGGACGGTGAAGAATTGAGCCGCCTGCCCATCCACCGCCGCTCCCGGATGGGCCTCTCCTACCTGCCTCAGGAAGCATCGATCTTTCGCAAGCTGACAGTATCCGAAAACATCCGGGCGATCCTGGAACTGCAAAAGCTTGAACCGGGACAGGTCGAACAGCGCCTGGACGATTTGCTGCACGAGCTGCATATCAACCACCTGCGCAACAACCCGGCGCTTTCCCTTTCCGGCGGCGAGCGCCGACGGGTAGAAATCGCCCGCGCACTCGCCACCCAGCCGCGCTTCATCCTGCTGGACGAGCCATTTGCCGGGGTTGACCCTATCGCCGTGATCGATATCCAGAAAATCATCCGTTTCCTCACCTCACAGAACATCGGCGTGCTGATCACCGACCACAACGTGCGGGAAACTCTGGGAATTTGCGACCGCGCCTACATTATCAATGACGGCGAGGTGCTGGCCAGCGGAAATCCAGATGAAATCGTTTATAATGAAAATGTAAGAAAAGTTTACCTGGGAGAACACTTCAGGATGTAGTGGCGCCGTGCCTACACCCTCTCGGGTACAAAAACATGAAGCACAGCCTACAACTCAAACTTTCGCAACACCTGACCCTGACGCCTCAGCTGCAGCAGTCCATCCGGCTGCTACAGCTTTCGACGCTGGAACTTGACCAGGAACTGGACATCTTCACCCAGCAAAATCCCTTCCTCGAACGGGTGGAGAGCACGGGCGACACGGAAAGCGAGGAAGCAGCCGATGTCGGCGGCGGCAAGCCGGACGAGTTCTCGACGCAGCCCACCTCCAGCAACACTGCCAACGAAACACCCGCTGAACCCGCTCCACTTACAGAAAGCGATTGGGATCAGGATAGCCCCTGGACTGCGCGCGACGATGATGAGGATAGCGACTACTCCTCGCAACGTGCCGAAGCGGTGGATCTGCGCGACCACCTCAACTGGCAGTTAGGCCTCACTTCGCTGTCCGAACACGACAAGCGAATTGTCGCCTTGCTGATCGACGCCCTCGACGAAGACGGCTATCTCACCCAGAGCCTCGATGAACTCGCCGAGCTGTTGCCGCCCGAACTGGAAATCGAGCCGATCGAGCTGCATACCGCGCTACGCCACCTGCAAAATCTCGACCCGCCCGGTGTCGGTGCCCGCGACTTGGGGGAGTGTCTGGCCTTGCAGCTCGAAATCATCCCGCCCGACACCCCTTATCGCGAGCAAGCGCTCACCCTCGTTAAGCACCATATCAACCTTCTGGCTGCGCGCGATTTCGCCAAACTGAAGAAATTGCTGCAACTCGACGACGACGGACTGCGCGCCGCCCAGAGCCTGATCACCGGTCTCAACCCTCGCCCCGGCGCCGCCTTCGCCAGCCTGGACACACGCTATATCCAGCACGACGTCGAGGTAAAGAAGGTCAAGGGGCAATGGGTCGCCACCCTGAACCCGGAGGTCATGCCTCGGCTTCGTATCAATCGCATGTACGCCAATATTCTGCGGCGCAACCGCGACAGCGACGGGCAGCACCTGTCAAGCCAGATGCAGGAAGCAAAATGGATGATCAAGAACATCCAGCAGCGCTTCGAGACCATCCTGCGCGTTTCCCAGGCCATCGTCGAGCGCCAGCGGAATTTCTTCGAACACGGCGCAGTGGCCATGCGACCCTTGGTGCTGAAAGAGATCGCTGAAGTCGTCGAGCTGCACGAATCCACCATTTCTAGAGTCACTACACAGAAGTATATGCTCACTCCGCGCGGCATTTTCGAACTCAAATATTTTTTCGGCAGTTCCTGCGCCACAGAAACCGGCGGCGCTTGCTCCTCCACGGCCATCCGTGCGCTGATAAAACAGCTTATAGCGGCAGAAACCCCGCAAAAGCCCCTTTCCGACGGCCAGATCGCAGATATTCTGGCAAAACAGGGCATAGTCGTCGCCCGGCGCACCGTAGCAAAGTACCGCGAGTCCATGCAAATTCCCGCAGTCAGTTTCCGCAAAACCCTTTAATCAACCCGAAGGAGTCTCAAATGAACCTCAATGTTACCGGCCACCACGTTGAAGTGACCCCCGCCATCCGCGATTACGTCACCGAAAAGCTCGGCAGGGTTACCCGCCATTTCGACCAGGTGATCGACGTCAACGTCATTCTCTCCGTCGATAAACTGGCCCAGAAGGCTGAAGTAAACGTTCACGTCAGCGGCAAGGACATTTTCGTGAAATCCGAAGATGCCGACATGTACGCCGCGATTGACAGCCTGGTGGACAAGCTCGACCGTCAGATCGTCAAGCACAAGGAAATGGTCGGCGGCCCCAGCCGTGGCAGCGGCGGCAAGCACCAGCCGGTCGCCGAGTAAGCCAGATCGAAACAAGCGCCCTTCACGTTTGCCCCCTCTCCCGCCTGCGGGAGAGGGTTGGGGTGAGGGTAACCCCTTGGGAAAAAGAGACAACCGTGAAGAACGCCTGTTTTGATTTGCCCTTATTTTGATATGAGTCTCCTCGACAAAATATTGCCCCCGGGCAACGTCCTCTGCGGCCTCGACGCAAGCAGCAAGGCACAGCTATTCGAAGAAGCCGGTCGGCTGTTTGAAAACAAGCTGCGGCTACCTCGCAAGAAGGTCATCGACAGCCTCGCCACGCGTGAAAAACTCGGCTCCACCGGACTAGGGCTTGGGTTCGCCATCCCGCATGGCCGCATCAAGGGCCTGAGCGTAGCCACTGGCGCCTTCTTTAAACTGAAAACACCGATTTCCTTCGATGCGCCCGACGGCCAGTCGGTCAGCATGGTGTTCGTCCTGCTGGTGCCGGAACAGGCCACCGACCTGCACCTGCAAATCCTCGGCGAACTGGCTCAAATATTCAGCAATCGCCAGCTGCGCGAGAAATTCCAGGCCAGCAGCGACCCAACAGAAATTTATCGTCTGCTAACCGAATGATGATAGAAACAGTGCTGAAGTGTAGGTCGAAAAAGCGTAGCGCCTTCCGACGTATGGGTTCCCTAATATGGCGGATAACGCTACGCTCATCCGCCCGTACTCAGGACTTTATTTAAATGTCACAGATAAGCGTAAAGCAGCTGTTCGACGAAACCCACGACAAGCTGGGAATCGTTTGGGTCGCCGGCATGGGGGGCGGCGCCCGCCAACTCACCGGCGAAATCGTGCAGAAGCCCACCCTGGCGCTGATCGGCCATCTTAATTTAGTCCATCCCAACCGGGTCCAGGTGCTCGGCTGCGCCGAAATGGACTACCTGCGCAGCCTGGATCATGTTGCCTTGGCTCAGGCCATCAGCAACCTGTTCTCCACCGAACTTGCCGCCATCATCGTCGCCAACAAAGAGCCAGTGCCGGAGGTGCTGCTCGATGCCGCCAATCTCAGCCAGACGCCGCTGTTTACCTCGCCGCAACCCAGCCCCTACCTGATGAACGTGCTCAACCACTACCTCACCCAGGTACTGGCCGAGACCCTCTCCCTGCATGGTGTTTTTCTGGAAGTACAAGGCATGGGCGTGCTGATTACCGGGGAAAGCGGCATCGGCAAAAGCGAGCTGGCGCTGGAGCTGGTTACCCGTGGCCACCGCCTGATTGCCGACGATGTGGTGGACTTCTACCTGGTTTCGCCGGATACCGTGGAGGGACGCTGCCCTGCGCTGCTGCAGGATTTCATGGAAGTACGCGGTCTGGGCGTACTGAACATCCGCTCACTGTTTGGCGAGACCTCGGTCAAACCGAAAAAGAACATCAAACTGATCGTCAACCTGATCAAATTGTCCGCCCTGAAAATCTTGTCCCAGGATCGGTTGAAAATCGAAGAGTTCAGCCAGAACATTCTTGGGGTGGAAATTCCCAAGGTGCGTATCCCCGTTGCTTCGGGCCGCAACATTGCGGTGATGGTGGAAGTCGCCGTGCGCAACCACATCCTGCAGAAGCGAGGCATCAACAGCACGCGCGAATTCGTCGAACGGCATGAACGCCTGATGGCAGGTGTGGGGGAAGAAAAATGAACAACACCACCTCACCCCTCACCCTTCACCCCTCACCCCAAAAATGCAACTGATCCTGATCAGCGGCCTCTCCGGCTCCGGCAAAAGCGTCGCGCTCACCGTGCTGGAAGACAGCGGCTTTTACTGCGTGGACAACCTGCCAGCGCAACTGCTGCCCAACATCGCCGGCTTCCTCAACCAGACCGGCCACACGCGCATCGCCATCAGCGTGGACGCGCGTAGCGGCGGCCAGTTCAGCCAGCTGCCCGATATCATCGAACATCTCAAGGCGCAGGGACTGGATCTGCGCCTGCTGTTTCTGGAAGCAAAAACCGACACCTTGGTCAAACGCTTCAGCGAAACGCGGCGGCGCCACCCGTTGAGCAACGACCAGCGCACCTTGCAGGAATGTATCCAGCTCGAACGCGATCTGCTCGAACCGGTCAGCGCCCTCGGCCACCGCATCGACACCAGCGACCTCAATGCCAACTCTCTGCGTACCTGGATCAAGGGTTTCGTGGATTTCGACCGCTCCCGGCTGACCCTGCTGTTCCAGTCCTTCGGCTTCAAGCACGGCATCCCGCTCGACGCCGACTTCGTCTTCGACGTGCGCTGCCTGCCCAACCCCCATTATGACCCCGTGTTGCGCCCGCTCACCGGCAAGGACGCCGCGGTTGCCGCCTTCCTGGAGGGCGACGCCAACGTGCAAAAAATGCTGGGCGACATCCGCCGCTTTGTAGAAGACTGGCTGCCCTGCTTCATCCGCGACAACCGCAACTATCTGACCATCGCCCTGGGTTGCACCGGCGGACAGCACCGCTCGGTGTATTTTGCCGAAAAACTGGCGGAACATTTCCGCGCCAGTGGACAGCAAACCATGGTGCGCCACCGCGAGCTGAGCTGATGGGCGCAATTAACCTAAAAACCGCAGTTCATGTAGGGTGTCAAAAGCTGCGCGCATTGCACCATGTCGAGCGGCATACAGCGCAATGCGCTTCGCTTATTGACGCCCTACGTCTTATGCGGGTTGGCGATTGGCTAGTGCTGCTGCTCGGCGTGATCGCCACCGTCTGGCTGTTTGCCACCCTGTGGCAAGGCCATGCTGCCGACAAGGCGGTCGTACGCAGCGGCGGAAAAATAGTCGCCGAACTCAGCCTGTCGGAAAACCGCAGCTACCTCGCCCATGGCCCGCTCGGCGCCAGCCGCATCGAGATTCACAACCGCCGCGCCCGCGTGGCCGAAGATCCCAGCCCTCGCCAGTATTGCGTCAAACAGGGCTGGCTGAGCCAAGCCGGGGAAGCCGCACTGTGCCTGCCCAACCAGATCAGCCTGGAACTGACCGGCGCGAAGAAGTTGTATGATTCGCTCAGCTATTAACAGGTAGGTCGGGCATGTTGTTTATGCCCGACATTTTGCCGAAACGCCGGGCAACATGAAGCCGTTACCCGACCTACGAAGGCATCAACCAAGAAACATGCAAATCACCATCCAGACCACCCCCGAAGACCACCGCATCGCGCGGCTGGCGGCGTTCGCCATCGGTCTTTCAGTGATGGAAGCCGTGATCCCCTCGCCGCTGCCCGGCATCAAGCCGGGGCTGGCGAACATCGTCACCCTGCTGGTGCTGGAACGCTTCGGCCTCTCCGCTGCGGTGTGGATATCGCTGTTACGGGTGGTGGCCGGCAGCCTGATCCTCGGCACCTTTCTTTCCCCTTCGTTCGTCCTGAGTTTTTCCGGCGCGGCAGCCAGCCTCGCGGCGCTGGCGCTGGCGCGGCACCTGCCGAGAAGCTGGTTCGGCGCAGTGTCTCTGAGCATCATCGCCGCCTTCGTCCATATCGCCGGACAAATGGCCGTGGTTTACCTGTGGCTGATCCCGCATGTCGGCATTCTCTACCTCGCCCCGATTTTCGCCGCCGCCGCGCTGCTGTTCGGCACCGTGAACGGGCTGATCACCGCCAAACTTCTGGCCGAGAGCGAGAACGCCATCTCCGCCCGGGCACCGCTGCCCCAGCCATGAAGCGCACGCTCCTGCTGTTGCTGATAGGCCTGGCAGCCGCGCCATCCGTCACGATCGCGGCAGAATGGGTGAAAATCCACAGCGTGGCCGATCAGAATTTGTATTTTTACGATCGCTCCAAACTATTTCTTAATGACGACGAGATCACCTACTGGAAGAAAGTGGTGTTCATAACGCCACAACCCTTCAAGGACAAGCTCATTGCCAGCGCCTTGTACCGCGAACGTATCCACTGCGCCGAGCACACCCTCAAGTTGATCAGCTACCTGCTCTACACCCCGGCAGGAGAACTCTTCGAATACGCCCCGACCAAGGAAGGCGACCCCGCCCCGATTATCCCTGACAGTCTCGGCGACGTATTCGAAAAGGCCCTCTGTCCTCTGGTCCGACAAAAACATGAGGAAGATCGGCAAAAGGCCGAGGCCAAAGCAAAGGTAGAGGCTGCGGAAAAAGTGGCGGCAGAGGAAAAGGCCAGGCTCAAGGCCGAAGCGGAGAGCGAAAAACCGCCCTTGCCCGAAAGCGGCAGCGCCCCCGCGTCCGCCCAGCCTTTACCCTGAATACGCCGACATATTGAGCGCGCCGCTTACCTGGCCTACAATCAGAACCATGGAAACCCAAAACAAGACCATCACCTTGGCGCTGACAGGCGCTTCCGGCATACCCTATGCCTTGCGCCTGCTACAGTGTCTGCTGGAAAGTGGCAGCCGGGTCTACCTGCTCTACTCCCAGGCGGCGCAGATCGTGGCGAAACAGGAAATGGGCCTGACCCTCCCCGCCCGCCCGCAGGAAGCGCAGCAGATGCTGTGTGAACGCCACAACGTCCAACCCGGACAGCTCAAGGTATTCGGTCGCGACGAATGGTTCGCCCCGGTGGCCTCCGGCACCAACCCGGCCGATGCCATGGTGATTTGCCCCTGCACCATGGGCACGCTCGGCTCGATCGCGGCAGGGCTGTCTGACAACCTGATCGAGCGCGCCGCCGACGTGATGCTGAAGGAAAACCGCAAGCTCGTCATCGTGCCGCGCGAAACGCCTTTTTCTGTCATCCATCTGGAGAACATGCTGAAACTGGCCCGCGCCGGCGCCGTCATCCTCCCCGCCAATCCCGGCTTCTACCACCACCCCCAGAGCGTGGCCGAAGTGGTGGATTTCATCGTGGCGCGCATCCTCGATCATCTCGGCATCGAACACACACTGATGGCGCGCTGGGGCGGAGGCGAATAATGGCCAAATTTTATCCAGCTCTGGACGACAATCTCAAAGCCTTCATCGCACGGCAGCACCTCTTCTTTGTCGCCACCGCGCCACAAGACGGACGCATCAACCTCTCGCCCAAGGGGCTGGATGGCCTGCGCGTGCTGGGCGACAAGCGCGTGGCCTATCTCGACCTCACCGGCAGCGGCAATGAAACCGCCGCCCACCTGCTGGCGGATGGGCGCATGACCCTGCTGTTCTGCGCCTTCGAGGGCGACCCTCTGATCCTGCGCCTGTATGGCCAAGGACGGGCCATCAAGCCGGGCGATTCAGAATGGGCAACGCTTGCACCTCTATTCCCCACCCTGCCTGGCACGCGCCAGATCATCCTGCTCGACATCGAATCGCTGCAAACCTCCTGCGGCGCCGGCGTACCCCTCTACACCTATACTGGAGAACGAGAGGAGCTGCTGCGCTGGGTAGAAAAGAAAGGCGAGCAGGGCGTGCGCGATTATCGGCACGAAAAAAACCGGGTCAGCATCGACGGCCTGCCGACTGGATTATTTGAGGAGATAAAATGAAACACATCGGACTGATCGTTTTGCTGCTGACCACGACGCTGCTCGCCGCCTGCGAACAAAAACCCTACAAGCCGCCAGTGCCGCACACCGAACCAGACAAATCCGCCACCAAGCTGTTCGAACCGCAGCGCGAAGCGCTGGACAAGGCCAAAGGCGTGGGAAAGACGGTCGAACAGGCGAGCCAGGAGCTGAAAGAAGCCACCGAAAAAGCGACCGGCAACTAAGCGCCATATCTCCTTGGCCTGGAAGTAAATAGCCAATGATTCGACTAAGCAAATCATTAAACGCTTGGGGAACCCCTGATTTTAAAGACATCCTCAAAGAGGAAATTGAGCAAATGGGGGCTGAACAGCTTCCCTTGCAGCAGGGATTATCAAGCAGCAGCTATGCCCTGGATGACAAACTCCAGGTGAGGATTATCGGCATTTCCGAGGGAGCCGATTTCATACATGCAAAACTCGGCATTTTTTATACGGGGATTATTGCCGGCTGCAACTGTGCGGACGACCCCACGCCTGTCGAAGAACAGAATGAGTACTGTGAAGTGCAGCTTGATATCGATAAAATGACGGGCGAAACGACGGTAGCTCTTCTGCCGGAATAAGCGCCCTTCACGTTTGCCACCTCTCCCCTTGTGGGAGAGGGTTGGGGAGAGGGATAGCTCCGCCAAGCAGAACTTACGTTTTGAAGGAAGATTGGGTTTGTTGGTTTACGGCGCAAAAGCCGCGCCTAACCCAACCTACATATCGGGCTCAAGCAGCTTCTGGATCACCGCCCCCGCCAGCATATAGCCGAACAGCGGCGGCATATAACTGATCGTCCCGTTAACCGCGCGCGGACGCCCCGATCCTTCCACCGGTTGGGGCGGTAGCGGCGCGCTGGGCTGCTCGTCGGAAAAAACCGTCAACAGGCCCTGGCGAATGCCGTGGCGCTGCAAACGCTTCCTCATCTGGCGCGCCAGCGGACACATTTCGGTCTGGCTGATGTCGGCGAGCTTGACCCGGCTCGGGTCGAGGCGGTTGCCCGCCCCCATGCTCGAGACCACCTTCAGGCCGCGCTTCAAGCTTTCCGCCACCAGCGCCACCTTGCACGCCAGCGAATCGATCGCATCCACCACGTAATCGCAGTCTCCCGGCACCAGGTCGTTGACGTTTTCGGTATCGAGAAATTGCCGGATGACGGTCAGCCGGCATTCGGGGTTGATGTCGCGGATGCGCGCCGCCATCAGTTCCGCCTTGGACTGGCCCACGGTGGAGAACAATGCCGGCAGTTGGCGGTTGATGTTGGAAGCCGCCACCACGTCGTGGTCGAGCAGGGTGAGCCGGCCGATGCCGGCGCGCGCCAGCGCTTCCGCGCAGTACGAGCCGACGCCGCCGAGCCCGGCGACGAAGACGTGCCTGGATGCCAGCCTGGCAATGCCTTCATCGCCGATCAGAATATGGGTGCGTTCGAATTGGGGTTGCATAGAAAACCTTTTTTAGCCACAGACGGAACACAGAGGGCACAGAGTTTAAACCCAGATAACCCATTAACCCGTCATTCCGACCCCGGCTTAAAACATGCCGGGGTGACGGACCCGGAATCCAGTATTGACGCTGGTTTCTGGATTCCGGCTTTCGCCGGAATGACGGTGTTTTCGGTTTAAAGGGCAATTCGGGTTAAAAACCATTTTACCTCTCTGTGATCTCTGTGATCTCTGTGGCCATTATTTTCAAGTTATTCATGACCAGTGCCCTGCGTTTCCAGCGGCTCGACATGGATCGTCACCGCGGTATTGGGCAGGGCGCGAGCCAGCGCTTCCTCGATCCGGTCGCACAGGGCGTGGGCGTCGTTCACGCTGGATTCCCCCGGCACCGTCAGGTGAAATTCGATGAAGCGGCGCGGGCCGGATTTGCGTGTGCGCAGGTCGTGAAAGGAGGTGCCATTGGGCAATAATTTGCATATCTCCGCCTCGATCTGCCTGACTTCCTCCACCGGCAGGGCGGCGTCCATCAGCCCGCTCCAGGAGCGCCGCAGCAGGCTGAAACCGGTATACACGATGTTGAGCCCCACCGCCACCGCCATCAGTGGATCGAGTATCTGCCACGAGGGCGGCGCAAACATCACCACGCCCAGGCCCGCCACCACTCCCACCGAGGTCCAGACATCAGTCATCAGGTGTTTGGCATCCGCTTCCAGAGTGATGCTGTCGTACTGGGTTCCCACCTTGAGCATGGCCCGTGCCGTGGCAAAATTGAGTGCCGCCGCGAGCATCGAAACCATCAGGCCTGGGCCGAGGTTTTCCAGCGCGGCGGGGTGCAGGAATCTCCCCGCCGCCGCAGTGATGATAGATACCGCCGCCACCAGGATCAGCGCGCCTTCGGCGCCGCTGGAAAAATACTCCGCCTTGTCGTGACCGTAGGCGTGATCGACATCCGCAGGACGGGAGGCGATGGTCAGCGCCGCCAAAGCAATCAGGCCGGCGGCGAGGTTGACCAGCGATTCGACGGCGTCGGAAAACAGGCTCACCGAGCCGGTGAGGAACCAGGCGCCGAATTTCAGCGCCATCGTCGCGATCGAGGTCACGATCGACAGGTAGGCCATGCGCAGGGTGGCGTGGTTCCTCATGCCAGGCCTTTCAGGATCGCACGGGCATTGGCCGTGGTCGCCGCCGCCACCTCAGCGATTGTCATCCCGCGCAATTCGGCCAGGGTTTCGGCGATGCGCGGCAGGTGTTCCGGGCTGTTGCGCGCCTTGCCGATGAACGCCGGCGGAATGTCAGGCGCATCGGTTTCGAGTACGATGCTGGAAAGCGGCAGGGTGGAGGCCAGCTCGCGCAGCCTGGTGGCGCGGTCGTAAGTCATGGCGCCGCCGAAGCCGAGCTTGAATCCCAGTTTGATAAATTCTTCCGCCTGCTGGCGGCTGCCGCTGAAGGCGTGGGCGATGCCGCCTTTCAGCTTGGCAAGACGCAGGAATTTCAGCACCTTATCCTGCGCCCGACGGATGTGCAGCAGCACCGGCAAGTCGAACTCCCGCGCGATTTTCAGTTGTTCGGAAAAATAGAATTCCTGGCGCTCGCGGTCGTAACCCGGCACGAAAAAATCCAGGCCGATTTCGCCGATGGCGACCGGGCGGTGCAGAACGATCATCTCGCGCAGCACGGTCAAATCTTCCGGCACTGCGCTATCCACATACATCGGATGAATGCCCAGCGCCGGCAGGCAGCCGGGATAGCGCTCGCAAGTCGCCAGCAGCGCGGCGAAGCCGGCGCGCTCCACGCCGGGAACTACAATGACCCCGACCCCCGCCGCGCGGGCGCGCGCCGCCACCTCGTCGCGGTCGGCGGCGAATTCGGCGGCATCGAGATGGCAGTGGGTGTCGATCAGCATGGGTCTATTCTACCTAAAACGGCACTTCACCGCGGAGGACGCAGATTCACACATTTCATGTAGGTTGGGCACCCCGTGCCCAACAAGTATTTGGGTTTGTCGGGCACGGCGTGCCCGACCTACGACTACCTAAAACGGCACTTCACTGCGGAGGACGCAGATTCACATATTTCATGTAGGTTGGGCACCCCGTGCCCAACGCATAAGGTTAGATCGTGATCGCGGAGCGAGCCACGATCTGAACCGTTTGTTGGACGAGCCCGGTTGAGGCTTGAAAGGCTATGCAAATATCTCCCCGATCCTGCCTCGCATCC
>Ga0100389_1001217_pt1 | contig 20390 bp, 16 predicted proteins | sample CryGeymeta201513_FD_81537 | JGI IMG/M metagenome (GOLD analysis project Ga0100389, IMG submission 81537) | Groundwater microbial communities from Crystal Geyser aquifers in Utah, USA - Crystal Geyser metaG 2015-13 | ecosystem: Environmental > Aquatic > Deep subsurface > Groundwater | place: USA... | reverse complement strand
TTGAAGAACGAAAAAAAATTAATTATGACCATCCATCAGTTTTTGACAGCGAACTTCTTGAAAAACATTTAAAAGACCTGAGTAAAGGAAAACCAATCAAACTTCCCATTTATTCTTTCGATAGATACGAGAGGACAGGTAAGTTTGAGATTGTTCGTCCAAAACCGATTATAATAATTGAAGGAATTTTGCTTTTTTATTACGACAACATAAGAAACTACTTCAAAATAAAAATATTTGTTGATACCGACCCCGATGTACGAATCATAAGAAGAATCAAAAGGGATGTTCAAGAAAGGGGCAGAACACTTGAATCGGTCATCAAACAATACCTCAATACGGTCAGGCCTATGCATATCCAATTCGTAGAGCCAACAAAGCAATTTTCAGATATAATAATCCCGCGTGGCGGAAAAAATGAAATTGCAATGGATATTATCATCGCAAAGATCAGAACACTTGTCGAAAAAAAAGGTTAGAGCCATGTTAAAAACCTTCAAATCTACATAAGCAAAACTCTTCAAAATATTAGTAATTTTATATCCAAGATGCTGAAACGAGTGCTTGCCGAAAGCTCGGAAAAGATTGCAGCATGACGCCTCGAAACAACGGACTAACTTATAAATTAATTTCAATCATACTGAACCCAACCATTTCTAAAACCTTCTTCTCTTAATATTTTTATTGATTCCATAATCTCTAATCTTGTCAGTTTCCTGTTTATTTCAGGAAAATTTTTTGCAAGATATACAGGCACGTACTGGCTCATAAGACTTATATAAATATCCGTTGAAAATTCCTTTTTTATAATTCTCAATATTTTTCTCAAATTCTCAATACCATTTGGAAAAACAAGAATTCTTATGATAACACCCTTTTTCATAATTCCTTTTGAGTCAAAAGTGATATTACCAACCTGTCTTAACATTTCCTTAATTGCCGAAAGCGTAAAGGTTGAAACAAAAGGTACGCCAGAATATTTAATTCCTTCTTCATCAGTTGCATACCTAAAATCTGTAAGATATATATCAATAAACCCTTCAAGCAGCCTTAAAACTTCCAAAGACTCATAACCGCTGGTATTTAAAACAATCGGCAAACTAAGCCCTTTTTGCCTGGCAAGGCGAAGTGCTGCAATTGATTGGGGTAGAAAATGAGTAGCAGTTATTAAATTTATGTTTGAAGCATTCATTGATTGAAGTTTCATCATTATTTCAGAAAGTTCCAAAACAGAAACATCTTTTCCTTTCCCCAGTTGGCTAAAGTTGTAATTCTGACAGTATACACACCTCAAATTACAATTGCTGAAAAATATTGCGCCTGAACCATTTTGCCCCGAAACGGGAGGTTCTTCCCCCTTATAGAGAGTGTAGGAAGAGATTCTTGGAACAACCTGAGAATTACAAGTTCCTTGCTCTCCCTTGAGTCTCTTTGCTCCACAGTTTAATGGGCATAAATAACATGGAGACAACAATTTATATAGTTCTCTTATTTTTTCTAATTCACTCATTAATAATTTCCTTTAACTTTTCAATTTCTGCCTTGCTTTTCTCTATAAACACTTCTTTTCTTTTGATTTTATTAATTGAAAAATATTCTTGCGGAATTAACCCAAAATTCGCACGCATAGGTTGAGGATTTTGAAGTTGATTCTGAGTTATAAATTTTATGAGTGACCCGAGCATTGTATCTTGAGGAACCGAAACTAACTCTTTGTCTTTAAGTAATCTCGCTGCATTTACTCCCGCAATAAGCCCGGTTACAGTTGATTCAGTGTAACCTTCAACCCCACAAAGCTGTCCTGCTATAAAAATATTTTTGAATTTTTTAGTTTGGAGAGTTGAAAGTAGTATTTCATTGCTCTTTACATAAGAATTTTTATGGATAGAACCGAAACGTTCAAAGTCTGCATTTTCAAGTCCCGGAATTAATCTAAAAACCTTCTTTTGCTCAGCATAAGTAAGAGAAGTTTGAAATCCAACAAGCTCATAAAGAGTGTCTTCAATATTCTCTCTTCTTAATTGAACAATAGCATGATATTTCTTATTAAAGCCTACCGGAGTAAGCGGTCCAAACCGCATTGAATCAAAACCTCTTTTAGCAATTTCCTCAACTGGAAGGCAAGCTTCAAAAAAGACTTTATCAAAATCATAAGGGGTATGCTTTTCTGCATTTATAAGTGCATTATAAAAAGTTTTATATTCTTCTTCTGTCATCGGAGAATTAAGATAATCATTAGTCTCTGTATATCTTGCTCCGTAAAACATTTTACTTAAATCAAGGGATTCCTTTGTGACAATCGGGGATATAGCATCAAAAAAGTAGAGACTGGTCATTCCCAATTTTTCTTTCATATCGTATAAAAGATCGGAAGAGGTCAAAGGACCTGTAGTTATTACATTTATTTCATCAACAGGGAAATTTGTAACCTCTCCTCTTTTAACTTTTATTCGAGGATTATCCTCAATAAGTTTAGTAATTTCTTTAGAAAATTTTTCTCGATCAACTACAAGGGCTTTACCACCCGGCAAACTGTATTTAAAAGCTACTTGAAGAATCAATGACCCGAGATTCTTGGCTTCCTCTTTTAAAAGACCTCTTGCATCCTTCATATCAAGAGAACCTAATGAATTGCTGCAGACAAGTTCAGCAAAAAGTGAAGTCTTATGAACTTCGGTCAACTTTTCGGGCCTCATTTCATAGAGAAAAACGTCTATTCCTTGTCTTGCAATCTGTAAAGCTGCTTCAGAACCAGCAAGGCCTCCACCTATAACATTAATTTTCATAAGTTTTTATATACCTTCCGGCAATTCTTTTCACAAGCCCTTTAATTTCCATCTCAGTCAGGATTTGATTTAACTTTACGGGTTTTATTTTTGTGCCAAAAGATATCGATTCGACTGTATTTGCTCCATTTTCAAGCACTCCTAGTACTAAATTTTCTTCATCGCTAAATTTTACCTCGTTCCTTTCTCTTTTTAAATTTCTAAATTCATTTATGTTTTCAAGTATATCTGAAATATCCGTCAAAGGTATTGCCCCGTCTTTTATTAGTTTATTTGTTCCTTTACTGAAGGCGCTTGTTACATTACCGGGAACAGCAAAAACATCCTTGCCTTGTTCAAGGGCAAATCCAGCAGTTATAAGTGAACCACTTTTCTCTTCTGCCTCAACAACTACTATACCAAGAGAAAAGCCACTTATTAATCTATTCCTAAAAGGGAAATTGTACTGAGAAGGTTGAATTCCTATTGGAAATTCAGATATAATTGCGCCGTTTTTTAAGATTCTTTCGTAAAGAGATTTGTTCGATTGAGGATAAATAACATCTATTCCTGAGCCAAGAAATGCTACAGTCCTTCCATTAGCGTCAAGAGCTCCATTATGGGCAGAAGTATCAATTCCGTAGGCAAGCCCACTTACGATAGTGATTCCAAGAATAGCAAGTTCATTAGAAAATTTTCTTGCAATAGATCTCCCGTATTCTGTGCATTTACGAGCGCCTACAATGCCTATTGAAAAAACATCAGAATCCTGAATTTCGCCTTTTACATAAAGAAGTAATGGAGGGTCTTTAATTTTTCGCAATTGTTCAGGAAAAGTATTTGAATTAAACGGATAAATTTTAACAGAAAGCTCCTCTGCTTTTTTAATCTCCTCTTCTGCTGCTCTATAATCATCTTTTGAGAAGTTGGGTTTAAAATTCCCGTTTTCTTCAAACTCTTTAAGCAAAAACCTGGTATTTTGTTCTCTTTTCTTAAATCTTTGTAAATTGAGTGCAATCAGATCTTCTAATTTCATAGCTAAATAATATAATTTATTCCATTTTTTAAAAGCACAGGAAAGGCAAGTTATTCAATTAATTTTGAAAAATCGACTATTTAAGATAAAATAAGAAGAGGTTGTAAATAACCTCCAGGGCGAGGTGAGCTATCCAAAAGATAGCAATTCCTGACCGGTGGTAAAAGAGCACTGCTCTTAAGCCCACGACCCTCTTCAAAGAAGAGGTGGATCTGGTGAAATTCCAGAGCCGACAGTAAAGTCTGGATGGAAGGAGGTGAAGTATGTCCTGGAATCAAACTAATCGTACAAAAAAGTTAAGAATCCTGATTTATGCAGGGATTCTCGCAGCATTAAGTTTCGTTCTTATGAGGTTTACAGAATTCCCAATTTTTCCATCTTTTCCTTTTCTCAAAACAGACTTTGGCGACATTCCAATACTTGTAGGCGCAATTCAACTTGGGCCTTTGTATGCAGTTGCAATCGCACTTATAAAAAACTTATTGTTCCTTGCAAGCGGTGGAAGTGAAGGAGGAGTTCTTGGAGTTTTTGTAAACTTTATTGCAGTAGGTACATTCGGCTTAATAGCAGGGCTTATCACAATGAGAAAAAAGAATCTACCAACTATTCTTGCTGGTCTATTTACTGGTTTTATTGCAATGGCTCTTATTATGATTCCGATAAATTTATGGTCAGTACCACTATTTTCCCCAAATTTTGCGAAACCAGAAATGAAACAAGCACTTTATGACTACATTCTTAAAATAAATCTTCCATTTAATCTTATAAAAGGAGCCATTGGTACCACTGTTACTTTAATAATTCTCACTACCTTGAAGAAAAGAAAAATTACTTAGCAACTACAAGGTTCCTTGAAATTAAAAAAAGGGGGCAAATGCCCCCTAAGTCTTATAAATACCTAATCTGTATTATTTTGCAATACTTTTCTCCAATGCTTCTTTTGCTTTATTTACGAGCTCTTCAAAAGTTTTCTGGTCATTTACTGCCATATCTGCAAGAATTTTTCTATCAATTTCAATATTTGCAAGTTTAAGACCATTGATAAATCTGCTATAGCTCAAATCATATTGCCTTGAAAGGGCATTTATTCTGGTAATCCAGAGTTTTCTGTATTCTCTTTTCTTCAATCTTCTGCTTATATACGAGTACTTCAATGCATGCATTACAGCTTCATTTGCAACTTTAAACCTTCTTGAAGCAGCAGCCCTGTACCCTTTTGCCATTTTAAGTATTTTCTTATGTCTTCTTCTAGTTACTGTTCCAGCTTTAACTCTCATAAAAATCACTCTCCTTCTTACTTAAGATAGGGCAACAAAGCCTTAATATTCTTCTTATCACTACTTGATAAAGTCCTCAAAGTAAAGTATTTCTTTTTCTTTGCCATGCTCTTTTTCTCAAGGTGATGGCTATGCCCGGCACCTAGAAAAACAATTTTACCACTTCCTGTTACTCTAAATCTTTTTGCTGCTGACTTACTCGTTTTCATTTTTTTTGGCATCTTTATCTCTCCTTTCCTTAAATCTCTTTAAAGTTTCTTTATTGGGCTCCAGTGAGAAGATCATATTTCTACCTTCCATCTTTGGCTTGAAACTTACAATAGCAATATCAGAAAAAGCCTGGATAATTTTATCTGCAAGTTCAAATCCCTTATCTGGATAAGCAAGTTCTCTTCCTCTAAACCAGAGTTGAATGTTTACCCTATTTCCATATTCTATGAACTCTCTAACCTTCTTGTTCTTTATGGAAATATCGTTTGAATCAATTTTTAGTTTATATCTCATCTGTTTCACTTCAACTTTTGTCTGCTTTCTACGCGCCTCTTTCTCTCTTTTGTTTTGCTCATAAATATATTTCCCGAGATCAACAAGCTTGCATACAGGTGGATTAGATGATGAAGCAACTGCCACAAGATCATAACCTCGCTCCTTTGCAAGGCTAAGCGCTTCTCTAGAGTTTACAACACCAAGCTGAACACCATTTTCATCAATCAATCGTACTTCTTTCCATCTTACGTTTTCATTCGCAATTACATCCTTTACTTTAATTACCGCACCTCCAAAATAAAAAATAGGTAACCAAGGCTACCTTTAATTTCTATTTATAAAACCTTCTCACAAGCCTCTGGCTGTTTAAGGTAGAGCATACGCTCATTTATCATACATAATTATAATGAATATTCAAAGTTAATCAATCACCTTATCTAAAATTTCTCTGTTAATCCTTGAAATAAGCTCATTAAGTTGCATCGTGCCTAAATTACCCTGTCTTCTCTTTCTTATAGAAACAGAGTTTTGTTCAATTTCTTTATCGCCGACAATAATCATATATGGTACTTTTTCCAGTTCTGCATCTCTTATTTTTGCATTTACTTTCTCATTTCTGTAATCCGCTTCTGCTCTAAATCCATCCTTAAATAGTTTTTCATAAACATCTTTTGCATACTCAGCGTGTTTATCAGCAATTGGCAGTACTTTAATTTGAACAGGAGCAAGCCAAGTAGGAAATGCACCTGCATAATGCTCAATCAAAGTTCCAAAAAATCTTTCCATAGAACCAAGCACCACTCTATGTATCATAATAGGCCTGTGTTCTCTACCATCCTCCCCAATATAAGTTACATCAAACTTTTCTGGAAGAGCAAAATCAACCTGGACGGTGGGTCCCTGCCATTCTCTACCTATTGCATCAACAAGTTTCACATCAATTTTAGGGCCATAGAACACTCCTTCCCCGGGGTCAATCTTATAAGGGAGACGAAGAGTTTCAACAGCAGATTTAAGCTTATTTGTAGCAACTTCCCAGTTTTCAAGTGTACCAACGAATCTGTCTGGCCGTGTTGAAAGATAAACATTGTATTTAGAAAAACCAAAGGTCTCAATCATATATTTGGTAAATTCAATTACTCCAATGATTTCTTCCTCGAGCTTTTCAGGTGTTACAAAAAGGTGTGCATCATCCTGGGTAAAACCTCTTACTCTTAAAAGACCGTGCAGTACACCTGCTCTTTCGTATCTATAAACTGTTCCAAGTTCTGCAAAACGAATTGGGAGATCCTTATAACTTCTTGTCTTTGATTTATATATCATAATGTGGAATGGGCAGTTCATTGGCTTTATCTCATAAGAACCCTTATCAACTTTCATAGGTGAAAACATGTTTTCTCTATAAAAATCCCAGTGACCCGATGTTTCCCAGAGTTCTGCTCTTGCAATATGCGGAGAGTAAACAAATTGATAACCTCTCTTAATGTGTTCTTCTCTCCAGAAATCTTCAATTACTTTCCTAATTATTGCTCCCTTCGGATGCCATAATATTAAACCAGGGCCAAGATCCTCATTTATACTGAAAAGGTCAAGTTCTTTACCAAGTTTCCTGTGGTCTCTCTTTTTTGCTTCTTCAAGAAAGTTCAAATAATTTTTGAGCTTCTCTTCGGTTGAAAATGCAGTGCCGTATATTCTCTGGAGCATTTTGTTCTTTTCGTCACCTCGCCAGTATGCACCTGCAACCGAAAGTAACTTGAAATGTTTTGCATAACCGGTTGAAGGTAAATGAGGACCCCTGCATAGATCAACAAAATCTCCCTGCTTATATATTGTAACTGTTTTTTCTTCAATCTCTTCAATAATTTCAACTTTATAGTCCTGACCCATATCTTTGAAAAATTTTATCGCTCCTCCCTTGTTTAAAACTTCTCTTTCGAATGGAAGATTACTTTCAATAATTTTCTTCATTTCAGCTTCGATATGCTCAAGATCCTCAGGTGTGAACGCATGTTCAACATCGAAATCATAGTAAAAACCATTTTCAATGGCTGGACCTATCGCAAGTTTGGCATCCTTGAAGCGATGTAAAACTGATTGCGCCATAATATGAGACATGCTGTGTCTTAAAATTTCCTCACCTTCTGATGAACCAAGGTCTACGGGTTCCACTGAACAATTATTAACTAATGGCTCAATTAGGTCCATGAGCTTTCCATCTATCTTTCCTGCAATAGTTGTATTAGAAAGAGCATTAGCATCAGCCAAGGCTTCTCTCAAAGTAATTCCTTTGTTTAAAAAAATAGCTTTCCCACTTATTTCAATTTGAATGGAATTTTCCATTTTCTCCTCCAGAAGTATGGTGGGCGATAGTGGAATCGAACCACTGACCTCTTCGGTGTCAACGAAGCGTTCTACCTCTGAACTAACCGCCCAATTTCTTATAATTTATACGGAATTTGACTTTTTTGTCAAGGTTATGTACAGAACTACATAAATCCTGCTAAATTAATTTTTTCAATATATTCATAATTATCACATCATAAACGTTATCTTCATACGAATAGATCGTAAATACAAAAATTCTACTTAAATATATTCTATGAGTTTTATGCTTAAGATTTTAGACTTACAAATTAAATGAAGAAATGAAAACACAGATTTTGAACATATCTCTCAACTATCCTGAGCAATTCTTACATTTTTTAGTATAGTCTTCTAATGTATGGGGAAGTTAAGTTTATAAACACAATCACCAGTACTTACGAAAATATTGTTATTAGCTACTTTCATCGATATTACTGCATGTAAATCTTCCTTGTTTATCTGATAGAAAGCTCCGCTTTTGAACTGGAACAGACCATTTGAACTACCGAAATAGACACTATTATTGTTGCATACGATAGAGGTAATGTACCCAATTGCACAAGGCAAGGAAGTTATTGTTTGGTTATCTTCGATAAGATACAACCCATTTTCAGAAGCGACGAAAGTTCCTTGAGGGGAAATACACATAGCTGAAATAAACTTGCCTTCAGTTCCTTTAAGTATACTGGCTGTTTTTCCCCCATCAGAATATATAATAATGCCGTTAGACTCTGTTAGAACATAGATTATATTATTATGAAAAATTATATTTCTAATCTTTATTTCTTCTCCAATAACCGTACCATCCCTAACTGTAACAGCCGGAATGTTTGAATCAACTCTTTCCCAAACATTGTTATCGAAATAGTAAATTCCACTTTCTGAAAAATCATATAGGGAGTTCGAAATATTCTGAAGGAAATTTCTTGAAAGTCCAGAATAGTTCGGAGGATTAACGTTTGAGACATTATTCGAAATTATATAAACACCTCTATCTGTTCCTATAAATTTTCCCCCTTGAAATGTTGCCTCAGAAAAAGCCTGCTCAAGAGGCCGCCCTATATCTTTCTTAAAACTTAGTACATTTATCCATTTACCTTCATTATACTGGTAAACACCCTCGCCTCTTGCACTAACTAAGATATCTGGTATATCTGGTGAATGAAGAAAATACAGAGGAGGCGTTAATACATCAATAGGGATTGCCTGAGGATTGCCCGAGATAGGGTCCTCTATCAAACCATTTCTTATTGTTCCAACAATAAGTTTGTTGTTATATTCACCCATAGATACGATGTGAGCAAAAGTACCAATCTTTTTAAAGTCGTTACCTTCATTTGCATACAGCCCACCATCAAAAGTAGAAAAGTAAATTTTATCATTTAATACATACAAATGATTTAAATCTGGAGGAATATCCATTATCATACCTACTGATGCAAATCTGTTTGTATCTTCTACTGATGAGAGGATTTCGACGTCATTCCCTCTGTGCATTGCAATAAAAAGTTTGTTCCTTCCTATAAAAGCTGCATCAATCTTCCTTTTTACCGTTGAAAGTTTGTTCGTTTCTATATCATAACGATAGAGATTTATTAAATAAGGGGTATTTGTGTACTCATTTGCAAAAATATAGAGATACTTAGAAGAGAGATAGAGCTTTGTAATACCTACTATATTTTTATAAAGCTGTATAAACTGTCTGCTCTCCGGATTGTAGCTGTATAAGCCAGACTGGCATCCTATAAACAGGGTATTGTTTTTTTCGCTGTAATAGAGTGCTCGAGCCAGAGAGAAAGGCGTTGGTGCAATTTTATTTTGTCCCTTACTATTTAAAAGTATAAGTTTACTGTTTCCTTCCACAATAAAAATTCCATTTGGAGTGATGGTAAAATCTGAAGGACTCCCTCTATACAAGACAGTAAAATCCTTACCATTTTGGGAAAAAACAATACCGTTCTCAAGGAGGAGATAAAGTGCTCCATCCTGCGATTCTTCGATCTTATAGACAGCAGGTGAAGGAAGTCCTTTGTTTATCGGTACCATTGGCATACTTACCGTTTCCTCTGACCTCACCTCATTTAATTTGTAATTCAATATAGTATCTTTCTTTTCAAGAAGGATACTTTCTTCAAGCGTTTCGTAGCTATCCTTCTGAATAACAAAGTTCACAACTTTATCGCTTGTTTTGATATAGAAATCACAAGGTGTCTTCAAAGGCTCCCTGTTCAACAAAAGTACTTCTGCCCCTTGCGGGGATGTATTGACCTGAATGTGATACTGCACAGGGGTAAAATATTCTTTTAGAACAAAAATACCCATAATGACTGCTACTACAATAATAATAAATCCCACGGGTCCGAAGATACTTAAAGGATTTGCATCACTTCTTTCTCTTTTAGATGTTTTCAACTTATGCATATTTTTACCTCATAAAGGAGGCGGCACTGGATCATTGGCAAAAGACACAGAAGTAAAACTTGTTAACAGAAACGTAATAATCAAAGCAAAAACTACAAGCTTAAAATACTTCTTTCTCATAATATACCTCCTTTAAATTTTATCATTTTTTTTCTTTTCGAAAATTAAAAATTGATTTCTTTTCCTTGCATTTTCCAAATTCTCGCCTCCTACTTATCATTCAAGGAACTCTTCCCTCTTTCACAACCATCATCTCCTTTCAAAGGGTTAAAACCTGTCCTGAACTTGTTTCAGGATTTGTTCCTCTTTTATACTCCTCTGTAACCTGCGCTCTTCTTCAGCAAGTTATAATAGCTTAATCGTTTTTTTTTGCAAGAGATTTTTTAATTTCTCCTCTATATAGAATCCGCTGAGAAAGAATGCGGATAAATTGCAAAGGCGGCAATTACAGAAGAGTAAGAAAGGAGTAAAGACTCTCAAACTTGAAAAAAGTTCCACTATTGTATTCGTCTTTGCTTTAATAATATGTTCGTATATCTTCTTTATTTTGCTTTTAAGTTTTTTCTCAAGAGCTTCCAGAACATCAGGATACACAAAATCAGAACAATTAATAGAGGCAGAGAAAAAGTTTTAAACTTAGAAAAGGTCTCAGTTTTATTCAGGGTATACACAATCACTTTGCCATTTCCTTTGAAATTTACAAAGGAAAGGAAAAAAGTATTGGATGATATGAATCCTCCATGAACTGCTTCTCCTTCTACTTCTGGAGCATCTGCAATCTTTTCACAATTTCCGTTTGAATATGAATAAATTTCACCAATTATTTTGCCACTATCTTCGTACCAGAATATAGGTATAATAACGCTCTTAGTTTCTTTATCAAAGAATAATACTCTCACATATGAATGTACCTTGGACACTTTAGATGGAAAACTGCCTTTAAAGTTATAGCTTTTTCCTTTATTATCAACTATTATTAAGAATGGATTTTTTTGTAAAATAACTAATTCTTTAGTAATAGGATTATACATGCAACGATAAAAATTTCCTTCCACGCCGGTATTAATGTATTGCCAAGATATACCTCCATCCGTAGAATGCTTAACGCCTCCCCAATTCCCCATTGAACTACGCCAAACCCATAACTCTCTCATATTTTCTGGATTAAATAGTATCCCCTCGACATCTTCCGGAGTCTTTCCTGGAAGAGAAACCTCTCTGAAGCTCTTTCCGCCATCTTTAGTCAAGAGAATTTTTTGAAGACTGACTAAATAACCGGCTCCTTGTTGCGATGCACGGATCACAAAACATTTCGATGAAGATAGTATATCTGGCACAACAATAAATGGAGGGTCAGGAGAAGAACTTCCAGTGCCTGGCACTTCGTTAACGATTTCTCCATTACCTCTCAGTACATAAATAGCAAACTTCTCCTTACCCTTAATTCTGCCATAGACAAATACAGGAGCGTTGGGCAAGTGAGCAAATGTACTCATTATTGGACTTGCATACTCAAATGTATCAATTGGAGTAAATTTTGATGTCAAGTTTTTACTTTTTAATAGATGAGTTTTTTGAGGAGGCATGCTGTCATCGTATTGATAGCCTAATACGCCATCTTTATCAATACGGAATACATATACGCCTTTTGGAACTTCAAAAATTTCTGGCTGTATAGGAGCCCCTAAGACAGGGGCTCCAGCACATAAACTTGAAAACAAAAATATACACACGATGAAAATGTTAATAACCTTTCTCATCTTTCTACCTTTAATAGTAAAAATATTTTACCAATTGATTTCCTGAGCTTGGGGAATAGTCGTAGTAGTAGTGAACCATGTAGTCATAATCACGATTTCTGGGTGAATCAGCCCAGTATTTTGTCCCGTGTTGCGACATCCAGCCACTGTGGTATCCATCTTCGTTATAACTTCCGTCAAAATGATGCGTTTCGAAGATATTTCCATCATTTCGGCATATACCAATTCCTCCAACGTTATTAATTGCCTGTGTTGCGAGATAATATCTTGAGTTTACAAAATACTGCTGATCAGCGGTATTATCCTTGACGTCAGCATAGTAAGGTGAATAATTCCACTTTGGATGATATACATGATACCAACCATACATTTTACAGGCTAAGGCTCCTGCTTTCAAGGATTCTGAAGGCCAAAGTCCCTCCCATTCGTTTGGTAAAACATCCTGGACATAATCATAAAGAGGAACCGCAGCTCTTACATCTCCCCAATAATTAATATTACTGGAATGAGTGAAATAAACTGTTATGCTGCTTGGCCTTATCTGTTCGTTGTCTGTTGTTATTTTTGTATCATTAGCAGTGATTAACCCTTTTTCTGCTTTAAGATCTGCATCTGTAGGTCGTAAATCTTTAATAATATCGCCTCTATAATTTTTAACCAATCCTGTTCGTTCCATTTCCTCTTCTATTTTAACGGAAGCAACTTCTTCACTTGTCCCAAATCCATAGCCACTATCTACAAGCACCTTATAAGAAGGGACAATAATCCCTCCTATCTTCCAATTATTATCCTCCTTATCCATTACGATAACCCTATAGTTTATTCCATTATACAGCCATTTCTCTTCCCTGTCCAATCGCATATCAATTCCACAATAGAAGAAACGTTCTCCATCCAAGTTAGCATTCCTAGAAATAGAAGCACCTATTGCTGGAATAATTTCTTTTGGAAGTTCTTTAATGTTGACAAGTTTATATTCCTTCTCCCTGAAGAACTCTGAAGGATAACGAGAAGTAAAATCCTCCATATCTTTCCTTTCTGATTCAACAAAACAGTTTATGTAAGAGGGAATATCACGGTTATTTACTGCCCCTACCATATTTTTGATTACAGAGAGACATTCATCAGATTCACTTGCTCTTACAGTGATCTTTGGTTCAAACCAAGCCACCGATAGACCCACCATCATAGTTATGGTTAAGAAAACAATCACACTGTACTTTAAAATTTTCATTTCTTACCTCCTATGGTAATTTTTACTCTTCTGTAATCTGTGATCTTCTCAGCAGATTTACTTCTCTCTAACCTGCGGTCTTTCTCAGCAGGTTATATTTTTATTTTCTTTTCACAAATCCCATAATTGCTTCCTTTTCTTTAAATTTCTTCTGCTTGCCTCCTTACTCAAGGTTTTTAAAGTTTTGAAAAAGATTCAACAAACCCTACTCTTATAAAATTCACATTTCCCCTGCATTTTTCAACAAAAACCTTTATAAATTCAATCTGCCCTAAACTTCCCACTACTGCTTCCGAATTTTTCCACCAACAAGCCACTTCGTCAACATCAATTTTCAGCAAACCACACTCTTATTGCACCACCTCCTTAAAATAACTAACTTAATTGCTATATCGTTAAATATCAGCTCTCATACTCTCTTAAAAAATTCTTCTCTCATATATAAGACTCATAAACTTGGAAAAAGTTCCGCATTTTTGAAAGAATTTTTAAAAAATTTTTTACCTTATCAAATTTCGCAGTGTTTCCTGAATTGGTATGAATTCGCAAAAGTCAGGATGAGATAGTATATTTTTACCTACCCGGCCCTTTTCGTTGAAATTTGAGGAGATTCTGAGCATCTTCTCGAAAAAATATCCTAATAAAGTAGAGTCTTGTTGTATGTATAACTACCTATTCAGCCACCTATGTATGGTATTAGCACAGAATTAAGACTTTTTATCCGTTGGAAAAGAAATTGGTACTACTACCTCTTTTTAGCTTTAAGGTCAGCAAGAATAATTTTAGGCGTAACGTCATTTACAGTATGAAAGTCAATCCTAAAGGAAATAGTGCTTATATTATTTGGCAATGGAAATTTTATGTTTATGCTATTTACTTTTGAATTTATTACAGGACTTTCAAATATTTTTTCATCATCTGCATAAGCTGTTAGTTTGGCATCTGATTTTACTTTAGTGCGATCGTCAAATCCAAAAATGCAACGTACTTCAGAGTATTGACCTTGTAGTATTTTGTATTTTATGAAGCTAAATTCTCGAAGATCTTTTCCATCATCAGTTAATCCATTTATACCTAATCCATGCTGATATGATTTACCAATGATCATAAATTCAGTATTCTTCTGATAAATATGTCCTTCCTCATCTATATACATATACCACTGATTAAACCATAGTTCAACACCTTTACCTTCGATGTCAAAAAAAGAGGTACCATTTGAATCTATATATTCAAATTCCTCTTTACCTGTCTCTTTACAGCCATATAAGAAAGAGCTTACTACAGCCAAAATCAAACAGACAATAATTATTCTCTTCAAATAGTACCTCCTAATCGATATTATATCTTAAACAAACAATAATTTGCTAAATACAAAAGGATTATTGAATAGTATTAGTATAATAAGCATACGGATTAGACGTCGAATTTGGATTAGGGTCAGGTTGATCATACTTTGCAGGGGCACAGAATTGTGCCCCTGCAACTTAGCTCAAAAAACTAACTAATTGTTATAGACGCTTATACAATATACATAGCTGTCTGCTCCAAAGTACACCTTTCCCTGATAAATAAGAGGCTTAGACCAAATTGTTTTTTGTGTTTTATAACTCCACAATAGAGTGCCTTTATCTGCATCAATACAGTAAAGAGTACCATATGCTGAACCAAAATAAATTTTCCCGTCAATAATAGTTAAAGGTGACTGTAAGAAATCGTTTGTTAATACATAATGCCATATTGAATCTCCGCTGTCTGCATTGAAACAGTAAATACCTCCGGCACCGACATACAACCTGTTTTCATAAACTTCAGGAGAAGTATTGCTACGTATGTTATCTTTCTGCCAAAGTAAATTACCATTTTCTGCGTCGAGACAATAGATTCCGTTCGAAGGTGTGCATACATAAACCTTTTCATTGTAGGCAGTAGTATAGAACATAGGGAGAAAATCAAGTTTTTCTCCTATCCTGTATTTCCATAGAAGTTTTCCATTCTCTGCATCAAAACATCCAATGTAATCTATCCCCTGTAAACTGGCATATATCTTACCCTGGTAAAAAGCAGGAGAAGAGTCAATAGGCGAATTTGTCGCGTATTTCCAGATCAGTTTTCCATCATTTGCATTAAAACAGTAAAGATATTCTCTTGAAATTAGATAAACTTTTTCATTATATACAGCAGGGGTGGAGCCAGAATAAGGCATGGATGGGAAATCATTAGGCACAGCAAATACAAGCTGTTTCCATAATAAATTGCCATTATCCGCGCTTAGACAAATAAGATAGGCACTTAGCTGGCCTTTGCTATCACGATTATAGGCATGAATATAGACTTTTCCATCGGAGACAACTTGCGAAGAGTATAAACTACTTCCTTTTTCGTTATTATAAGCAATGCCTACACTTTTTTCCCATACCAAATCGCCATTCTCTGAATTTAAACAGTACAGCATGTTACCCTCAGAAGCTATAAAAATATCTCCCTGATACAACGCAGGTGAAGAATGTATCGGACTATCTGCAATCTGCCTCCATACAGGTTCATTTTCTACGCAGAGTTCTATAACTTTTGTATTATTGCTACTATCAGATTCTTTTATCACATTATTTGGATTAATGACAACCTTTATGTTGTGGCATCCCTCCAATGCTTGCCATTTTTCTGTAAAAGGAAACATTTCATAATTTCCTGCAACAGGAATAGGTATATTTTCGGTTGTAAAATTTTTATCATCAATATAAAGTCCCATAGTAGTGAATTTTGTTTCAGATAGAGTAACATTGCTTGTATTATCAATTTTTACTTTAAACATGATAAGATCTCCTTCTACTGGATTTGTTGGTTCATAGGATATATCGTCTATTTTGAGAGTTACCTGCTTTGAAGCACATCCTGAAAAGGTAAACCCAAGTAAGCCAAAAACAATTATTAATAAAAACAAAATTCTTTTCATTAACTTTTGCCTCCTTATCTATTTTAGTCTGAAATAACACAAGGTCATAGGGAGATTTTATCTTCTTATGGTTTAACATTGTTTTTATTAATACAACAACTATTTATTCGCACAGTGAATTACTAGTTGCAGTCAATATCCCGAACTATACCAAAATTCATAGGGTAAAAAAAGTCTTCACTACCCGAAAGAACTAAAGGATATGAAGAGTACATTTGGATAACCTTATAATATCCGCCTAAAGACATCGGACAGTGATAACGGTCATTATTATGTCCATCCACTAAGAGCGTGCTACCTCCAGAATATACAATCATCGTGTGCCAATTTGCTGAATTAGGGTCACTAGCATTTTCCAGCACATCGCCTTTAATAGCAGAAGAAAGATTAGAGGATTCATATCCTCTGCTATGCGAGGTTAAAAAGTTTCTTAAACTACCTACACCGACCCATGAGTTAGACCATGACCACGAGTTAGAATATATGTTAGCATCTTTTTCGTCGTCCAGCCAAGTATAATTACTATTATATTGATATTTATTGTATATACCTGTACCCTTATTGTCATAATACCATCCATTTGAGTAACTCGATGTATCTTTAACCATCCTACTACCGGCATAGTTCAAACATTGCGACACATAGTTTGCACAATCCCCACCGTAAGCATTAGGGTAACTAAGTCCAGGATTAAAGTCTATATAGTTCCGATTATAATAATTGTCATGATGTCCAGATTTTGTTATAGAATCAAAATAATGATCAACACAAAAATCTGCGTACCAAAGTGCATTATCTGGATTATATGTGGCTTGTGGATAATACGAACCAGAAACCTCATTTGTGTAAGAGCTATTTACTTTAGAAGAGGAAGATGGGGCTTGGATGTTACTTTCCTCACTGCTCACAAAATCAGGAGATCTTGTTAAATCTGCTCCCTCGTCATAACTGTCCTTCAAAATCTTCCAAGAATCGTCTTTTCTTAAGAGAACAACCATATGGTAAAGACCTATTCCAGAAGTAATGCTTGTAGTGGCATTTTCAACCTCTTTTTTTAATTCTTCTATCCTGTAAGGTAGATTTTCTTTGAGTAACGGATCCTCTGTTGTTTTATAAAGCTCTTCAAGCTCTTTCACAACGGGTAGGTTATTTACATCAATATTTTCCTTTTCTCTTGTCCATAGAATTGTTATCCACTCGTATACCTCAATGGATGCTTTATTATTATTAACTTGAAAACTGTCTTTTATAGCGTAAATATCGGAATGCATCTCATTTATAGTTCCATTAAACTGTTTGATCCAATTGTGGTAGAAATTAATTCTATTTGCTTCATGCGTTCTTAGTTCAATAGATTCTCCTGAATAATCATTCAGAAATATATTTGCTTTCGAACTGTTTACAATAGCTTCGCTTCTTGTTTCATAAAAGCTGCTTAAGAACTGAACAGTAGAGTTTTCCAAATTTTCATCAGCTACAACTGTAGAAAATGAATTAATATTAAATAAACCTAAAGCCAAGGTTACCATAATGAGCACTGCTAAAATCTTTAAAACTTTTTTATTCATTTTTTATCCTCCTTGGATAAATTTTATATATCTTCTAAAAACTTTAAAATAAGTCTTGAAGAGATTCTGCTTGCCAAAATCCTGAAACAAGTTCAGGACTAAAGACTTCCTGATGCCGCTTCCGCAGTTTTCACCAAAAGCTGTCTCATTGACATTTATTTCTTTGTAATCTGCACTTCTTTCAACAGATTTATTTTTAGCTAAATACTCTCATAATGCATCATCTCCTTTCTAGAATTCTTTCATCTCATATATAAGACTCTCAAACTCCAAAAAAGTTCCATATTTTTAAGAGAATTTTTAAAAAAGTTTTCTCTCTCATCGAATCCAATGCTCCTAGGAGCTCAAAATTGGGGGCAGGTGGTAGTTTTATATACCTCTCCGACTATTTTCGTTGAAATTTGAGGGGAGTTTCGGATAATTTTTTCATATAAGCCAATTCTAAAATTTGCTATCTTTTTCAAAAAGTACTACGATTTCATAGAGTGAAAAAATTGCTCAATTTGGAGTATAATTATTCGAGGCAAATATGAAAAGGAAAATTTTTTTATTTGTTATGGCAATATTTTTAACTTTTTTAGGAGCTTATCTATACGAAAAACTTAAAAATAACCCGCAGTTTAGTAACGAAATTCAATGTGAAGTTGTATATTGGGAATCAGGAGATCTTGATATTGGGCGGTTTTTATCCAAAAATATTTATGTTAAGAACTTTAAAAATGATGAAAGTTCTTTCGAGTACATAGAGAAATATGCAAAAGAATCTCTACCAATTAAAGATCCTGAGTTAGATGTAGGTGAGATTATATTTTTCAACGATAAAGAGGCTGCTACAGCTATACAAGCTGTAGCAAAGATTGATAAGAATTCTTCAGCAGGTTTTACTCTATCATTCAATTACCCAGACAAACCTGAAAGGATTAAAAAGTTCAAGCAATCAATTGTAGCAATTTATTTTAGACTTCCAAATAAGGATCCTAAATTTATTAGGTTTCCTCAACCCGTATTCGAGAACCTATTCGAGAATTAGTAGGAGAGGAGTCCCTCTCCTACTAGACTATGCTAAGGACCTACGGAGTAGTTTCCGGAGGTGCTAGTGCAATATGCTGTTGAATCCCATCCATACCAGTGCGAATATGCAAATCCCCCTGTAAACAACAATTGTATACCAAAAGAACTTCCGTTAGGAATTCTAAATTCACTTCCAGGTTTATTTGCAAAAGTTGCAGTACAAGCTGCTTGATCCCTTGAGTTAGCATATTCTACATCCCAGTATGTCCTGTTCACCGACGGTGTGGGGTCGCTATGATCATAAACAATAATTGCAGGAATTGAGTAAGTCCACGATAAAGTGGGTGATTGACCAATTGTCACAGTATAAGAAACATTACTTACCGTGCTGGTAGGATCCCAATCAAGCAATGTTTCTGCTGAGGATAAAGGTACGTTATATATCCACGCAAGGTAAGTTTGATAACCTGAATTATATAAATACCATCCAGGAATCGTAGAATAATTGGTATAAGCAACAGCCCAATAATCGTAGGTATTATCCCCTTCATTTACTAACTGGTAAAACTGGATACCGTAACTCACTTTCCCGTAAGGTGATCTTTCACTATAATTTGTGCAAGAGCCTTTAAGTACCCAACTTGCACTTGCCTGAGTGCCTAGTTTCGACGAAGACCTGGCATCTGATAATGAATCGCTGTAAGTTTCTTCTATCCAATTGGTAATTGATTCCAAATCAGGAGTTTCTAAGTTTGAACGCCCTTCAATTTCATCTGTAGCTCCATTGGGAAGTATTCTAAGCCCATACAAAACCGAATTGTATTGCTCATCATCACCCCAGTCTAATTTTATGCTTGGATTGTGAATTAAAGCAGTTTCTTCCATCTCATTTCTTAATTGCTTAACATCGTCTTTGTTTGTTGGAATATCTTTAACGCTAAATTTTACAAGCCCTTTTTCAAGCTGTTGCCTAAGAAGATTTTTATCGCCAAAAGTAATGAAACACATACCAGGCTTTGACAAAGGTAAAGAAGAAATATCTTTTTCATCTACGATTTTTGTATTATATCTTGCCTCTAGTGTCTCAAGAAGTAAACCATATTTACTGGTTGAATAGGACGGAATTACTACAAAGACATCTATTGGTTTCCTGCTAATACTTTCAATACTATTTGAGGATCTGCCCAATGTTTTACTTTGCAAAACACTACTAAGTATTAAAGCAAAAATCAAAAATAGAAACACCAACTTCTTCATTTTTAACCTCCTAAATTATAGTTTGTTTTTTAAAACAAAAAAAACACTTTTCGGTTTAAATGTCTCGCTTAACGCTCAAAACATTTTCCATTTTCTTTCTTTTTCTTCTTTCCACCTCCTTATCACCGGAGCCTTGCCCTCATTCATGATACCATCACCTACCTTTCCGAGGGAGATTTCGCTCCTGTGGAAAATTTACTTCTCATATATATAATGCTTGAGAGTGAAAAAAGTTCGGTCGGGAGCTTTAATTTT
>Ga0100389_1001210_pt1 | contig 20427 bp, 10 predicted proteins | sample CryGeymeta201513_FD_81537 | JGI IMG/M metagenome (GOLD analysis project Ga0100389, IMG submission 81537) | Groundwater microbial communities from Crystal Geyser aquifers in Utah, USA - Crystal Geyser metaG 2015-13 | ecosystem: Environmental > Aquatic > Deep subsurface > Groundwater | place: USA... | reverse complement strand
GAAAAATCTTTAACCGCGCCCACAGGTGGAGTTGCAAAGAACGCAGTTTTTGAAGATCCATTATAAATAAAATTTAACCTGCCGCCGTTTATATTTACTGATTGGGCAATGTTATCAAAATCGCCAAATCTAAACCAGGGGGAATTAGTGTCATCAAACTCATCCAAAAATACTCCTGCTGTTTGTATAAAAGGATTATAACTAATGTCTACTTCATCTAATGACCATTCCTTCAAACCGGGACCATCAATCGGATCGAGCATCATAACCATATTGCCGCTAAATAATCCTTCGTCAACATTGTTCAACTGTCCGTTATAAAAAACTACATCATTAACATAAGCATTGATGATTAGGTTATTCCCCGATCTAATCACATCAAGCTGAAGACTATTAACATTAGCAGGTATAGGATATTTTACAAGTGTTGTTAAATTGGGATTGCTGTATGATTGGATATCATCAGAAAAAACAACAGTAAGCGAGTCGCTAAAAAGGGGATCGGAAAAAAGAATTGCTACGAGAGATTTGAACCCCGCTCTTCCAAATCCTCCACCCTCTAAACCGGAACCGGTGCTGCCCGGTTTTATCTTAAAAGAAAAATTATCTTTCGAAGCCTCCGTCGGCGGTAAAATATAAACAAACTCATCGCTGTTTGAAACAAATTTTAGTTCCCCGTTTTGAGTAGAAATATTGGCATCTGTTGAAGTAAACGCCCAGCCAGTTTCGTTATTGTTATCGAATGTTTCGTGGTATCTGCTCGTTTGTGGAAGAGATACAGAAATGGTAAATAGTACAATTAAAAAGGTTCTCAGCACATAATTCATAATAACCTCCGAATGGTTAATTTCTATAGAAGGAGCAAATTCGAAATTAATTGTATCGAATCAGTCTCATTCCAAGTTATTTGGTTGAAAAATTCAGATTCCTTAAAATAAAATTACAATTTATTATCTATATTTAATATTGTCAATGATGCACGTGAGTCATTTTGTTTTGGGTTTAAACAGACCCATCCCTGGAATGCTTAATAAAATATTCCGGGGATGTGTAATGCTAATTTTATGTTTTTGTAAAAATCCTTTTCTTTCTTCATTTCATATGCATTTAACGTTATCTCAGAAGCATCATTTTTTTTGTTATAAAATTGCTGCCATATGTAATCTTGTAAAAATAAACTCCTGAGCTTAATCCCGCAGAGTTGAAATTAACCTCGTAATTACCCGGCGCTTTTTCTTCGTTTACAAGTGTGGCAATTTCGTTTCCGAGCACATCGTAAACTTTTAATGAAATATTTTGTACAGACGCACCGCCGTGCGTCTCAATGAAAGGAACGCTGTAACGAATTTTTGTTGTTGGATTAAACGGATTGGGATAACAATTATAAAGAATAAATTCATCTGGTAATTGCGGTTCATTTTTTACATCTGTTACAATCTGATGCTTGAAAATATACAAACCGTCGTTTCCATCGGCAAGAAGAACATGAACGGTACCGCTGTTCTTGTCTTTCTCTGAAGTAAATGCTTTTACGCCTACAGCATTTCCGTTAGTTTCCTGTTGTGCTACTTCAAGAGGGTTTTCAGGGTTTAGAATATCGAAAATGCGCAAGCCATTATCTTCATCTGCTACATACATGTACTTTTGTAAAATCGATACATCGACTGCTTTTCCATCTATTTCATCTACCAATTTCAAAACCGGATTGGATGGATCGGAAATATCTATTATCCCCACACCAACCTCACCGCAGGCAACATAAGCGTAGTCGCCGTTCAATCCAACCCTACGTGCATAGCTGCCGATAGACACGGAACCAATTTCTACGGGAGAGTTCGGATCACTTATGTCTATTATAATCAAACCATCACCCCCGCATGCTGCGTAGGCGTAATTGCCGCGTATTGTAACCGACTGGCAATATCCGATTGTATTTATAAAACCAGCCTCCACCGGATTTTCTCGATCCGAAATATCAATAATTCTTAAACCTCCAAAATCATCTGCAACGTATGCATAATCGCCTTCTACCACCACTCCCATTGCTTTTCCCGGAGTATTATAAGTAGATTCGACAATCACATCAGCGCCGTGATTCTCGAATCTGGATATTCTCAAACCATTATAACCATCTGCAGTAAGTGCTTCATCTTTACCATCATTCCGCTTCCTTAGCAGTATGTCGAATGTTTGAGATGATGAATTTCCATATATTTGTGTTCGATATCCCGAAGTGGCTGCCCATTGGAATCTATAGAAGGATACTCCCGCTGATTGTTGAGCGGTTGCTATGGTTTCATCCAGGACGGATACATTTCTCGAAAAACCGCAGGTTGGATAATCATCAAACGGTTGAGGCACAGGTTGGTATTCAAAGTCCAATATTTTAGCTCCTTTCTCTTCATCCGCAACAATGACAAAATTTCCTTTCTGTACAGCGGTTCTTGCATTTCCATCAGTATTGAATTGACCAACCTGATTCGGAGTGGTAGGATTTGTAATATCAATAACTGCAATTCCGTCTATCCCTCTGCCGACGAAAGCATAATTATCACCCAAATAAACACCTTCTAGAAAACCTCCTTGATTAAATGCCCCAACTTCGATAGGATTTGCAGGATTACTCACATCAAGTACCCTTAAGCCGCTAAACATATCAATAACATAAGCGTGATTATTCTTTACTTCGATATCCAGCGCGGGACCGGTTGTTTGGTGAGAACCAATAGGTGTGGGGGTTGCGGGATTACTCACATCAAGAATTTTTACTCCATTTGTTTGATCGGCTATATAGACGTTGCCATTTTCGTCAACCGCAATTCCATTTACGCTCCCTCCTGTAAAGTAGCTGCCAAGTTGAGATGGGTTAGCCGGAGTGGTTATATCCCAAACTGCCATACCCGCAGGACCATCAGCAATGAATAATTTGTTTGTGTCTGCGCGGATTTGATTGGCAAAACCGGGAGTATCGAATACTGTAATAGTTTGTGGATTTAACGGGTCTGTTATGTCAATTATAGTGACACCGGCTTTACCGAGAGCTGCGTAAACGTAATTATTAATTAATTGAATATCATAAACTACACCGGGAGTAACAGTTCGTCCAAGAAAAAATGCTTGATTGGTATCCGTGTACTGAATGAAGTCGATATTACCCCCGTTTCCAACCGCTGCAATATTTGCATTAGCATCTACCGCAAAACATGGTCCGTCGGCAAATCTAAATTCGAGATTTAAAGTATCCCAAAGTGCAGGTTCAGAAAAAATAGTTATTTCATGATTTACGGCTTGATCCAGTGTAACCAGAAGTTCCGCTGCGGCATGCGAATGAATGAGAGTGGTTAATAAAAGCGCGTAAAGAGAAAATATTCTAAAAGATTTCATATTAACTCCTTTTGATGTTATTTTAAATAAAGCCTGAAGTATTTTCCATATTTGTTTTTGTTATTGAATAATTTATTTTATAAATATTTGTTTTCCGAGTGCTTTGCAATTTTCAACAAAATATAATGATTTTCTATTTATTTCACTAATATTAATTTTTTTGTTGCAGTAAAACTGCCAAATTGAAGCTTGTAAAAATATACTCCGCTACTGTATTTACTTCCGTCAAACTCAACCTCATACACCCCCGGTGCTTTTTGTTCGTTTACAAGTGTTGCCACTTCATTACCGAGTACATCATAAATTTTCAAAGTAGTAAATCCAAAATCCGAAATCGTAAATTTTATTTTGGTTGTTGGGTTGAATGGGTTTGGGTAGTTTTGGTGAAGTAAATTGGTTGATGGTACAACGAACTGAGATTTCTTTACATCTAGAGCGATACTGTCGATAATGATTCTTGCAATTGTTCCATATTTACCAACTGTAAAGCCAATATTTTTGTTTGGAAAGTGAATAGAATTTAATGGCGCAGTAATAATTGAATTAACTTCTGTCCAGGTTATTCCCCCATCCGTGGTTGTTGCTAAAGAAGAATTTCCGGTGTGCTGTGAGGTGAATGCAACATATCCTTCGTTTGAATCGATAAATATAATATCATTTATTTTGGGAAGAGCATCGATTTGAAAACCGCTCCAAGTTTGTCCGGCATCAGTGGTCTTGAAAATTTTTCCATGCCAGCCTGCAACAAAACCTGTATCCCGGGAAACAAAAAACACAGAATTAAAGGAACTACTGTTGCTCAGATTTAGTTTTAACCAACTGTTTCCACCGTCAGATGATTTTAATATTCCCCCCTGATAACCGTCTCCAAATCCAACAACATACACTTCTGAAGTTGTAGCACAAAAAACATCCTTAAACTCATTCGCCGGAAAACCGTGATTCACTATAGACCAATTTTCACCGGCATCGGTTGTCTTTAGTATTAAACCTTTGCCGACAGCAAATCCAACATTTGGTTCAGTAAAATGCACAGAATTTAAAAAGGTAGCGGAGTTGCTATATTTTATCGTCCAGCTCATTCCGGCATCGGTTGTTTTAAATATTCTGCTTCTTTCAGCCAAAACAAAGCCGGTATTAGAAGATGTAAAAATCAGCGAATTTAAACGTCCGCCTATTCCGCTGTTTATTTTAATCCACTCGTTTCCTGCATTAGTTGTTTTCCAGATTTTTCCATCCGGGGTTCCCGAAATATAACCAACTTTAGAATCAGTAAAATAAACCGATGAAAAATTTTCTATATGCCCTTTTGTTTTATCACTCCATGTAGAACCTCCGTTAGTAGTTTTATAAATTAAACCTCCGTCACCAACAATTAATCCTGTTTCGGCAGTTGAAAAGGATACTCCTAAAAAATTCGCATAAAAATTTGAAGGATTCCAGACAGAGATTTCCCATGACTCACCTCCATCAGTTGTCTTATAAATCATTCCGTTCTCTGCGCATGCATACCCAGTTAACTGATTTAAAAAATATATTGATTGGATAGCACTTGCATGCGATCCCGGATGTTTAATAATCCAGTTTTCACCCATGTCGGTGGTCTTAGCAATTATACCCATTCCCCCGCCTGCATAACCCGTACAAGAATCAACGAAAAAGATTGAGTAAATGCCTAAATCGTTAACTAAAGCAGACGGCGACCAACTTAGTCCTCCATCCACAGTCTTCCAGATTTTTCCAATACCAGAAATAAATCCAACGCTATCATCAATAAAGTGAACTGAAAAGAGACTTGAGTTAAAAGAATGAGTAACATCCACCCACGTATCGCCTCCATCAATTGTTTTGATGCAGCTTGAACCGCCTACTGCATAACCACAGTTTTCACTTGTAAAATAAACCGATACCACATCACGATTAGTGTTTTTATAATTCCAGGTAATTCCCCCGTCAGTTGTTTTAAGCAATGCCTCGTTAATACCTGCAGCATAACCGGTGAACTCATCAACAAAATGAAATGAAAGAAGATTATAATCAAAACATGAATTTTGAATTGACCAATTTTCACCGCTGTCAGTAGTTCTTATTATTAAACCTTTGTCACCAACGGCTATACCAATACTTTCAGAAATAAAATGAATATCCCGTAAAGTATTTGCAGATGGATAAGGATTTAAATACTCCCACTGAGAAAATAAAGTTGTTGTTAGTCCGAGAAAAACGAGAAATAAATTTTTCATAATCACCACCAATATTATTTTATTAAAACTAATTTTTTTGCCGAGCTAAACGAGCCGGCAGTAATTGTATAAATATAAACCCCGCTCGAAAGCGTCGAAGCATCAAACTCTACAGAATAAATTCCCGGAGATTTTTCTTCATCAACAAGCACGGCAACTTCATTACCGAGTATATCATAAATTTTCAAAGTAGTATATCCAAAATCCGAAATCGTAAATTTTATTTTGGTTGTTGGATTAAATGGATTGGGGTAGTTTTGACTTAAGCTAAAATCGAGTATGCGCGGTTCATTGTTAATACCAACAACATCAGTTATAAAATGTCTTCCATTGATATAAGCTTCTTGAAGGACGGTAGACTTATACTCATCATACTGCGGATAATTTAAATTTTGTTTTTGATAAATAAGCCCGATTGAATCTTTGAGAATATAATAAGATTCCGCATTCATTACAGAAGAATATGTCCTTTCCTCCGAGCTTATAAAAAACTTGCCGGTAATAATATTCGTTGTATATTTAACCTTGTGGTTCTGCCCGAACCTGCTGTCGAATAAAATATCATTAATTTTTTTATCAACGTTTTCAATAATGTATTCTTTGGGTCCGATTATTGAATCATACAAATATAAATTCGGGTCGTTAACATCGAATCTGTAATAATTTTTGAATCCGGAAAGAGTATTTTCAATTTCAAAATACTTTTTATTGTTTACCGTTATGGAATCTCCGTTTTGCACCAACCAAAAACTCCGGACAAAAATACTATCATTTGATCCAGCCGGGAAATAATACTCATTGTATTTCCATTTGTTATTTACCGCAAACGGCAGAAAAGATTTTTTAGGATATTCAATTTTTATGTAACCGGATTCGGGAACGTATTCAATATTATTCTGAAGATATTTTGTCTTTACAATATATCTATAGTTAATAGAATAGCCGTCTTCGAGCAGATTGAAATTGAATGACTCTCCCGTAAAAGAAAATTTGCCCAATCCTGCTATGTAAGTACCTGAGATAGTATCAATATTTAAAATATTATTATTCTTTTTATAAAACCATTCAACCCACATTTTGTCTACAAATTGTACCGCTCCTATTGAATGCGGGTGCGAGGGAACTATTTTGCCTATGATAAAATTATAACCAGATGATACATTCTTGGGGTATAGTGAATCTGCTATTGTAGTTTTATAACGCAAATTGTTTGGCGGTAGACCCATTAGAGAATAATCAATAACATAATAAAAGTTTGATGTGTAAATATTCGGATAATTGGACATATAAATTGGTCCGATATTCTGAGTAAAATAGCAATTACCATTAGATAAAAAACCTTTAGAACTAAATGTTGTGTCTAAAAAATTGAAATGGTAATCAAGTACTCTTGCATTTCTGAATGTTCCGTCAGGGGCTATTTGGAAATATGTATAATCGTGTAGTTTTGTAAAATCAATTACAATGTATTCGGTTTCTCCAATTCGCCCAAATAGTATTTTACTGTTTTGATCAAAATGAAACAGAAAATTTGTTCCGTAATCAGCAAGATTTTCAATTCTAAAATATCTACTGGAATTTATGAAAGTATCCGATACAACCTTTACGGTAGTTAATGAATAAGTATGAGTAGGGGTTGTGAGGTTTACTTTTAAATCTCTTAAATATTGCCATGTATTGCCAACTTCTAGTGGAAACCAATTTTGCGCAAACGAACTTCTGTAAAACAGAAGCATAAAAAGAGTAAAAAAGATTCTTAAAAATATTTGATGATATTTTTTCATTTTAGTACAATCATTTTGTTAGATATAGTTTTGGAACCGGCTGCAAGCCGATAAATATAAACCCCGCTCGAAAGTTTACCCGCATTAAACTCAACCGAATAATTTCCCGGTGATTTTTCTTCATCAACAAGCAATGCAACTTCATTACCAAGTACATCATAAACTTTTAGTGAAACATGCTGCGTACCGCCTACTGCAAATTGAATAGTTGTTGTTGGGTTGAATGGGTTGGGGTAATTTTGGTAAAGTTTAAAACTAATGTTTTTTATTCCATCAGATTTTACACCCGTTGGATCGAGATGAAAAACAAGATAACCGGTTTCCGGATTTACTGCATATGTTGGAATAATTCCTCTATCGTTTGAATAAAATCTATAATTGAGATCGTATGTATTGTAATAAAATGAATCGGGAAAATAAATATTATCTATAAAAAAATTAGAGTTTGGCTGGTGATTTAAATGCTTTCTAAAAGTTTTGGTTGAGTCAGAGCCTTTTGAAAAAAAGTATTCTATTTCCACACTGTCAACAAAAAATATACTCCCTTGCGGGGTAGAACCACTTTTATCGTAAGGATGATTCGCCGTTATCCCGATTGTAAACATAGAATCATTTTGAATAAAGGCTGCTTCAATATTTATTGTGGGAACATAATTTGCTTTATAGAGAAACAACGAATCGCCAATTTTTATTTTTGCTTGAATTATATTAGAATTTCTTTGGTAACTAGAACCCATCGGTCCGGTTTCTGTATAATACGAATAACTATAACCCACAGAATCATTATAATGTTTCCATTCCCTTCCCCAAAATACCGGACTGTATTCTGTAGATTTATAATACCTTTTGTGACCGAATAGATCTTTATAACCATCCCCAACCGTTATTGTAATATTCCCGGATTGAAAAGTTTGACCAGCTTTTAAATTAAAATCCATCCACAATACATCACCGGTGACCCCATATCTATACATTTTATTATCTTCGTATCGGAAAAAATTATTAAAACCGCTCCCATTAATACGGTAGTACTTTATATCCGAGATAAGGGTATCATAGAGTACATTTATTGCCATTAGACTGTATGAGCTTGAACTTGATATTCCGTTATATGAATAAGAGTAACCAAGATACTGCCAAGCGTTGCCGACAGCAAGAGGGAAATAATATTCCCCCTGATAAGGATTATGGTCTTCTTTGTATAAACCGTTAAATGAAGGTGTCCCAAAGTTTAGAATGAATGTTGTTGAATCTTTTATGGCAATACTAAGCACATCCCACCCGGGAAAAACTTTTTGCCATGTAATACCGCCATCTTTACTTGAATAATCACCTGCAAATATTTCATTCTCTATGGATGAATATTTTATGTCATTTAATCCTGCACCATAATTAAAACTATAGCTAAGCGTCCAGGTATTACCGTTATCAGTTGATTTATAAATGTCTTTAGCCGCTAAATAGATAACGCTGTCGGATTGGGCGCGTTCAATCGCATTTATACTTTCATTTGCAGCAGAGATTATTTTTTGATTCCAGGTTTGACCTCTATCTTCAGAAATATATAGACTCCCCATATAAGTTCCGGCAAAAAATTTGTAACCGATAATTTTAACGTTTATAATATTTTTGTTTAATAAATTTATGGATATCCAGGTGCTGCCGAAATTTGATGATATATATACACCGCTTGATTTAGTTCCGAGCAATAAATAAGATGAATCCGGCAGTTCGGCGTACGCAATTGAGTTTATCCTCGATGGAAAAGTTTTTAACAAATTAAATGAATTTCCCAAATCATTCGAAATAAAAAATTTACCGTTATCGCAGCCAATAAAAATAGTATCTCCTTTGGATTTAATAGCAGTTAAACTAACACCGACAGATAGTATTTCTTCCCAATCGTCCCCATCATTAGTAGAACGATACGCCTTTTTATTGCTTTCACTTAAAGCATAAAAAACACCATTTGTTGAAAATTCTATAAGTGAAAAATGATGATTTGTTAATGGCGCCCAATTCATTAATTGTGCGTTAATAAATGGATGAAAACAAATTAAAAACACAAAAAGCAAATAACTCTTTTTCATAACCCACCTCATTTTAATAAAATCATTTTGTTTGATGAAGATAATTCTCCAACTGTCAGATAGTATATATACACACCGCTTGGTAAATCCTTACAATTAACTTCAACCTCATACTCACCGGCGGGTTTATATTCATTTAGTTGTGTCGAGATTTCATTACCCAATATATCAAATATCTTAAGACGAACTTTTGATCCATTATCTCCGGGAGGAATAGTAAATTTTATCTTTGTTGTAGAATTAAATGGGTTTGGGTAATTTGGGCTTAAATTTAGTTTAGCCGGTAATGTATTATGAATTTTGCTTGAAGATATAGGTTCGGATAGCCTGAATACTCCTTCACTTGTACCGGCAAAAACAAATTGATCCGTAAAAGCGAATGCATAAACGTATATATCTGTTAATCCATCATTAAACGATCTCCAGCTGCTGCCAGAATTTGTAGAGATAAATATCCCGCCTCCGCTTGTACCGGCAAAAATATAATTATCGGCGTTTGTTGCAAGTGTATTAATTTTGAAATTAGTTAAACCTGAATTTACTTCTTCCCAGCTAATTCCATTATCCGTCGAACGGAAAATACCTGAGTCAGCAGAACCGGCATAAATAAAATCATTAGAATCAACCAATAATGCATTAATTTGCTTTGATTTCATTCCTTCACTTCTTTGTTCCCAGGAAGCGCCATTATCGGAAGAATAAAAAGCTCCGAAAAGCTTTGAAGAAGCCCAAATATCTCCTAAAGAATTTGTAACGAATGAATAAACATCTCCGGGATCAACAGGAGGATTTGATTTAAACCAGTTTAGCCCATCATCGGTAGAGAGATAAATTCCACCATAAGCCCCAACAAAAATTGTGTTCGTTTTATTGATGAACATTGAACGAGGATATTGCGGGCTGCTACTTAGGTGGTTCCATGAATTTCCATTATTCGTAGAGTAAAAGATACCATCCCAAGTAGAGCAATAAATTGTACCGCTCGAATTTTTGACAATTGCATCAACCGATTCATCCGGCAATCCATTACTAATTTTCAGCCATGTATTGCCAAAGTCTGTTGTTTTAAATATTCCTAACCCTGCGTAGGTTCCGGCATATAATTCATTATTCGAACCGATTAGAAAAGATTCAACAAAGGTGTATAAAAAATTATTATTTATTTCCTGCCAGGTATTGCCCTCATTTATAGATTTAAAAATTCCATATTTATTAGTTCCTGCAAATAATAGATTATCATATTGTTCAATACAGAATATGAAATTATCCGGCAAGCCGGAATTAACGGATTGCCAATTTTCACCAAAATTATTTGATATATAAATACCGCCGGATGTTGTTCCTGCAAATGTTTTCCCCACAGAGTCCGTCAAAATAGATGTAATATTAAGGTTTGTAGTTAATCCGTAATTTACTTGATCCCATGTTGCCCCATTATTTGTTGAACGATATACCCCGTCTCCCGATGTTCCAGCAAAAATATAACCGTTATTATTTACGGAAATACACTGAACGGCGGAATATAATGTCCCATCATCTATCTTTGTCCAGTTCATTCCATTATCTGTAGAATGATAAATTCCATGGTTTTCAGTACCTGCAAAAATATTATCCGACAGATCTTTTGAAAGGGAAATCACTTTGTAAGAGTAAAGACCATTATTTATTTTTTCCCAGTTATCGCCATTATTAGTTGAACGAAATATCCCGGAATCTTTTGCCGCGATGAATATATTGTTTTGGGAATCAATTAATATTGATTTAATGTACGAAACTGACAAACCACTATTTATCCGTTCCCATGTAGTACCATTATCTGTTGATCGTATTAACTTGCCAAAATAAAAACCGGCAAAGACAACATTGTTACTATTTACTGCAAGTGAAACTATGTGATCATAGAAGAGCAAATCTTTGTATATTATCGTCCATGTTTCGCCATAATTTGAAGAAAAAAATAACTCTGTTGGACCCCAATACCATGCGGCGGCATATATATTTCCTTCAGTAGTAAAAGCTATAGAATTAACGGTACCCCCATGCGGTCCATTGGTTTGATGCCAATTATTCTGCGAAAAAATTTGTATGCTTAAAAGCAGCATAACATATAAGAAGTAAATAACCTTCATTTATTCTATTCCACTATATTTATTTTATTAATACCAGTTTCTTTGCGGCGCTAAACGAGCCCGCAGTTAATTTATAAATATATACTCCGCTGCCAAGCTTCGAACCATCAAACTCAACCTCATATTCTCCCGGCGCTTTTTCTTCGTTTACAAGTGTGGCAATTTCGTTTCCGAGCACATCGTAAACTTTTAATGAAATATTTTGTACAGACGCACCGCCGTGCATCTCTACAGAAGGAATTGAATATTTAATTTTTGTAGTTGGGTTGAACGGATTGGGATAATTTTGATAAAGCGCGAATTCATCGGGCAAACCAATTTCAACTTCAATTTCGTTTGAATATTCGAAGCTGCCGTCGAAATCAATTTGTTTTAATCTATATTGGTATTTGCCGGGGACAACATTCTCATCAGAATAAGAATAATACTTTCGTTCTGCAGTAGACCCCGAGCCTTTAACAAAACCAAAGGTACTCCAATTTTTATTAAACTTTGCACGTTGAACTTCGAAACCGAAATTGTTTATCTCTGTTGCTGTCGTCCAATTCAAATAAATTCTGCTCCCCGAAATATTTGATGTGAATGAAATAATTTCAACCGGTAAATTGCCGCCATTATCGGTTTTTAATATCGTTCCATTATCACCAACTATGATACCGGTGTAATCATTAATGGAAATTACATCAAGCAGGGTATAGGATGTTCCGCTTAATTGTGAATCCCATGTTATACCTCCGTTAGTTGTTTTTTTAATCGTTCCATTAGCTCCGACCGCAAATGCCGTAAAACTATCGACTAATGAAATTGAGTATAATCTTAGGTCAGTTCCACTTGATTGCCGGAACCAAGTTTCACCACCATCCAGTGTTTTTAAAATGATTCCACTATTTCCTGTAATATATCCAAGATTTACATCAAAAAAAGATACCTTTAATAAGGGAATTGTTGTATTGCTTTCTAATGAGAACCAACTTTCACCACCATTTGTAGATTTTAAAATAGTCCCGTAGTTTCCGGCTATATATCCTATTGTGTCTATAAAAAAAACGCTAAATAGATCATTTAATGTCCCGCTTTCTATTGCAGTCCAGTTTGTACCTCCATCCGTTGTTCTAAGAACAATCCCGGCTTCTCCGACGGCGACTCCATTTGTATTATTATAAAAACAGATATCTAATAAATGTGTAGTAGTTCCGCTATTGAGGATAGACCAACTCACTCCCTGATCTGTTGTTTTAATAATAGTTCCAATACGTCCCGCAGCTGCAAAAGTATTTAAATCTATAAACGTACCACCCGATAAACTTTGTGAAGTAGGTGAAGAAAGAATATTCCATGTAGAACCACCATCTAATGTTTTAAGAATAATTCCTGACCCGCCGACAATGATTCCCATCTGATTATTGGCAAATGCAATATCATTCAACAAATTTTTGGGACCGAAGACACGGGAAATCCATGTGCTGCCGCCGTTAGAAGAAACAAATATATTACCAGAGACGCCAACTGCTATTAAATCGTTTCCATTTAAATAACTGATACTATTGAATCCGTAACTGTTTGTTGAAGTAACATCCCAGTTAATTCCACCATTGGTTGTTCTCACTATTTTCGTATCATAAGAAGGCATCGGTCTGGAAATAATTACAGCATTTAGCGAATCAAGATAATCAACATTAATTAATTTAGCTGAGGTACCGCTGTTATATTCGCTCAAAGTTTCGCCGCCATTATGAGTTAAATATATTTTGCCTGCATCACCTGCTATAATTCCATTATTAGAGTCAATGAATGAAACATCATATAAATAATATTGCCAGCTAGAATTTATATGCTGAATATTCCAATTCAAACCTCCATCCGTTGTTCTCAAAATTGTTGCTGTGGCACCGACAATAGTTCCATGCAAAGAATCGCTAAAGCTCATTCCAAATAGCCAATGATTTACACCCGATTGAGTGATCACCCAAGTATTCCCTCCATCGGTTGTTCTTAAGATTTTACTGGAATCGCTTATTGCTACGGCTATATCTTTATTTAGAAAGCTAACGCTGTTAATATTTGCATTAATGCCGCTGAGTTTTAAATTCCAGTTTTCGCCACCATCAGAAGTCAAGAGAATCTTACCTTGATTACCAACAGCAATACCTAAATTTTCATTACAAAAAGAAACATCGGAAAGCGTGTTTTGTATACCGGATATTTGTTTATTCCATATTATTCCGCCATCTATAGTTTTTAATATCATTCCGTTATTACCCACAGACCACCCCACCGAACTATTAACAAAATGAACACTTTTTAAAGTATTCCCTTGCGGCAATGGATTTTGCCAATACCACTGTGCCGTGATAGAAACATTAATGATGAATAAGAATAAAAAGAAAATAGATTTCATAACTCACCTCAATAAAATCATTTTTTTTGCAACATCAAACGCACCAGCATTTATTTTATATATGTAAACTCCGCTCGAAAGTTTACCCGCATCAAACTCAACAGAATAACTTCCCTGCGATTTTTCTTCATCAACAAGCACCGCAACCTCATTACCAAGCACATCATAAACTTTTAATTGCACTTGCTGTGTGCTCGCTATTGTGTACTGAATATTTGTTGTTGGGTTGAATGGGTTGGGATAGTTTTGATAAAGTGTGAAATCTTTAGGCAAACCAATTTCAACTTCAATTTCGTTTGAGTATTCATAGCTGCCGTCGAAATCAATTTGTTTTAAACGATAGATGTAATTGCCGACTGAGACGATCTCATCCTTAAATGAATAATAATTTAATTCAGTTGAAGTGCCATTGCCATTTACAAAACCAATCGTTTCAAAATTTTTAATTTTTAATTTTGAATTTTTAATTGAACGCTCTACTTCAAATCCTTTGTTGTTAGTTTCGCTGGCGGTTGTCCAACTTAAAAGCACATCGTTTTTTTCTGTGCCGGCATTAAAACTGACCAACTCCACAGGTACAAAAACATGTATTCCCCGTTTTGCTAAAATTTCCGAAGCGCCCAAAGAGTAATCGTACCAGACAACTGTAAAATCTATCCAGGGCGCACCGATAGGTCCACTAATTCCCCAGCAAATTCTCGGACGTGAGGAAGTTTCCGAATTGTTGGATAAGTTTGTTGAGTCCCGCCACGTTATCCCGCCATCTGAAGACCATTTAAAAAAAATATCGGAGTTGTCGTAAGCTGGCGCAGTGTGGGAGTTATCCGACCAGGTAAAATATATTACGTCTTGGAGCGCAACAATGCAGGGAGTGTTAGAATTGCCGTCGTTGTTTGTAATATTTCCTGGCTGCGACCATGTGCTTCCGCCGTCAGTTGATTTTAATAAATAAATTTCATCGTGGTTGAATGTAATAATATCATCCGATGCTATATAAATTCTTCCCCCGAAATCTGCCGTCATAAAAATTCTATTTTGCGGACGATCATCATTGGTAATATTGATCGGCGTTGTCCAATTTGTTCCGCCATTTGTAGATTTTGAAAAGTATATATCGCTTAAAGGATATGTGGTCATTTCTGTCCAGGTGCAATAAAGTGTGTCCCAGTCGGCGGACAACTGCACCCAACGGGAATTTGTTAAAGGCGAATTTGAGATGTTCTGCACCGGTGACCAGTTCAATCCGCCGTCCGTAGATTTAGTAAAATATATCTCGGCGAAGTTGTTAATCTTCTGTTCCCAAACTGCGTAAACCGTATTCCAAACGGCTGCTATCTGCGGAGTAATTGCGCCCGAAGAGATGCCGGAAAGTCCCTGCATCGGACTCCATGTTTGTCCGTAATCCGTCGAACGTTGAAATATGATTTCATAATCGCCCGCCAATTGATGATAAAGAACATATACATTTTGCCCTGAAGCTGCAACGACGGGCCATCCACAAACGTTGGATGAACTTGATATTAATTTATTTGCTCCCCATGTCGTTCCCAAATCTGCCGAGTACTTGAACATAATTTCTCCATTATTTCCCCAGACGACAAAGAAATCATTCATTATTGAATATACAGAATGATAATCCGAAGTTGCGCCCGGCGCATTGGAAAGATTATAGGCGGGGTCAAAAACTACCTGCGCATTTGTTAACAGAGTGAAACTGAAAACCAAAAGTAATAATTTTTTCATGATGTCCTCGCGAATAATAAAACATGCATTGTTAAAATTTAGTTATCGTAAAATTATCATTTTTTTAGTTTGAATAAATGAACCGGCTGTTAGTTTATAAAAATAAACTCCGCTTGATAAATCTAAAGCTCCGCGCGTGGCGGAAAACTCAACCTCATACTCACCCGGTTGTTTTTCTTCGTTAACGAGTGTGGCAATTTCGTTTCCCAAAACATCATAAACCTTAAGATTTATTATTGATCCCGCAACTGACGGGACAGGTGAGTTATTATTGGTGATTTTTGGAATTGAGTATTTAATTTTTGTTGTCGGGTTAAACGGGTTGGGGTAGTTTTGGAAAAGATTAAAACTAATATTTTTTATTCCCCCGGATTTTACCCCCGTCGGATCGAGATGAAAAACAAGATAACCGGTTTCCGGATTTACTGCATATGTTGGAATAATTCCTTTATCTTTTGAATGAAACCTGTAATTTAGATTGTAGCCATTATAATAGAAGGAATCAGGGAAATAAATATTATCGATAAAGAAGTTAGAATTTGGCTGTTGGTACAATAGCTTTCTAAATATTCCGGTTGAATCTGAATTTTTAGAAAAGAAATATTCAATTTCCACACTGTCAACAAAAAATATACTTGTTTGCGGAGTGGAACCGTTTTTGTCGTAAGGATGATTTGCGATTAATCCTATAGTAAAAGTAGAATCATTTTGAATAAGAGCAGCATCAATATTTAAAGTGGGAATATAATCTGCCTTAAAGAGAAATAACGAATCTCCAATTTTTATTTTAGCTTGAATTAATTCCGTTCGACCATCATATCCGGAGCCCATGGGAAGACTACCCCAAAAAGAAGAATAACTATAACCAATTGAATCAGTATAATATTTAAATTCTCTTCCCGAAGGGCCCACACTGAGCCCAACGGCCTTGAAATATCGATTGTATCCGAATAATTCTTGATAACCCTCGGTAATATTTGCAGTCGGGTTTCCTACCGGGAAACTTTGCCCCCACTTCAAGTTAAAATCCATTTGCAAATCCTCACCGGAAGGTCCGTACCTAAATAATTTATTATCAGCGTAACGGAAAAAATTATTAAAACCGCTTCCGTCTATCCGGTAATACTTTGTGTTATTTATAATAGTATCATAACTTACTGTTGCCGCCATTATGTTGTACCAAGTGTTGCCTGATGTTGCGTCATATGAATAATGGTAACCCAAATACTGCCAGTTATTTCCTACAGATAACGGGAAATAATTTTTTCCTTGATAAGGATTATGTTCTTCTCTATACAAATCGGAGGGAGACAGATTTAATATATATGTTGTGGAATCTTTAATTGCGATCCATTCAGTTGTCTCGGGGAAGACTTTTTGCCAGGTTGCCCCGGAGTCAGAACTCATATATTCTCCCGCGTAAATTTCATCTTCAACCTTTGAATATTTTATGCAATATGAAGAGGAATTAAGCGACAAAGCCCACGTATTTCCCCAATCGGTAGATTTATATACTTTATTGTTTCCTGCATAAAATATACTATCAGACTCGGCACTTTCAAACGACCAAACACTTTCGCCTGCATACGAAATTGTTTTGGGGGTCCAGGTTTGTCCAAAGTTTTCAGAAATATATAAACCACCCGAAAGGGTACCTGCAAATATTTTATATCCGGAAATTTTTAAAGTCCAAACAGTTTTACCTGCAAATTCCTTCTGAATCCACGTTGCACCAAAATCATTAGAGAAATAAAGCCCGTTTGAAGCAGTGCCGGCAATTAAAAAGGTATTCACATTTATCTTTGCGTATTCTATGCAACGAATTGCAGTGGGAAAGGTTTGTAGTAAAATGAACGAATTCCCGGCATCTATCGAAACATGAAGTTTTCCCCCATCGTCTCAGATAAAAATTGTATCCCCCTTAACTTTAAGCGAAGTTAGCGTTACATAGGAAGAAAATATTTGCGCCCAGGTTATCCCATCATTCGTTGATTTATATACTTTATTAAAATAACCGCTAATGGCATAAAAATTACCCGAAGAGGAAAATTCCATCCTATCAAAATTATTACTCGGCAACAACTGCCAATCCATCAACTGGGCACACGCAGTTGAAAAACCAAGAAGCAGAAAAAGAATACCAGATTTTAATTTCATAATATTAATCCAGCGGTTTACTTTAAAATTATCATCTTTTTAGAAACAATATTCGCACCGGCTGTCAGCCGGTAAAAATAGACACCGCTCGCAAGTCCCGAACCATCAAATTCAACCTCATACTCACCCGGCGGTTTTTCTTCGTTTACAAGTGTGGCTATTTCGTTGCCCAAAACATCATAAACTTTGAGATTTATTATTGATCCCGCAACTGACGGGACAGGTGATTTATTATTTATGATTTTTGGAATTGAGTACTTAATTTTTGTAGTCGGGTTAAACGGGTTGGGATAATTTTGAGATAGTTGATATCTGATAAAAACATATTCATTTTGTTGAAAAACTGATACTGGTTGAGATTCGATTGTAGATAATATGACATTATTACCGACAGCCCACCCAATGTTTTCATTAATAAAAAACAAATCATAAATTCTCTGATAATTAATATACTCTTTTTGAATTGTTAGACCGGCATCGTTTGATTTATAGTAAAAAGTTCTGCCAACATTATTTGTAATAACATAAAAAATGTTTTCATCTACAAAAAAATGAACTGTTGGACCATTGGCAGATCCCCACAATGGTACAGATCTATCAACCCAATTCGCCCCGCCATCAATTGTCTTTAAAATATTTTCACCCTTATAAAGCCAACCTATCTGTGGCGTAATAAAAAGCATTTTAGGTGTTATAGGAGCGCTAACATAACCGATCCTAGTCCAATTATTGCCACCGTTATTTGTTTTATAAAGAGAGGAGGGATATGCCGTTAAAGCCCAACCGAGAGTACTATTTAAGAAAAAAGCCGATGTTGTATACTCAAAATAAATACCATCTGAATGTGGAAATATTTTCGATTCCCAACTATTTCCATAATCGGTGCTCTTATAATAAATTCCACTAGAACCACCATCGCTTAAAGTGCTGGTGACAAAAACTACGTTATTAAACACAGAAATTGCTCTGTGGGTTACATCTGTGTTAAAAGTTTTATCAATCCAACTTTCACCACGGTCGCTAGAAAATAAAATTAGTCCATTACCTCCTAGTACCCAGCTATCTGTGTTTCCAACGCAAATTACTTTGTTAAATTCAACCCCGATAATGCTGGGCTTAAATTTCCAGGTAACTCCACCGTCTGTAGTTTTATAGATTGAACTATTCGTTCCTACTGTCAAACCAGTCAAGGAATCCCAGAAGCAGACTGACTTTACATTGCTATTAATAATATTTTGAGATAACGTATCCCATGTTAAACCATTATCATCAGAAAAATACATTGCTGACGAGAAGTAATTAGTAGCAAAAATTTTGTTTTCTTTTGTTTTAATACCAGTAATACGGCTGCTGAGAACATTTTCCCAAATCAATCCGTTGTCAGTTGACTTGAATAATCCATTATTGTTATATGCCCACATAAGTGTTGAATCTTGAAAGCTTATTTTTGCAGAAATGTTTAAAGAATGCCATGTTCTGCCACCGTCTGAAGTTTTTAATGCCGGGTTATTATTTATTCCGGAATACACACCAACAAACTCGGAGTAAAATGTCATACTCCATACTAAATTTGGAAATACAACTAAAGTATCCCAACTTAAACCTGAATCTGTTGTTTTTATTATTGCCGATTCAGTCATTGAAATAAGATCAATGGCAAAACCAATTTTGGGACTAATAAATTGAAGCATATATACATTAAAATCCGTTTGAATTTTAGTCCATGTGACGCCATTGTCGTAAGAGACATACAAACCATCTGTAGGATTACCATCAACACCTGTCAAATACCACCCGAAGCTGCCCGAAAACCCCAAGTTTTTTACGTATGTAGAGATTGTGGAGACAAAAATCCAAGTATCCCCATTATCTGTTGACTTATATAGTTCTGATTCTAAATTTTGCGGTCGGATCCCATAAATGTTATTCGAATCGCTATACATTATTTTTATAGGCAATTCTTCGGGATACGAATTTTCGCTCCACTCCTTTCCATTATTGTAACTCTTATAATAATTTTGGTTAGTGAAGAAAACAATGGTGCTGTCTTCTTCTATTGAATAATGCTCAATATAATTTCCCTGCGGTAATGGAGTTTGCCAAAACCATTGTGCACACAAGATTGAATTAAATAGAAATATTATAGTACATAATTTAATTTTCATTTCTACCTCAATAAAATCATTTTTTTAGTTTGAATAAATGACCCCACTTTTAATTGATAAAAATAAACACCGCTCGCTAATCCCGAACCATCAAATTCAACCTCATACTCACCCGGCGGTTTTTCTTCGTTTACGAGTGTTGCAATTTCGTTTCCCAAAACATCGTAAACTTTGAGATTTATTATTGATCCCGCAACTGACGGGACAGGTGATTTATTATTTATGATTTTGGGAATTGAGTATTTAATTTTTGTTATCGGATTAAATGGATTTGGATAATTTTGATAAAGCGCGAATTCATCGGGCACTCCAATTTCAACTTCAATTTCGGTTG
>Ga0100389_1001191_pt1 | contig 20566 bp, 20 predicted proteins | sample CryGeymeta201513_FD_81537 | JGI IMG/M metagenome (GOLD analysis project Ga0100389, IMG submission 81537) | Groundwater microbial communities from Crystal Geyser aquifers in Utah, USA - Crystal Geyser metaG 2015-13 | ecosystem: Environmental > Aquatic > Deep subsurface > Groundwater | place: USA... | reverse complement strand
CGAGGAATTCAAGCCGGATGCCGGCGAACGTGTGGTAGAGGAAAAATATGTCGCTATGCTCGATTCTATCCTCTCCAATAACAACAATAGAGCCTGGGTATTCGGCGATAATTCCCCTCTCCGTTTCGACAATCGTCCTATCGTCGCAAAAACAGGTACTACCAACGAATTCCGTGACGGATGGACTGTCGGCTATACTCCCTCTCTTGCTGTCGGCGTATGGGCGGGAAATAATAATAATGCACCTATGGTGACCGGATCAGATGGTGTCAATGTCGCTGCTCCGATCTGGCGCGCTTTCCTCGACCAAACACTCACGAACTATGCTATCGAAGATTTCCCCAAATATACTCCTGAGGATGAGATCGGTGATGGGGAAGAAAAAACAAACAAACTGATGCTTGCAGGCAAACTCGAAACAGAAAAGAACCTGAAGGTCTGCGGTATTCCAGGAGACAAAGGGAGTTATTGTCTTGCAAATAAATATTGTCCTGATAGCGAGGCTGATAAAAAGGATTTTGTAAGCACTCACGATATCCTCTACTACGTAAATCGTGATGATCCACGAGGGTCTATTCCCGACAAACCGGAAAGCGATCCGCAATACAAAAATTGGGAGAAAGGTGTGGAAGAATGGTATAAAGGTCAGAAAGGCTCCACGCACGGTTCTCCTCCTACGGATGAGTGCAAAGAAAGTGATTTCAAAAAATTCCAACCGAGCATCAGCCTGACGACCGCAGTGAGCTCATCCTCCGCATCCATAATCCTGAGTGCGGATGTAAAGGCTCCTTACGGTGTAAATTCCGTCACGTATTCCGTAAATGGCTCCGAAGTAGGCTCGACGTCTTTCAGCCCCTATTCAATCAGTTATACCGTTCCTGCCCCTTCTACCATAATCATAGAGGTTGAAATCAAAGATACAAATGGTAATATCGCACGCGATAGCAAGAGTATGAGTGTCAGTTTTTGAGATTTTTTACATCTGTTGGGTGATTTTGATCTCTTTTATTTCCTCGCTCCCTAAGACTGCGTTCATACGCTCTGCAAGATGGACACGTGTGAGATATATCTCGCTTGCCCACAAGGAACTCCGCGGTGAAAGAAAGAGTTTTTTGTCTTTATAAAAGCTCGGAATGATATTTTCTCCGCCACGCACGCCGTATTCTTCCACTAAAATACGCTTCGCAATGTGAAAAATCGTTTTTTCGTCGATTCCTTTCAGTGGGCTATGTTGTTTTTTAGGAAGAAGTTCTTTTAAGGTACGCATAGAAGTGATTATTCACAGAAAAAAGATATATAATTATCCCTCTATTACTTCCGAATAGGCATCATAATGTAGAAATAACTTTCAGTGAGGACGGCATTTTCTCTATTATGTATACGGAGTGCCGCCGGGGTAGATCCGTCATTGGCCAGAAAGAGAATTTTTTCACCCACAAGAACATTTATCCCTTCCAAGACATATCGTGGATTAAAGACGATAGTGAGCGGTTCTGTACCATGGAGTATTTCTATCGGCAGTACGGTCTTATTTTCCCCGATTTCCTGTGATGCTGACGATATGGTGCATATTTTTTCTTCTGGTTGGAAAAGAAGTGTTATTTCTCCGGAATTATACGAGGAAAAACTGCTGGCTATTTTGACCGCTCTTTGGAAAGATTCTTTTTCCAAAATAACCTGGAGAGAGAAGTCTTTTGGGATTATTTGCTTATAATCAGGGTATTTCCCATTGATAATTCTCGATACGACCTGTACACCATCTATTTCAAAGAATATCTGATTCTCTTTCAGAGCTATTTTTATATCCCTGCTCTCAGGTGTGATAATATGGATGATTTCGTGTAACGTATTCCCAGGAATAATGAGCGAAGGATTTTGAGAAAGGAAATTATCATACTCGCTTCCTTGCTCTGTGAAAGGAATTATTTCTTCAGCAAGACGGAAACTGTCTGTGGCAGCAATTTCTATTGTATCCTTATGAAAGAAAATATGCACACCTGTAAGTTCGAGACGCGCATTATTCGAACTGATACAAAATAAAAGGCGAGAAAGGGCTGTTTTAAGTTCTTGCGCCGGAAAAGTAAAGAAATATTCCTCCTTATATTCAGGAATAATAGGAAAATCCTTCCCATTCAAGCCTTTGATTTTTATTTGATATGAAGTGCTTATTATTTTTAATCCTTCATTATCACTTTCTAATTCAAGGATATCTCCTAAAGGAAGGTTGTGTATAAAATTACTCAACAATTTTGCCGGTATAGCTATTTTCCCTTCTTTTTCTATTTTTGCTCCAATAGAGGTAATTATTCCTATTTCCAAGTTTGTTGCAGAAATTTTCAACCTTCCATTTTCTGTTTCTATTAAGAAATTACTGAGAATAGGAAGTGTTGCTTGTTTTCCTGCTATTTTTTCCAAATACGAGATGGCTCGATTGAGATTTTCTTGTGTACAAATGAGTTTCATAAGATCTTGTATTAATAGTTTCTTTTAAATTATATTATAAAAATTTCTTATTACCATTAGGGCTGTGAATATCTGGATAAGTCATAATAATGCTTTATAAAAGGTATTGTTTCTAAGAGAGAAGAAATGTCTTACAAAAGAAAAGTGGTGGAAAAATATCTTTTTAAAAATAATTCAGGAAGAATCATTTTTTATCCACAAAACTTCTTCTCTTATACAAACACTCTACACGACTTTTGGTAAGTTATACAAGTTTATACACCCTGTTAGAGAAAAACACAACAATATTTCAAGAAAAATAAAACAACTTTCTTATTAAAAATATAAATTACCACAAAACAATATCTGTTTTTCTCTAACGGGGTACATCAAACCGGATAATAAAGACGCTCCTTTAGAATGTTCAACTCTTCTTTCAGGCGTGGGCGAGAATCTTTATTTTTGTTTATTTTTTCAAATGCGTGTAGCGCGGTCGTATGATCTCTTCCTCCCAAAATATCACCGATGGTTGAAAATGGAGTTTGAAGTTCGGTTCGGAGGATATACATCATTACCTGGCGTGGGTGAGAGATTTCTTTTTTTCTTCCCTTTTTTATGATATCTTCCTTGGTAATATTATAAAACTCGGTGATAACACGAAAAATATCATCGACTTGGATAGTCTTTTTATTATTTTCGATGAGTTGAGAAAGTATTTTCTCTGTGTTCTCTAGGGTAGGCGAGATTTTATGAAATTCACAGAAAGCGATGACTCGGTTGAGAGCCCCCTCAAGTTCGCGGATGTTTTGAGTGATGTTTTCAGCGATGAAACGTATGGCCGGAGCGTCTATAGTAAAGCCTTTTTCAGTGATTTTTGATTCCAAGATAGCCACTCTTGTTTCGAAATTCGGACGACTGATATCAGTGATCATACCGCCTTCGAAACGTGAGCGGAGACGCTCTTCAAGAGTAGGTATGGCTTTTGGCGGTCGGTCACTTGATATGACAATCTGCTTGTTGAGCTGATAGAGCGAGTTGAAAATATGGAAAAATTCATTCTGGGTCTTTTCTCTTCCGGAAAGGAATTGGATATCATCAATGATAAGAAGATCCATCTGTTGATAATATTCTTTGAATTTATCTATTTTCTGGCTCTTGATGGAATCTACGAGCTCTGTTGTAAAGCGTTCTGAATTGATGTATTTGATTCTTTTTTCAGGTGAATTCTTCACCACCTCATTTCCGATAGACTGGAGCAGGTGGGTTTTTCCCAGTCCGACACCTCCATAGATGAAAAGAGGATTATAAGCCGTACCGAGATTCTGCGAAACCGCATAGCAAGCTGCGCGGGCGAGATCATTATTTTCTGCGACGATGAAATTTTCGAATGTGTATCGATTATTGAGATTGGTTTCATGGAAAAGAGGTGTGGATGGATCCGATTCGGTAAAAAATGGTTTTTCAATCAGTTTCTTTCGGACGAATCCCACGGTCTCGGGTGACTTTACGGCGTCTATATTCTTAAGAGAGTCTACGGTTGGCAAAGAAGAAGTAAGTTTTTCCGGCGCAATGATACAGCGGATGGTTTGAATATCACCATTGATGCCCTTGAGAGCACGTAAAATATAGAGATTATACTTGTTTTCAAGCCATTCTTTTGCAAAACCATTTGGCACCCCAATAGTCACAATCCCATCTTGATTGCTAACAATACTCGTGTTCTTGAACCAAGTAATAAAATTAGCACGGGAAATAGAGAGCTCCATCTGTCCCAAAACAGCCTTCCATAACTCCTCGTTTGTCATAAAGCAAAGCTACCATTAGAGAGTACAAAAACATCAAATAGAATTATATCACGGCCGTATAGGTCGGCATAGGGTGAAAAAGTGTACGAAGTGTGGATAAGCGGTGTATAACAAGAGAAAAGGCTCCATCATTGACTTTCTTTCTTTTTCTGGTACACTAGAAAAACATCCAATGACTTAAAATCTAATGTTTATTATATGCCGAAAAGAACCTATCAACCAAAAACCCTCAAACGTGTCAGACGACATGGTTTTCTTGAAAGAATGAATACTGCTGGAGGAAGAAAAGTAGTGGCAAATCGCCGTAGAGACGGAAGAAAAAAATTGACGGTAGCGTAGAATATGTTAAAGAAAGGTCTGCGTTTGCAAAAAAAAGAGGATTTTGATAGGGTCTTTCGCTTCGGTAAGCCTCTTTTTTTTGGAGAAGTCGGTTGCCGGTATTTGCTCGACGCTCCATCGATACGATTAGGGTTCTCTCTTGGTAAGAAGCACCTCCCTTTAGCTATCGATCGGAATAGGTTCCGAAGAGTGTTCTCTGAAGTGTTTTATAAGCATCAAGAAGAGTGGCCGCAGGCGGGAGATATCCTCTTTTTCCTTGTAAAAAAGCCAAAAAAGGTGGATACTAAACAGACAGAGAAAATAATGCAGAGTCTTTTTCAAACCATAAACAAAAACCGTAAAGCATAAAACAATATGATGCATATTTTTGATATTTCTATCTATCAACCTCTCTATAACGCCCTTATATTCTTTTATAATGTCGTTCCGGGATATGATTTCGGTGTGGCCATTATACTCACAACGCTTGTTTTGAAGTCTCTTTTGATACCCCTTTCCAAAAAACAGATAGAATCACAGAAAAAGATGCAGGAATTACAGCCACAAATCAAAGAGCTCCAGCAAAAGCACAAAAATGATAAGGAGAAACAAACAAAAGCGCTGATGGAGTTTTATAAAGAACACAAAACAAACCCGTTCTCCGGATGTCTCCCACTTATCATCCAATTGATATTTCTTATTGCCATCTATCGGGTGATTATCAATATTTCTCAGGTTGGTTTTGTGGCTAATCCAAGCGATTTATATACATTCATACCTAATCCGGGCGCGATCAATCATCTCTTCCTTCATTTTGTAGACCTCACGAAGCCAAATTATGTATTGGCCCTCCTTTCAGCAATCGCTCAGTATTTTCAAACAAAAATGCTTTTTCAAAACCAGAGCAAGCCCAAAATCAAGAATACCTCTTCCTCTGAACCCGACTTTGCGACTATAATGAATAAGCAGATGTTGTATCTGGGTCCGGGACTGGCATTCTTTATCGGGGCGACATTTCCAGCCGCTTTGGCTCTCTACTGGTTTTTCTCGACACTGTTTATGCTCTTTCAGCAGATGGTTATCTTTAAACCGAAACAAGAGAAATAACGTATGAATAAGCTACACCAAGAAATCATCAAAGAAACTGTCGTAGAGTTGTTGCAGAAGCTCGGTTTTGAGGCTTCCGTCGAGGTAACGGGGGAACAGGGAACCCCGAACATCTTCTTTTGTATGGCTCGCGTAGAGAAAGATCAGAATTTTCTTATCGGTCAGTATGGGACGAATCTTGCTGCTGTCCAGCATCTTGTCCGTGTAATGCTTCGCAAGAAAATAGAAGAAAGAGTGAATATCGTGGTAGACGTGAATGATTATTTCCTTGAAAAAAGGACAGTGCTCGAAAAAGAAGCAGAAAAAGCCGCTTTTGAAGCTTTGGAAAACAATATTTCTGTCGCTCTTCGTCCGATGCTTCCATACGAACGCAAAGTAGTGCACTCTTTTCTTGCAAAAAATCCGAATGTCAGCACCGAAAGTGTCGGGAGAGGAGAAGAAAGAAAAGTGATGGTCAGCCCGAAAATAATAGAGAACGGATCGGCCGACCTTATTTAAGGAACTTGTACAATCAAATAAAATGAAAAAGCAATGGCCCTCGCACATAAAATTGCTTATAACGTTGTCTTCAATTCTTTTTTGAAAGTATTTTCAACAGTAGCTCTTTCCCTCTATTCGATTCGTTTGATCACTGGATATCTCGGACAGGATGGTTTCGGCAAGTATTCGACCGTACTCGCTTTTTTTGCTTTTTTTTCCGCTTTGGCTGATCTAGGGTTGAGTTCGGTGACGGCCCGCGAGATTTCTCGTGAAGGAGCGGATGAAGGCAAGATTCTAAGCAAGGTTCTGTCCTTACGGCTGACATCCTCCTTCGTTGTTTTCTTGCTGGCACCATTTTTGGTAGTATTTTTTGATTATCCGCGTGATTTGAAAATCGGTATTTTTATCGCTGCTGGGGCGATTCTCTTTTCCACGCTTTCATTGATGTTGAATGGTATTTTTCAGAAACGCGTGGCGATGGACAAGGTGGCCCTGGTAGAATTCCTTGGAAAACTTTTTCAGGTTGCCATTGTTATTCTCGTTGTGAGGGCAGATCTCGGCTTTCTTGCTATCGTTTCCACCCTTCTAGCATCACTTTCTTTCAATGCCATCATCGTTTTTTTCTTGAGCCGTCGCTTCGTGCAATTCTCTCCGAAGGTCGATTATGCTTATTGGAAAAAATTCCTTTATGAGTCTCTGCCGATGGGTGTGACCGCCATTATCACGTTTACCTATTTCAAAATGGATACCATCCTCCTCTCCGTCCTCCAAACGAGTTCTCATGTGGGTATCTACAATGTTGCCTATAAAATTATGGAAAATCTCATTTTTTTTCCAGCGATGCTTGCCGGATTGATCCTTCCGCTTCTTTCACGATTTATTTACACCAATCGAAAACGCTTCGAAGACATCGCTGATAAAACGTTTAAAGTTTTCGTTATCATTGTTATACCAATCGTAGCCGGCACGTGGTTTCTGTCAGGGAACATTATCCGTATCGTGAGCGGGGACACCTTCCTCGAATCCGCCCCCGTCCTACAGATTCTTATCTTTGCGCTTGGATTCATTTTCTTCGGAAACTACTTCAATATGTTGCTCGTCGTCGGTAACGCTCAAAAAAAGCTTATGCAGATGCTTTTTTTCGCCGCCATTTTCAATCTTCTTTTGAATGCTTTTCTCATTCCACGCTTCTCATATACAGGAGCGGCTTTCGCTTCGCTTGCGACTGAGATGTTCGTCGTCACATTGACGAGCCTTCTTGTTTATAAATACGTCCATTATATTCCCTCTTTGGAAAGTACAGGGAAAATTCTTTTTTCTGGAATGGTAATGGGAGGTGTTCTCTTTCTCCTTTCTCCTTATTCATTTTTCCTTTCCGGTATAAGCGGAGTCGGTGCGTATATCGGGATGCTCTGGCTGACAAAAGCGATCAGTTCGGAGGAAATTATGAGTCTTTTCCAAAAAGAAGAAGATACCCCTTTCTCTCCGGTTGAACCCATAGAAACACTGAACCCATAGGGGTACCTAACGAGACCTATATGACAAATGTTCCGAAGGTGGGCATCATCGTTTTGAATTATAACGGGGATAATTGCCTGTCTTCTTGTCTCTCCTCGCTTGATCGGCTTACCTATCCCAACAAAGAAATTATCGTGGTTGACAATGGTTCCTCCGATGATTCCTTCTTTTCGGCAGAGGCATCTTTCCCGCAGTTTACATTCGTACGCAATGGAAAGAATGAGGGATTCGCGAAAGGAATGAACATCGGGATGCGATTGGCCTTTCTTCATAATGCGGACTGGTGTATGCTTTTCAATTATGATGCGGAAATCGATGTCCAAGCGCTCTCTTTCCTTATGACCGTTGCCCAAAAAAATCCGCGCGCCGGGCTCCTCAGTCCTGTGATATATGAAAAAGGAAGCAATCACCTTTGGTTCGGAAAAGGCAGGATAGAATTTTTGCGTATGCGAGCGACGCATGAAAAGCCTTCTTCGGAAGAGCTTGCGTCAGAAAATTACCGGAGTGAATTCCTTACAGGGTGTTCACTTTTGGTAAAAAAAGAATTGGCCCTGGCTATTGGTTTGTTCGACGAACAGTTTTTTCTTTACTATGAGGATGCTGATTATTCTTTACGGTCGACACAAGCTGGATTTGAGAATTGTGTCGTATCACAAGCTCGGGTGTGGCATAGCGAAGAAAGCAAGACCAGCCCCCAAAAAACATACTTTCTCGTGTATTCAGGACTTCTTTTTTTCAAAAAGCACACCCCATTTCTTTTACAGCCATATATGGCGCTGTATGTTACAATACGAAGGGTAAAAAACTTTCTAGACAGAGTATTTGGGAGAGGCAATACCGCCGAAGAGGTACACCGCGCGTATAAACAATTCTTCTATGAACACTGATCCTCGCATCTCTCTCATTTTTGTGAACTACCAGAGTGTTCGGTACCTTAGAGAGGCCCTGGAGAGCCTTTTTTCTTTTGAAACAGAAAAAGATTTTTTTGAAGTGATTATCGTGAATAATGATAGTACGGAACGGTTTGCTCTTGAGGGATTAAAACAAGCGTTCCCCCTTCTTTTGATAGAAAATAGCAAGAATGTCGGATTTGGTTGCGGTAATAACATCGGAGTGAGACAGGCTCGCGGGGGTATTGTGGGATTCATCAATCCGGATATCCTCTGGACAGGAACCCATCTGTTCGGTATAGCGGGCATTTTCGATGAAAAAAAGAAAATAGGTGTCCTCGGTATGAGAATGCTCGGTATTGATAGGAAAGAAGAGGCCTGGAGCGTTGGCAAAGAGCCGAGCCTGATGAACCTTTTTTGTAACAACGTTCTCCCTTTGCGTCAGGCACGGTGGAGGACACAAGGGCTTTCTTTTCCGGATTGGGTCAGTGGTGGGGCGCTGTTCATCCGAAAAGATCTCTTCTCCGCTATTGGAGGTTTCGACGAGCGCTTTTTTCTCTATTTCGAGGATGTCGATCTCTGCGAAGAAGTTCGTGCCCTCGGTTTTTCTGTCGCACGTCATACGGAACACTCTCTCATCCATCTCGGTGGAAGAAGCAGAACTTCGGCACAGGTTCAAAAAAGGCACTTCTACGCCTCTCAGAAGAAGTACTTTGAAAAGCACCGGCCGGTATGGGAGAATAAGGTATTCCAAATGATCCAGTTTTTTTCCATATGAACAGAATATGAGTATGTTTGAAAAAATAATTCTTTTCTTCCTTTTCTTCCTCCCCTTCCAATTCGCCTTACATCCGACCGAGGGGATTGATCTGGCTTTGGTTCGTGTGCTAGCTATCGGCATTTTTCTTTTGTGGGGAACGGGGGGTCTTTTGAGAAAAAAAATCATCGTGCCAGAGCCACGGACACTGTTCTTTTTTTCAGCCTATCTTTTGTGGGCGATGGCTTCAATTCTGTGGGCGGGAAATGCCAACTGGGCATTTCGGAAAGTCGTATTTTTACTCTCTTTCTTCCCTCTCTTTCTTGTTTTCTTCGCAACACTCCGTCAGCCTGCCTTTCGAGAAAAAGCACTGAAAGTTTTGGCGGGCGGTGCTATCTTGAGCGCTCTTTTTGCTCTGATACAATTTCTTTCCCAGTTTATTTTCGGTGTAGAAAGAGTATTTGCTTTTTGGGTAAGAGAGGTATTGCCTTTTTTTCTTGGCCCGACTTTCAGCGCCACAGTGGCAGAGTACCCGAGTCTCCTGGTGAATATTTCCGGCAACACCGTTATGCGGGCAATAAGTTTTTTTCCGGATCCCCATATGTTTTCTTTCTTCCTAGGGATGTCACTTCCTCTTGTCATCGCGCTGTCTTTGAAGAATGAATCAGGGAAACGGTATGTTTGGGCTATCGGCGCTGTGATAGTTTTTCTGGCGGATATCTTCACGTTCTCACGGGGAGGATACGGAGGATTGATTTTCGGGATGGGCGCATTTTTCGTTCCGATTTTTTTGCAATCTTCTCAGTGGAGAAAACGGATGTTTCGAATAGGAACGGTGATAATGGTTCTCTCTGGCGTGATGCTTCTCAGTCCGGTAGGAACGCGTCTTCTCTCCAGTTTCTCACAAAGCGATACGTCGAATATCGAGCGCCTCCGTCTGTGGCAAGAAGCCACGGTTTTTGTTCTCAACAATCCGATTTTTGGAACGGGTCTGGGAAACTATCCCCTTTTCATCAAGCCGAGTGCGGATTATCGAGAGCCTATCTATGCTCACAACCTGTATCTGGATATAGCATCAGAATCCGGGCTTGTTGGACTTTTCTTTTTTTGCGGGTTTCTTTTCTTTGGCGTCCTTTCTGCCTGGAAAAGATGGAGAAGCGAACACGATGTTCTCTGGTTGGCATCCTTTTCTTCACTCATCATTTTCTCTGTTCACGCTTTTTTTGAGACGCCACTTTTTTCTGTGCATATACTTCCCTTCCTTCTTTTTCTGATAGCTCTCAGCGCAGTATAATAAGGAGAGAACGGTATTATCCCTCAGATTTTTCAGGCGGTATTTATTATTGATTTCCATTTCCATCGTATGCTGAAAGAAAAAACCATCATTCAAATTTGTATTGCGGTGAGTGTCTTGTTTCTTCCATTCGCACATCTGAAAGTGATCATTCTCGGCATCCCTTTGTATAGCGTTGAAATACCGATAGTAACAGCCCTCGTGGTTTATCTGTATGGATGGTGGCGAGGTGCCTTCGCGCCTTCCACACGTATTGATGTTCGCAACCTATTGGTTCTTGGTGCAGGATTATTCTTTTTCGGCGCAGCGCTTTCTTTCTCTCTGAACCCATTCTCCTGGACGGGACTCGGGATGATCAAAACATGGTTTGTCATACCCCTTATCGCCGTATGGCTCTGGCTAGAGACAAAACCGGACAAACGAGAAATAGAGCTGATAGTGTTTGTTTGGCTCTGTGTCATAGGGGTGGTTTCTTTGATGAGTCTTGGATATCTTTTACAGGACATACTGACATTCGACGGTCGTCTCCGCGCTTGGTACTCGTCTCCGAATTATCTCGCTTTTTTTGTGGCTCCGGGGATATTTTTCACCCATTACTTTGCTTTCCATCCAAGCGTTTCAGGCAAAAAGATTCTTCAGGGATTTCTTCTCCTCACTCTCCTTCTCCTAACAATGACGCTTTTCTTGACACATTCATACGCGGTATGGGCAAGTATTGCCATAGCAGGATGCATCTTTTTTTTTCTTGATAGAGCGGTTTTTTCTTGGAAAAAAAAAGGAGCCATCATATTTCTATTCATAGCCATTGTCGGAATTTTTATTTTTTTCGAATCAGGAAGTGAAAAATGGCAAGCCGTCAGTTCTTTGCAGGAGCGGTCATCTCTGTCCTCCCGGCTGATGATATGGGACGTCGCAACGAAAATTATTTCTTTTCACCCTCTCTTCGGCATCGGCATCGGTCGTTTCCAAGAAGCATATCTTTCTTTTCAACCGTATTTCCCGCCATATCTGGAGTGGGCAGTGCCACAACCACACAATCTCTATCTGGCCTTGTGGTTAGAAACAGGCCTCGTGGGACTCTCCGGTTTTGTCTTGTTGTGCACAATGTGGTTGAAGCGACTCTTCACCATTCAGAAATCACAGAGTGAAGATGTGAGCAGGAGAAGGCTAAGCGCCCTTTTCATCTCAATACTTTCCTTCTCTCTTTTGCTTGGTTTGATCGACACACCATTCTTTAAAACCGACTTGGCATTTATTTTCTGGCTTCTCATTGCTTTGGGTACGAGTCTTACCGAGAAACAAAACAACATCGAGTAAGAGGTGTTTTTTCTGGTAGGGATGCCTCATTTCGTCTGAGGGTTCAGACCGTCTTTTGAATAGTGAGGCTTGCCAAAAAAGAGAATGTCATATATACTTGTTAGGGCTTGAGAATATTCGAGGTAATTAGATTAACACAACTGAATACGAAGATGGTTCAATCTTCATTTCCGCAGTCGTTTCTCTAAAACACCCGAGTACGATGGTGTTTTTTGTTTTTACAGAAGGTTTTTGCTCAATTTAATTCTTTATCGCGAGGGAGGGCATACTCGCAACAATATATACGTTTATGGTGAAAGTTACACAAATTGAAAAGGTTTCTTCCAATCTATCGGCTATGGACGAGCTTCTTACCAAGCATATGGTAGAAGTTCCCGAAGTAGGTGAAGTCGTTCAGGGTACCGTCATCTATGTCGCCTCAAGCTATGCCTTGATCGACCTCGGATCTATCGGAACGGGAATCGTCCTCGGGAAAGAAATGCGTGATGGTCTCGGTCCTGAAGGAAAATTGAAAGTCGGCACGACTATCATCGCGACACTGATGGATTATGAGAATGAGGATGGATATATCGAGCTGTCTATTCGTGAGGCTTCGTATGAGAAATCGTGGGATGATATCGAACACAAACTTACGAATCGCGAAGTTGTCACAACGAAGGTAATCGAAGCCAACAAGGGAGGGCTTATGATCGAGATCAACGGCATCGCCGGATTCCTTCCTGTCTCTCAGCTTTCGAGCGAGCATTACCCGCGTGTTGAAGATGGCGATAAGAATAAGATCCTCGATCTGCTCAAGAAACTGATCGGACAAGAGGTACACGTCCGAATACTGGATGCTGATCGTGAAAACGAGAAACTCATCGCCAGTGAAAAGGCGGCACAGAGCGAAAAAGAACGAGAACTCATCAATCTCCTCCGTGTCGGCGAAATAGTGAGTGGTGAAGTGAGCGGGGTTGTCGACTTCGGCGCTTTCGTGAAATTCACTCCAGCCACGAAAGAAGGTGAGAAGAAGTCCACAGAAAAGCTTGAAGGATTGGTACATATTTCCGAACTCGCTTGGCAACTCATTGATGACCCGCGTGAAGTCATCAAGACAGGCGATCATGTCGAAGCCAAGATTATCGGTATCGAAGATACACGTATCTCCCTTTCTATGAAAGCCCTCAAAGAAGACCCTTGGAACGCCGTTCTCGAGAAATATAAGGTGGATGATACCGTTCCTGGAAAAGTGGACAAGATCAATCATTTCGGAGCGTTCGTCTATCTCAACAAAGATATTCACGGTCTGGCTCATGTGAGTGAATTTTCCGAGGTCTATCCTGGCAAAAAAATTGAAGAAGTCTTCAAAGAAGGAGAAACCTACTCTTGGAAAATTCTTTCCATCGAGCCGAAAAGTCATCGTATGGGCCTCCTGCCTGTGAAAGAGAGTGCTCCAAAAGAAACGAAGGGAGCCAAAAAAGAAAAGGCTTCCAAGGCTGAAAAGGAAGTTGAAGGGGGAAAGGCTTAACGCCAAAAAACATCCTGCTCGTTCAGCCTGCCTGCCGGTAGGCAGGGATGTTTTTGCAAAAGAAATTGAAAAATATGAAAAATGTTTTTATTATTTCTGGTCCGGCCGGTTCAGGTAAAGATGCTGTCATCGATGGCTTGTGCAAACTTCTGCCTCTCACGCGAGTCATCACTACTACGACGCGAGCCCCGAGGAGAGGGGAAACGGAAGGTCACCCCTACTATTTTATTTCGCGTCAAGAATTCGAACAGGCTATCGCTCGAAAAAAATTCATCGAATATTCAACGAATGAAAATGACGAACTGTACGGCGTCACGTCTGAGGAGCTGGATCGAATAGCTCATTCGGAAAATATCGGGATATGGAAAGTGGACTGGAAAGGTGTTGTCTCTGCCAAAAAACTTTTTCCCGGCATCATCGCATTGTTTATAAATGCCCCCCTCGATGTGCTCGAAAGCCGATTGCGGAAACGCGACGCATCAAAAGCCAATGATGATTATTTTCGCGAACGTATGGAATATACTCGAGAATGGCTCAAACACACTGATATTTATGACTCCATCATCGAAAACGAACAAGGCAAGCTCGATGAGGCGATCCAAAAAATCTTCGCTATCATCAAAGAACGCACCACCACTGTATAAGGCGCCACCCTCTCCCTTTGTCCGGCGTTTTATCAAGCGGGTTTTAAACACCGTCAACAAGTTCGAGCTCTGGCACACAGGAGACTCTTTTATCGTATGTGTTTCCGGCGGACCGGACAGTCTTTGTCTTTTGGATGTACTGACACTCCTCCAGAAAAAACAAAATTTTACCTTCCATATCGCTCATGTGAATTATCATTTACGAGGAAAGGACTCGGATCTTGACGAAAAACTTGTCAAAGCCCGTGCCAAAAATTATTCTCTCCCCTGCACTGTTCTTTCTCAAGAGAAAAAATTACAGGATACTTCAGAAGAAAAACTTCGCGACATCCGTTATATTTTTTTCGAGAAACTCCGTACAAAAAAGAATGCAGACCATATTGTCATTGCACACAATCAGGATGACCAGGCAGAAACGTTTCTGATGCGGCTCTTACGTGGCTCCGGACTTTCCGGACTCTCTGCTATGCGACCAAAAAATGGTTCTATCATCCGTCCACTCATCGAAATGAGTCGTAGTGATATCCTGCAGTATCTGAAGGATCGTGGCATCACCTTTCGGGAAGACAAAAGCAATGCCGATCCTCGTTATTTTCGCAATAAAGTCCGTCGCGAACTGATTCCTTTCCTTGAGGAAAAATTTCAGCCACAAACAAGGAAGCTTTTGGCTGAAACGGCCACCCTCCTCGGCGAAGACTATGCTGTTCTTTCAGATATTCCGACGAAACTGCCTCTCAAACAGGAGGCCTTCTCTGTAGAATGTTCACGCAGGGTACTTCTGAAGCTTCCTACGGCGCTGATTCATCAAGAAATTCGTTCTCTATTACGCCCCTTTCTTGATGGGAAAAACCCAAACAAGAACCTTATAAATGAGCTTATGAAAGCCATCAAGAGTACAAAAAGTAAAACGCAGACATTAACCTTCAGGGGATTGAAATTTATTCGAAATGGTGATAGAGTGAGACTACTCAATTTTTGAGACAGACCACGTCATTTTAACTTTTTATTCATCTTGGATCCTACACATATGGAAAAAATCCTCAAGAATCTTTTCACCATTATCCTGCTTTTTCTGCTTCTCTCCGGCATCATCATTCTCTATCAGTCACCGGACAAGAAACCAGCAAGTGTATCTTTGAGCGAGCTCGTCACTGAAATCAATCAAGACAAAGTGAAGGCTATCACTATTCAGAGCAATATCCTTGATATTGAGCTACAAGATGGAAGCAAGCAGAAAGCCAGCAAGGAACCTGAAAGCTCCCTTACGGAGACACTGGCGAATTATGGTATCGACAAGGAAAGGGTGAACAATGTTTCCATCGCCATCAAAGAAGACTCGGGGTGGACACTTTGGCTTTCTGCCATTTTGCCATTCCTGCTCCCCTTCCTGCTTATTGGAGCTTTTATTTGGTTTATGCTCCGTCAGGCACAGCGCGGTAATGCTCAGGCGCTTTCCTTCGGGACAAGCCGTGCCCGTATGATCGACCCGAAAGACAAGAAAAAGCGCACTACCTTTGCCGATATCGCTGGTGCACAGGAAACGAAAACTGAACTGGAAGAAATCGTCGACTTTTTAAAACACCCGAAAAAATTCCTCAGTATGGGAGCGAAGATCCCGAAGGGAGTATTGCTCCTCGGCCCTCCAGGAATAGGGAAGACGCTTATGGCCAAGGCGGTTGCCGGTGAAGCTGGCGTTCCTTTCTTCAACATCAGTGGTTCGGAGTTTGTGGAGATGTTCGTCGGTGTCGGAGCTAGTCGTGTCCGAGATCTCTTCAAACAAGCTAAAAAAAATGCTCCATCTATCGTTTTTATCGATGAGATTGATGCTGTCGGCCGTCATCGTGGTTCAGGCTTGGGTGGCGGACACGACGAACGTGAACAGACATTGAACCAGATTCTCGTTGAAATGGATGGTTTTGAGACCAACACGAGCGTCATTGTCATTGCCGCCACCAATCGTCCTGATGTACTCGATCCCGCTCTTCTCCGTCCTGGTCGTTTCGACCGGCGCGTTACGATGGATCTCCCTGATATCAATGAACGTGAGCAGATTCTCGTCATTCACACGAAAAACAAACCTATCGAGAAGAACGTTTCCTTGCGTGTCATTGCGGAACGAACCCCGGGATTCTCTGGTGCCGATCTCGCAAATCTCGTGAACGAAGGGGCTATTCTCGCTACGCGTCGCAACAAAAAAACTATTGATATGCCAGAGCTGACGGAATCCATCGAGAAAGTCATTCTTGGGCCGGAACGTCGTAGCCGGGTGATCAATAAAAAGGAAAAAGAAATCATCGCCTACCATGAAGGTGGCCACGCGCTCGTCGGCGCTAGTCTCTTGTATGCCGATCCTGTTCAGAAAGTATCGATTATTTCTCGTGGGCATGCTGGCGGATACACGCTGGCTGTTCCTTCGGAAGACAAGAGTCTCCATTCTCACAATTATTTCTTGGATGAATTGACGATGCTTCTTGGCGGGTACGCAAGCGAAAAACTCATTTTCGACGATACGACAACCGGGCCATCGAGTGATTTGGAACGTGCGACACATATAGCTCGCAATATGGTTACCCGTTACGGGATGAGCCGTCTCGGTGCACGAACCTTTGGAAAGAAGGAAGAAATGATTTTTCTAGGTCGTGAAACACACGAGGATAGGGACTATTCAGAAAAGACCGCCCAAGATATCGACGGGGAAGTTTCCCTCCTCATCAACACCGCTTTCGATCGCGCTACGAAAATCTTGAACGAAAGACGTGTTGCTCTTGATACATTGGCACGCACGCTCCTCGAAAAAGAAACCATTGAAAAGGATGAATTCGATGCTATTGTCGGAAAAGTTCCGGTAGAAAAAGTGCCTGAAGAAGAGAGGGTGTAGAGGAAGCAGTGTTTCTTTTGTAGGGAGATGATTGCTACCCTTTTCGATTCTATTTTCGCCCGCCTCCCTGTCTATCAGCAGGCAGGGGTCGGTAAGAAATTTTTGTTTGTAAACTATGGAAAAAGTATACTTCCGTAAGCTTCTTTCCCAAGCGTGGGTTGCTTCTCGGGTGAAGAAGTTACCGTGGATTTTCGCATCCGTTGTGGCTCTTGCTGGTCTCACAGGAAATCACCTGAATGCCGATTTTGGAGAGGCAACTTCTCCGGAAGAACTCTTCCACATTATTGTACAGAAGTCACCGCAAGAAGCATGGTATATTTTCCTCGGTTTGTTCATTTTTTTTGTTATCAGTATTGTAGGAAAAAGCAATCTAATCGCTTCTCTTTCTTTCATCACATATAAAAATAACCTTCCGAATTATCCGACCACTCTCCGAGCCATAGGGAGCAACTTCATACGTTCATTCTTTCTCGAGTGCATAGCGCTTCTCTTTCTTATAGCGACTATAGCGATCCTCTCTCTTCCTCTCCTTATCGCGTCCGAAACGAATCCAGGAGCCCTGCCCTCCCTTATAATTTTTAGCTCCCTTACCTTCATTCCCATCGCTCTCACTATTTTTCTGATGAAACAATTTGCTCTTTTTTATCTCCTTCTCTCTCCGCTCGGCATTCGCGGATCTATCGAGACCAGCGGTGTTCTTTTTTCCCGTTTTTTCTCACTCAACCTCTTATTCATCTTCTTTACTTTTCTTGTAAGCGTGCTCTTTACTTTTCTCGTAAATCTCGTTATCCTAGGTATTACCGTTCTTTCAAAAAATATTCCCCTCCCTTTCGGAGAAGGAGTTCTCCCCCTTATCGTTTCATTTGTTTTTTTTACCTGGTTCGCTCTTTTTGAACAGGCACTTTGGCTCGCATTTTTCCAATCCATCGGAGGCAAGTATGATCAGAGCAAAGCAGTCAAAGAAAAAGAGAACGGTCTCGATGCCGAAGTCCTCCCCGAAGTTCCTCCAGCACAATAAGGAAACAGCATTTTCTTATTCGGACAATTAGCTCAGTTGGTTAGAGCGTCACATTGACATTGTGAAGGTCACTGGTTCGAATCCAGTATTGTCCACCATTCGTTCAAATTAAAAATACCCCACTTCTTGAAGAAAGGGGTATTTTTTTGATAAACATTTGATAGGACTAAGGATTGGGAGAAATAGCCGCAGGCGGTACGGGTGTATTCGTTCTGATACCAACATTCACATTTTGATTCGTATTACCCATATATTGTACTGCTGGGCCGAAAGTCTTGGTTTGTGCATTCACTGTCTGAGAGACCTGGACATCGATATTCCTTATTTCTCTATTGATTTTCGATTGTACTTCACCGACTCCATTCTGAATGAGATTGCTTACGAGCTTATTCGCCATTGCCGACACTACCCCGCTTAGTAGTTCTCCAGGATTCGTTGCCGTAGCGATCATTTTGTTGCCCAAGTCTTGTACATTGGTAACGGCGGCCTGAATGGTTCCCGCCGGCGCCACCACCATTCCATTTTTTTCATCCGGCAAGAAACCGCCTGCCGATATCGCCTTGATCATCGCTGTTTGCCTGTTCATTTCTATTTGGTTTTGGTATGCTTCCTGGGCTTGCAGTGTATAGCCGAAAGTATTGTTGGCAGGATTCGAAAAGAAAGCATTCAATCCTCGAAAGTCGCCCGTCGCGAACATCGTGCTGGGATTCGGAGTATATTCCTCCAAATTATAGACAGCTACTCCATTGTTTTCCGTTGTCGCATTCTTTGCCGCAGAAATGAGATATGAAACATAGTTGTCACCGATGCCATTGCTCCCGCCGGCAGGAGCGTAGTTTGCCGTGGATCCTTTTCCTCGCGTGGTCATCGAGAAGAAATCATTCATATAGAGATTCGCATTTTGTGTCGGAGTTTGGTACAAAAATTCATTGAAATTCGTGATGTAAAGCGGTTGACTGCCAGTTCCTCCGCCGACCAGCTGGCCTACCTTGCTATTCAACATCTGTATAGTCGTCATTTTCAATGTCCCGAGAAGAGCCCCTTCGACCTGACGTTGGATCTGCTCCATCATCTGTTTCATCATCGCTGCTGCGTATGTCGATCCCCAATAATCAGCTTTCGCTGGCTGAGGCATCGAAAAAAAGAATGTGCTCAGAAACAGCATCAAAAGAGAGGCCGTCATTTTTTTCACCGTTTTCGTTGAATTCTTTCTTCCCCGTATTGAAATCATAAGCGTCTAAAAATTAATTGGAATCGTATCGATGCCAAGATCAGCCAATTTTTTCGATACTTCATCACTGAACTCTGTAATACTGCCGAAGAATCCCTGTGCTTTGGAAAGCACCGCGATTTGTCCCAAAGGATCAGTATCTGACGGCTTCAACTCCCCTTTCAACTGCATCGCGTACTTGGCCAACTGCAGGGCTTTTATATGTACATCAAGCATTCTCTCCGGTACCTTTATGTCTCTCAATTCTTCCAACATTTTTTCTCCTCGCTTGGACAGATCATCGAGAGCCTGCATATTGCCAGATGCCAAGCTGGCAATGGATTCGAGTGAGAGGCCATTGAATATGGCACTCAGATCATCCTGTGTCTGAAAGGTTTTCGGAGAATTGTTCGCGATCAAATAAGAAAGTACTGTCAAATACTCCAACGCATCTTTTTTTTCTTGCTCAGACTGTCTCTTCTCGCTCAGGTTTTTGGATATTCTTTTCACCTTGATATCTTTTGCGGATACCTCAGGAAGAATGACTTCTTCGATAGTACCGCTCGTCACTTTATCGACAGAGTTGTTGATATCCTCCAGAGAAATTTCTTGTCCGCTCTTATTCGTGCTTTTGAGTAGCGAAGCGATTTCACTGGAAACCTGTTCTGTGAGATTGATTGCCCCCTCCTGAGAAGATGTTGATACGCTAGCATCTTTTTCCTTCATTACCTTGTCTCCTGGTGCGGGTTTCAACGGGTTATAACCGCTCATTACTTCTATTCCATCACTATAGCCATCGCCATCCGTATCCTTGTTCATCGGGTCTGTTCCATACAATTTCTCCTCATCATTACCGAGGCCATCTTGATCGGCATCCTGAAAAATATTTTTCGTACTCGTGGTATCTGAGGCAAAAACAAAAACGGCCGTACTCAGAATGAGTAAACTAAAGAAAAGAAAGAGCGTAAACCTCGTACCCTTTTCTGAAAAGCTCGGAAGGAATATTTTTGACATAGCTCTGTTTGTTTTTTATGTATTTTTATTATAACACAATTTCATATAATTCAAGTGGATATACGCCGTCTCCCTCTTTTTGATTATTTTCGAACGCAGTGTCAATACAATCAGATTAAATACACAATGAATTGTTATACCTGTAGAGGTTACCATGCTAAAAGTATTGTTTGTGGGTAAATCATTGCGGATGGATTATGTAACGTAATGAGCAACATTCATTTTTTTGTAGAGAACTTGCTTTGGGCGAATGCCCGTTACTGCATAGAGAAACAATAGAAAAAATATTATGACACAATACAATCTGTTTGTCAATATCCGAGAGTGGGTTACAAAAATCGATCTGAATATGTTCCACGTGGAACAT
>Ga0100389_1001185_pt1 | contig 20653 bp, 9 predicted proteins | sample CryGeymeta201513_FD_81537 | JGI IMG/M metagenome (GOLD analysis project Ga0100389, IMG submission 81537) | Groundwater microbial communities from Crystal Geyser aquifers in Utah, USA - Crystal Geyser metaG 2015-13 | ecosystem: Environmental > Aquatic > Deep subsurface > Groundwater | place: USA... | reverse complement strand
CGCCTCCCTCCGTTAGCGTGGTCCTAACCTTCCCCCGAAACAAGTTCGGGGGGATTACCAAATCAATCGGGTATGTCCGTCTTCGTTTCAGCAGGGACAGTATTTTTGACGACCTACTTATGTACCAGAAGAACGGCGAAGACAGCTCCGTCGGATATGACTTCGGGAGGATCATCCCTCAGCAAAAGATGTGGGGAATCTATTTCCAACACTATCCGCAGATCGAGTTCCTGCGCTCCTTCGCCTCTCCCGATTCCGTTCTCTTTAGCTACACCCAGCCTTTCGAGGACTACCCCAACGGCTACTACGAAGACAAGTGGCAGAACGAGAAGGTCAACCGCTTCGTTCCCTGGTACGACCTGTTCCACGGGCTCAACTGTGTGAACTACTGGGACGCGATGGGCACCAATTGGTACGCCTTCTACTCGCGGGACCTGCGGACGACCCCGTGGGCAGAGCAAATCACGGAGACTATTCGGGAGATCAATGGCGGCGTCGGCAATCTGCTGATTACCGCCCGACGCCAACAGAACGGCATCGCCATTCACTACTCGCCCGCGAGCTTCCACACCGAAACCATCCTCGGAGGCAAGGAACGCGTCGAATCGCCCCGCGCCTTCTGCAACCTCCTCGAAGACCTCGGACTGCAATACGATTTCATGTCAAAGGAGCAGATGGCGCAAGGCAAACTCAAGGATTACAAGGTTCTTGTTCTTCCCTACTCGCGAGCGATCAGCGAAGGTGAGGCGAAAGCGATCCGGGAGTTCGCCGCCAAGGGGGGCACAGTCATCGCCGATGGTGAGGCGGGCGCCATGGACGGCCATTGCCGTTCCGCCACCACAAACATGCTCGAAGGGGTGACTCTTGCCCGACCTGCTCAGCCGGTCTGGAAATATCGGGAAGTACGAACGGACGCATTGGGCAGCAGCTATCGCAAAGAGATGAGTTCGCTGCTTGCCAAGATCAGAGTGCAGCCTCGCTTCAGGCTCGTGCCGAAGGACGGCAAGGACCCGGTCGGTTGCGAGGTCGTTGAGTTTGCCGATGGGAAGGCGACGTATCTCGGGCTTTTGCAGGGACGTGAGTTTGTTACGAAAGAAAAGGAAGACCACGCGCCCCGGCCGGTGCGAATTGTGTTGCCGGGGAAGTACCATGTCTACTCGGTTCGTGACAAACGCTATCTCGGGTTCACGGATTCCCTACAGACCGGGATTGAGCCTGCCGTGGTGAAACTTTACGCGCTGCTGCCGTGCGCGATTAATGCCGTTGAGCTGACCGGAGTCATGAAGCAATACAACCGCGGGACGGGAGTGAGCTACCAGATCGGCGTCAAGTCCAGTCCCGACATTGCGACGCCTCATGTTTTCCACCTGGAAATCCGGAGACCGGATGGCAGCGTCTACCGGGAATACACACGCAACCTGTCTGCTCCCGCCGGAAAAGGCCAGGGGTCTTTCCGACTCGCCTTGAACGATCCGAAAGGAGTGTGGACGATCGTGGCAGCGGACGTGGCGAGTGGAGTGAACATCGCGCGGAAGTTCGAAGTGCAATGAAACAAGTACATTCGCCCGCGATCCGTGACCGTGACATCATGACGACGGCACTCCAATAATCCAACCGATGGAAAGGGAAGCAAACGATGTTTCAGACCAACCGAATTCTACTGACCGCGGCCCTGTTCGTATCCGTGTTACGAGGCTCGCCCTGTGGCGCGGTGACGATCGCCAAAGATGGCAAGCCGCAGGTGGACATCATCGTCGCCGGCGAGGCCACGCTGGCTGAAGAGACCGCTGCCGCCGAGCTCGGCGAGTACCTGGGCAAGATCGTCGGCAGCCCCGTAGCAGTCGTCAAGCCAGGCGAGGCGACAATGATGGATTCACACATCTTCGTCGGCCTGACGAGCCCCGCTATCCGGCTACGGTTGGTGCCGGACAAGCTCGGCCCCGAGGAGTGGGTCATCCGCGCATCCGGCAAGGACCTGATCGTGACCGGTGGCCGCCCCCGGGGCACGCTCTACGCCGTCTACCATTTGCTGGAGGATGTGCTCGGCGTTCACTGGTGGAATCCGTGGGAAGAGTCGGTGCCGCACAAGCCGACACTGAAACTGGAAAACGTGAACCTGCGCGGCAATCCGGTCACCCCTTACCGCGACATCTACATGCTGTACGGCAATGACGGCGGCCGCTTCGCGGCTCGCAACCGCCTCAACCGCGACGGCGACGCCCGTATTTCCCCGGAATTTGGCGGCCGCCGCGACTACGGCCCGCCCTACCATGTCCACACATTCAACCTGTACTTCCCGCCGAAGGAATACGGCGCCCAGCACCCGGATTGGTACTCGCTCATCAACGGGAAACGGGTCGTAGACACCTCACAGCTCTGTCTGACCAATCCCGAACTGCGCAAGGCATTTCTGGCCAAGCTCACCAACTTCATCGAAACCACCGCCGCCAAGGCACAAGAGGAGGGAGCGCCGCCGCCGGATGTCTTCAGCATCTCCCAGAACGATTGGGACAACCATTGCCAGTGCGACAATTGCGAGGCGATCGCCAAGGCCGAGGAGAGCGAAGCCGGGCCGCTGCTGGATTTCGTCAACTTCATGGCCGGCGCCATCAAGGACGATTACCCGTGGGTGTATATAGACACGCTGGCCTATCAGTACACCCAGAAGGCGCCCAAAACCATCAAACCGCGGGACAATGTCATTGTCCGGCTGTGTGACACGGAATCGGACCCGACCAAGCCCATCACCTCGGAAGAGAACACGAAGTTCCGTGAGCACCTGTTGAGCTGGGCGCGCATCGCCAAGAACCTGCGGGTGTGGGATTACGCCGTCACCTACGCCAACCCCGTGGGCATGCCCCTGCCAACCATGCAGACCTATGATGATGACTTCACGTTCTACTCCCAACACAACGTCGAGGGTGTCTTCACCGAGCATGAGTTCGGCATCATCGGCGACATGCGCGATCTCAAGATCTGGATGATGATAAAATTGCTCGAGAACCCAGGTGCGGACTACAACAAGCTCGTGCAGACCTTCACCGACGGGTTCTACGGCCCTGCGGGCAAGTTGGTACGCGAGTACCTTACCGCCTTGGAGACCGAAGCGAAGGCGAAGAAGAGCTATGCCAACTGGAGCTCGACGCCGATGTCGCTGACGTACCTGAACCTGGGTTTCATCAACCGGGCCCAGCGGATCTTCGACGGGGCGGAAAAGGCCGTGGGGGATGATGCGGCACTCCTGCGGCGGGTGCGACATGCACGTCTGCCGCTGGACAGGGCCACCGTGGTGACATACACGCGCCTGAACAGCGAATGGCAGACTCAGGGACAGCCGGCGGGTCAGGCGCCGCCCAGCCGTGACCTCATGGCGCAGCGGGCGATGAACACCTGGATGGCCGAGGCGAACTTGCGCCTGCCTGAGAGCCAGCAGGAGAAAGAGAAGCAGGCCGCCGAAAGGGAGATGCGGCGCTACACTTCTCTGCCCAGCTCGGTCCCGCTGCCCGAGAAATTTCGCGACCTGCCCAAGGGCACGGTTCACGACTACACAGCAGACATGACTCGGAACTGGAATGACGTGGTCCAGGTCATCAAGGACCCCGGGGCCGAGAGCGGCATCACCAACAAGCTGGACCTGACGGCGCCGGAAACCACCGACCAGGAGAAGTACGTGCTGCCGATGCCGTGGGGGCTGTACGGCGTGCAGCAGAAGAAATTCATTGGCGGCAATGCCATCAAGGTCGAAGACATCCCCGGGCCGGGCTACCACTGGTACAAGATGGGCAGCTTCGCCGTCGAGCCGTCATACTACGCGTACTTCTTCTGGAGTTGGATCATCCAGGTGGACGTGGACAACGTCTACGATGCCGGCAAGCCGGACCAGAAGTTCGATGTGTGGGCGCGCATTAAATTCGAGGGGCCACGCTTCCCGCACGCCAAAGAGGGAGACAAGGACGCCATCTACGTGGAGCGCGTCGTGCTGGTAAAGGCGCAATGAACTCCCGCCGCCGTTTCCTGAAAACCATGCGCTACGAGACCCCCGACCGGGTGCCGTATTTCGAGGAAGGGCTTCGAGATGACGTATTGGATCGGTGGCATGAACAGGGGCTCACGAAAGACGCCGACCTTTCAGGTATGTTTCAGACCGACCGGCGTGAACGCATCCCCGTGAATATCGATCCATTGCCCCCCATTAACAAGTGGCCGGCATCCCGCCGTGGCTTGAAGGCGCTTCGGAAGCGACTCGATCCTGAGAATCCGGCTCGCTTTCCCGACGACTGGTTACAGAGGGCAGCAGCATGGAAGACCCGCGACCATGTCCTCGAACTCGGAATTCATCACGGTTTCTTCCTCTCGATGGGTGTTCATGGCTGGGACCGGTTCAATGAGGTGATCCAGCTTCTCCATGACGACCCCGGCCTTGTGCTTGGCATCATGGAGGTCCATGGCGAATTCTCCGCACGAATGGCCGAGCGCGTTCTAAAGCAGGTAGACGTGGATTTTGTTTCCTTCTCTGAACCTATCGGCGGCGAAGAAGGCCCTCTGCTCTCTCCGCGCACTTACCAGGAGTTCGTGCTGTCGAGCTATCAGCCCATCCTCGAAGTTCTCCGACGGCACAACGTGGATGTCATCGTCCTGGTTACTTACGCCAACGCCCGTGTCCTGCTGCCGTGCATCCTCCGTGCCGGGTTCAATTGCCTCTGGGCCTGTGAGGCCAACACGGATGCGATGGATTATCTGACGCTGCGGAGAGAGTTCGGGCGAGATCTGCGGCTCATCGGGGGGATTGATCTGGATATCCTGGCACAAGGGAAAGACGCGATCTGTCGCGAGCTTTGGAAGAGAGTTCCACCTCTCCTCGCTGACGGAGGCTACCTGCCTCTGGCCGACGGCCGCGTTCGCGCCAACGTGCCGTTCGAGGATTATATCTACTACCGGCGACTGATTCAGGAAATTGTGGAGGGGAACTCGAAACCGAGTACGTTGGAACACAAAGCCTGACCATTGCCCGGCCTTCTCAACCTGCAACACTGATACCAGACTCCGGTCTGTCGCGGCACCGGCTGAACGGTTACCGCGATTCCCAATATCTGTGTCCATCTGCGTTTATCTGCGATTGTAGTATTAGTATCTGTACTTGGCCAACTGCTCCGTCGAGCATTCCTCGTCTGTCCCCACGAGCATTGCGGGTAACCAGATTCCTCCCAGCCCCGATGAATGAGTGACCCTGACCGCTACACCATTCTTGATTTCCGACTTAAGCCATCTCTTTGCATCAAAGCTGAAAGCCGCTCCCGCCAGATCGCCGACACCTTTTCCTGTCGAGGCGTATGATCTTTCATAAGCGAACTCACCGTTGATATAGATCCACGCCTGTTCGTTCACGCCAAGAAAATCCAGATACAGGTGCTTCCTGGTGACCAGCTCATCAGGTATCTCGAGGTTCTGGAAATACCAGCCGTAACCATCAAAGCCCGGGAAGCCTTGCTGTTCCCAACCCACACCTCGGTTGATATGCAGTCTCGAAAGTTCTTTTTCCAAAGCAACGGCTGATGCTGCGCCGCCTCCAGCCTCGTTGGGTAATCTGGCAGCGGCGTCAAAGTACTTCCGGTTGGCATACCACTTCTCGCCTACGCCTTTGTCTTCCGGGTCGGTTGTGAAGATCCATTCCGCGGGCAGATAGACCTTGGGCAAGGCTGAGCTTTCCGCATCTATGCATGACTGCCACTTGGCGGTTATCTTCTCCACGGTGCCGGCGATACCCAGGGTGGTCAGTTCATTATCCTTGCAGATCTCAGCAAACTCATCGAGCGGCGGCTTGAACACCTGTTTCGCAGCACGCGACTGTCTGATGCTTCTGCCGTACACGAAGTCGCCAAATTCCGTATAGTAGCCTACATTCTGAGATAGCTCCAGATACAGCAAAGACGTCTTTGCCCGCTTTACGCGCGCCAGTATCTCCTCGCTCTTTGCCATGCGTTCGGCTTCGGTGAAGCAGTTCCTCATGTTCGCCATGAACTCTGGGGTGAACATCGGGCCATCGGGCGCGTAGGAGCAATGGAGGTTGTTCAGGAGCGGGTTGTCCGACGGCTCGCCGCACTTATGCGGCAGCTTGTGCCACTTCTCCCAGTAGGCCCACATCATCATCTGAAAGTCCCAGATCGGCTGCGCCGCCTCCTTGTAGTAGCCGAACACGAAGTCCTTCATGAGAGCTTTCGTATCCAGTTCGGGGTTCCAGAGCTGCTTCGCCCATACCCAGCCACGCATCTCATCGCTGTCGTTCGCCTCGGACTCGTACATGATGCCTGTGGCGCCGTTGCGGATGTTGAACCTCGTGTTGTCAGCCACCACAGGCCAGTTCGCCATGGGGACCAGATAGTGAACATAGTCTGTTGTGTAGTCCCAGATGGACACCTTGGCCTTAACGGCATGCCAGGCCTCGATCATCTCCTGGAACTGCTCCGACTCCCAGAGGAAACAGAACTGGTATTTCCAGGCGTGCGAGTCCGTACAGAGCTGGATGATGATGTAATCATCAACCTTCAGCTTCGTGGGCGGTTTGGCATAGTCCAGGTAGGCCAGCGAGATCAGATGATTGTTGGGGAACTCCTTCTTTACACCCTCGGCGATTCTGTTGACGTGATAGAAGAAGCTGCCTGATCTTCCGCCATTCTCATCGTCCAGCTTCTTGCAGTTCGGACAGTCGCAGAATCCTCGTCCGTCATTGGGACCGATCGCGGTGATGGTAATCTCGGGGTGGTTGCGGAAGATTTCGCAAGTCTTCTCGATGCTCAGCCTGATGACATCCTCATTCGTGTGGCACAACTGGCTGGGCTGTCGCTTGCCGTTCACCAGCGCGTAATACTCAGGATGCTCCTTGAAGTACTGCTCTGTCGGGAAGTACCAGCCATAGGTGTGCCCCATGAGGTGGTAGCGCAGGCTGCCGCCCCAAGCCAGCGGAATTCGGGCATGGGGCGTGTTCGTCTTGTTCCTCAACGACCAGGTGGAATCGTGCATTCTGAGTATGTACGGATCTCTCAGTTCGAGAACCGGCAGGTATTCCCGCGACACGAGACTTACAAAGAGCCTTCTCATTTCCGGGGTATCTACAGAGGTTGTGGAGTACCATCTACACCCCAGGTCTTCCTCAAGCATTGAGTAGACTCCGTGCATCAACCCGCGACCGCTGCCGCCGTAGAGGTACACGTCCTTGCCGACGACTTCCAGCGCATAGCCTTCCACTGCCAGGTCAGCGTTCTTCCATCTGCACTCCGATCCTGCCAGCAACGCCGTGCGCCCGATACTGATGTACGGCTTGCCTCCTGCTGAAGAATCCTTGTCGCTGACGACCGGGAAATCGGCTCCGCTGATGAGCTTCAGATGCCGACAGAGATCGGTGGCTGCTTTCTTCTCTATTCGCTTCGCGTTCTGTGGGATCACGAGTACGTACTTCGCTCTGCCACCGTATGCCAGGACCAGGGCCGCCGAGGGCTTGCCTTTTGGCTGCAGCGAATTCCTCCACTGCTTCGGCATGTCGGTCCGGTTGGCTTCTGCGTCTCCCTCGATGGCGATCGTGCTCATCTGCGTGAACCCCTCATACTTCACGTTCTTGTCCTCGATATACAGGAATACATTGCGCATCCCCTTGAGAACTCCCGGCTTGAACTTGAGCCTGTAGGCTACAGAGATGTCGTCCGCGGTCTTCTCAACCCTCGTGTGCTCGCAGTCCAGGTATCCCTGGTCGTTCTCGATGATCTTCCCCACATCGCCAGGATGCCCGGTGGCTTCCGTGGCGTTCCAGAATCCATGCTTGACGATCATCAGCTCGTTCGCTGGAAGGTTGTATCCGATATCCCAACCGCTGAGCAGGTTACCGCCCCTGGCGATGACCAGGAATGTGTTGGTCAGCAGGTGGATGTTGCCGGGATACCGGTATCGCGCGGTGACCGTGAGCCACCGGTCTGCAGCTAACGGCTCAATGGGGTCCGTCTCGCCATTGAAGGTTACGCCTATGTTCTTAGGTGCTTGGGCGAATAGGCACCGGACGGAAGAAACTACTGACAAACACACGAACACGCAGATAATGTACGCGGTCTTCATGGATTCTCGGTCACCTCTCAAATCGTGGCTTCTGTTCTTGTGAGTTTCGGCGCCCGTTGCTCGGCCTGCCGGACAAGATGGAGCGCCACATCGCGCGCTCGATTCAGTTTTCGACCCCGAACCCGTAAGTCCTCTTCCGCGACCTGATACACCTCAGCCACGCCACTTCCGGGAACACCTCCGGGGCTTCCTCATCGAAACGGAATCCAATGTTAGAGATGTGCCCCATTCCCACGGATCTACTTCCACTTCCCTGTTGCCGGTCATGCCGCCGTTTCATGTCCTGCACCGGCCTTCGTCGGCCCCCCACACGCGCCACGCAGCACCCGGGCACGCGGCCCGGGCGCTGCGTGTGGGGATTCGCACATAGTTGTCGCGGACGGTCCCGCCAGCGTCACTTCTTGCCGTTCCTTTGCCCTTGATAGTGCGGCACGGAGGTTGCTGGTGGCGGTCCAGAGACCGGTCGCTGCGTTCAACGTCAGGGGCGTCTCGCCATCGAACTCGTTGTGCTCAGCGTCAATGATCAGCGTCTCCGAGGCGACACATCCGCGGGACAAAGCTTTGGCTTTATCCTACGGCGCGCCCGGACGGCGCACGACAACGCCATCAAAGAACACCTCCCGCGCCGGGTAATTGCTGTGGCTGCTCATCTGGAGGTAGAGGTAGGCATTCGGCCAGGTGACGCTCCAGTCCGTCTCCCAGAGTGTCTTCTCGTTCTCGACGATCGTCAATCGGTCGTGCTGCCACCGGATTGTCACTGCCTGCTTTCCAATCTTCCGCCCGGTCCGCTGCTTCGTCGGCCAGCCTTCGTCGTAGAGCACGCGCTCGCCGCCTTTGCTCCGCGCCGAGACCCACGCCCGGGCGTTCTTCCCTGGCGGCACACCTACGTATTCCAGCTTCCACCAGTCCTTCTCGTCGGCGGGGTTGCCGTCTGTCGCGGTCGGGCAGAGGAAGATTCCGGTCGTCAGATAGCAGCCGTTTGCCTGGTTGTTCCAGTCTACCTCGAAGGACAGCTCGAACGGCTGCAGCAGGCCGATCGGCTGCACAGTGCGCACACCGTGGAACTTGACGGTCTTGTCGTCCGTGCCGATAGTCGCCGCCCGCAGCCGGAGTCGTCCGTCCACCACGTCAATCTTGCTCTCCTGGAAGTCGTTCTTGCGGGTGACGCGCCAGAGGTCTGGGTTGAGCCTTTCGCCTGAGAAGTCGTCGCGCAGTGTTCCGAGGGCTTCGACTTCCATGGGCGGCTGCGCGTGGGATCGGCAGCCTTGCCCAGCAAAGGCGAGAAGCCAGCAAAGCGGCAGCGCTATACTTATTAAGGCTGAACATGCGCCTTTGCTGTTGTGAGACAGTTGCACTGTCGAACACACCGACCGTGGAGAGTTCGACAGTGCAACTGTCTCACAACAGGGAGTTTTGCTCTGTAACGAGCATAGCGGAAAGCAGCGCATGGTTGTCTCCTGCGACAATGAATGGGTGAGCGGGTGAAGGGGTGAAAGGGTGAGCACTTCTCCCCGCCACACACTGTGCGATTCCAGAGGTTTCCGTTCGCCATGGTGCCGAGAGGTCGGCACGGATGATTTCCCTCCTGAAGGAAAGAGCCGGCGCGCGAGGTTCGCGCGCCGGCTCTTCGTTCGTCTTGCTGGTCGTCGCCGTTGCTCTCGCGGCGGCGCCGCCGTGGGGGTTACTTGCCCCCCTGGTTCTTCGGCACGGTCACGGCTACCGTCCGTGTAGAGCGGTTGCCGGAGGCGTCCGTGCAGGCAACGGTGATTGTGTAGATCCGACCGGCGCCTTTGCCCGACCGCTCGGAGCGCAGCTTCACCGTCAGGTTACCGGTGATCACCCAGTCAGGGGCGGTGTCGCCATCGCCCAGACCGTTGATCGGTTCGTTGCTCGTGACGCTGAGGATTTGAGCCGTCGGCGCGGCATCGCACGCGTCGGCTGCGCCCACCGTCACCGTGACGTCCACCATCTGGTGGTTCGGCGGCCAGAGTTGGTTCGGGCTTGCCGTGACGCTGCTGACCCCAGGCGCCGTGGTGTCCACGATGGTGACATTCTGTGTGGCGGTCACCACGTTGCCGGAGGCGTCCTTCGCCGTCCATGTCACCGTCGTCGTTCCCAGCGGGAAGACCGCCGGGGCGTCGTTGGTTACTGTTGGGTTGACGTCGCAGACGTCATTGACCACCGGAGTGCCCAGATTGACCGGAGTGCCGTCCCGGTTGGTTTGTTCCGCCGTGATGTTCCCGGGAGCGGTGATCGTCGGCGACCGAGTGTCCGTCACTTTGAGAGTCACCGGTGTCGTGACGACATTGCCGGAATCATCCGTCGCGCTGACCACCAGCGTGTGCTCTCCTAATTGGAGTTCCACCAGCATGGGCCATGCGGCCGGAGTCTGCGGTTGTTCGTCGTCAATCTTCACGGTGAGGGCAACCTCCGCATCGCACACGTCCGAGGCGCTCGCTTCAATTGCGAACAGGTGCCCCGCTCCAGTGCTTTGCTCACTGGAGGCCTCCTCTCCATCACCGACGGTCTCAGCGTCCACTTTCACGCTCAGACTCGGCTTGGTGCTGTTCACCACCGTCACCTTCTGCGTGGCCGTGGCCACGTTCCCGGCATCGTCGGTCGCTGTCCACGTCACTACGGTCTCGCCCAACGGGAAGACCGCCGGGGCGTCGTTGGTGATCGCCACGTCGGCGTCGCAGAGGTCGGTCGCAGTGGCTGCGCCGATCTCGACTGCCGTCCCGGCGGCACTGGTCTGTTCGGCCGTCGCGTCTGCCGGGAGAGTCAGCTCAGGTTCTGTCGTGTCCACGACGGTCACCTTCTGCGTGGCCGTAGCCACGTTGCCGGCGTCGTCCGTCGCAGTCCAGGTTACCACGGTCTCGCCCAGCGGGAAGACCGCCGGTGCGTCGTTGGTGATTGTCACGTCGGCGTCCACATTGTCCGTGGCTGTCGCTTCGCCGATGGCAACCGCCGTTCCGGCGGCGCTCGTCTGCTCGGCCGTCACGTCGGCGGGGACGGTCAACTCAGGTGGAGTGGTGTCTTCCTCCTGCTCCGTCACCGTCACCTTCTGCGTGGCGGTGGACACGTTCCCGGAATCATCGGTCGCGGTCCAGGTTACGACCGTCTCGCCCAGCGGGAACAGCGCGGGGGCGTCGTTGGTGATCGCCACGTCGGCGTCGCAGGTATCCGTCGCGGTCGCTTCACCGATATCCACCGGTGTGCCGGCTTCATCCGTCTTTTGCGCCGTCACGTCTATCGGAACCGTCAGGACGGGTGGGGTGGTGTCCACGACCTTTACCGTGAACGTGCCCGTGGAGACGTTGCCCGAGGCATCGGTCGCCGTGACCGTCACCGTCTTCGTTCCGAGCGCGAACACCGAGGCGGACGGCGGGTCGGATGTAAGCTGTGGCGCAACGTCGCAGATGTCGGCGGCTGTCACCGCGAATTCCACCACGGCGCCGTCCAGGGACGTCTGCTCCACCTCAATGGTGTCCATCGGAAGGTCGAGTGTTGGCGGGGTCGTGTCGAGGACCGTCACGATCTGGATGGCGATCGAGACGTTCCCCGAGAAGTCCGTGGCTGTCCAGGTTACGGGTGTCTCACCCAGCGGGAACACCGCGGGCGCGTCGCTGCTGACAAGCGGGTTGAGGTCGCCCAAGTCGATGACCACCGGCGTACCCAGGTCCACCGGCGTGCCGTCGGCGTTGGTCTGCTCCACCGTCACGTCGGGCGGCGGGGTCAACTCCGGTGGGGTGACGTCCGGCCCCAACTCAAGCTCATACGCGCCGATGTCGTACCCCAACAACTGAGGCCGCGCCACGCCGCGCTGGTCGGTGTTCGGCGCATAAGCGGGGTTGGCGGCGTCTATGGCCGAACTGCCAGCTTGAATCGGAATCGTCTGCGTGTAGCCGCCGTAGTTTCCGAGAGTGCCGAGTTTGGGGTCCGCGGTGATGATGTTCGTGCCGCCATAGCCGTCATAGCCGCCCTGCACGACGCTGTCACTAATGGTTGCATGATCCAACTGGTTCGGCGTGTTGCCCCACAGGATCGTGTTGCGCACATACGCCGTGGCACTTTGATTGTGGAGCCCACCACCGGAAAAACTCGCCGTGTTGCCGGAGAAGGTGACGTGGGTCAGCGTCGCGAAGGGTTTATCGTCCAGCATGAGTCCGCCGCCTATCCCCGCCGAGTTGCCGGAGAAGGTGACGTTGGTCAGCGTCGGACTGCCGTAGTCGGCGTACATTCCGCCGCCTCTCCCCGCCGAGTTGCCGGAGAAAGTGACGTTGGTCAGCGTCGGATTGCCGCCGCCGGACATCCCGCCGCCGTCGTAGTCTGCCGTGTTGCCGGAGAAGGTGACGTCGGTCAGCGTCGGACTGCCGCCGCCGGACATCCCGCCGCCGCGGTAGCTCGCCGAGTTGCCGGAGAAGGTGACCTGGGTCAGCGTGGGACTACTCGTGTCCCCGATGGACATCCCACCGCCGAAACGCGCCGAGTTGCCGGAGAAGGTGACGTCGGTCAGCGTCGGACTGTCGGCAAAGACGAACATCCCGCCGCCCGAGTCATCCGCCGAGTTGCCGGAAAAGGTCACGTGGGTCACCGTCACATTGCCGTGGTCACAGAACATCCCGCTGCCCCGGCGGTAATTGGACCATTTTGCAGGGTCGTCCGGGTCGTCAGACGGCCTGTTGGCATTCCCAGCCGTGATGGTGAAGCCATCCAGTAGCGGCGCGCCGTGCGACTCCACCACGTGATACGAGTTGTCGCTGCTGCCCGCGGCGCCGATGTCGCCGCTCAGGATGGTCTCGTTCACCGCCGGGTCGCGCGTACCACCACCGTTGGGATAGCCGCCCAGCAGCGTCCGTCCGTCGTCGAGTTTGAAGAACGCCATCCGGTCGGTGCCGGTCGTCGGCTTGTACGTGCCCTGGGCGACGTGGATCGTGTCGCCGTCGGTGGCTGCGGTCAGAGCGGACTGCAAAGTGGTGAAGGCATCGGCCCAACTGCTGCCGTTGTTCGCGCCAGTGGCCGATGCGTCTACGTAGCGGTTGCCCGCCGCGGCCGGGCTGACACCCGTTAGCATGAGCAGCAGGACTGCTCCTGCCGCCGCCAGAAATGGAAAACTTGTTCTTGTTCGCATTGTTCTCTCTCTCCTTATCAGATTCTTTCTACCCGCCGTTTCGGTCGGCGGGACCGGATTCCCGCAAGCGCGGGGTTAGAGCGCCCTTCCGGTGTGCTCCCCAAACGTTCACGTTGCCGTGGACTCCCTTCCTTTCGTCCGCTTTTCCGTGGTTTGTGGAGAAGACGACTGGCCGGGGCATTTCTTCCCTTGCGAATCCTACGAGCATGATATTAGTGCAATGCAGGAAAGCCCACAAGGAGAAACGGAGCCAAGTGGGACGAATCCGCCAGATTCAGGGACGAATCGGCCCCAAACCAGTAATCAGTGATCACCATTCACCATCTTCCTGAACCGCTGCGACGCGCTGCGGCCGAGGCGGAGGGGATGGGAGTTCTCACCGAGAAACAGGTCTGTCTCTCGTTGATGAGCTTGCCACTGCCGGACGTGATGCCTGTTGATGATGGTGCGCCGGTCAAGCTCCACGAAGTCCTCTTTGGGCAAGATCGCTCCCCACTCCGCGAGGGATCTCCGGACGGTCTGACAGTTGCCAGCAACGTCGATAACGTCGGTGTAGTTGCCGTCTGACATGATGACGGCAATGCTCTCCAGGGGAGCAAACAGGGAGCGACCGTTGGTGGAGAGAAGGACAACATCCGAATACGTGAGCTGCCCGGGTTGTATGGGTGCGACGCGGCCGAGGACCCGTTGAATCGTGATATCGAGCCTGGCAGCCTCGATCGGTTTCAGGAGGTAGTCCACCGCATTGACTTCAAACGCCCTGATGGCGTACTGATCGTAGGCCGTGACAAAGACGACGTGGGGCGGATTCTCCAGAGACTCCAAGAGATCGAACCCCGACTCTCCCGGCATGTGAACGTCCAGGAAAACAACGTCCGTTTTTTTCGCCTGAAGACGCTTCCGGGCTTCGGGGGCATTTCTGGCCATACCGACGACTTCCACCTGCGGGTAGGCCGCCAGCATCCGCTTCAGGTTCTCGCGGGCCAGCCGTTCGTCGTCTACGATAACCGCATTGAGTTTGGTCATTTCCGATTACCTCCCGCAGAAAACGCGGAATCACGCAGAAAATCCTTCGCTCTGGCCCAAATCAAATTCTGCGTTCTTCTGCGTATTCTGCGGGCCTTTCCGCCAGCTTCTTTGAGATGGAAAATCTTTCGTATTCGACTTTGGGATGATGACCGAAGTTGACCAGAAGTCCGACCTTCATCCCGGTGGCGTGAAGGTAGTTGAGAATCTGCGCCCGGTGTTCATCCACCAACTCGGAAACCGCTTTGATCTCCACGATGATCTTCTCAAAACACACGAAGTCCGCTTCGTAGGTTTTCTGCAAAGGGCGTCCCTTGTATTCAAGTTTCAATGGCCTCTTGGGAACGTGTACGATGCCCTGCAGTTCAAATTCCATCGCAAGACATTCCTGGTAGACTGGCTCCAGAAACCCACAGCCCTTCTCCTTGTAGACCTCGAAACAAGCCCCCAGGATTCGGTACGTTTCTTCCTTATACAGAAACTCGCTCATCTTTCACCCCCGAGTTATTCTCCCGCAGAAGACGCGGAATCACGCAGAAAATCCTTTGCTCTGGCCCAAATCAAATTCTGCGTCCTTCTGCGTTTTCCGCGGGCAAGTGTATCCTTCCAACGATCCAGTTGTCTACTTCCCCGACATTGAAGGTGTGCCGTTCCGGGTAGAGCAACTCAAGGCGTTTGCGCAGGTTTTCGAGTCCGAGTCGGGTTTGTTTCTTTGAGGGGCCGGTTCCCGGTTCGACCCATTTGCCGCTGTTCGCCACTTCGAGGTGCAATTCGTCGTTCGCAACCACAGCCGAAATCTTCAGGCGCAACGGTCGCGCGCTGGTTTCCATCCCGTACTTGATCGCGTTCTCTACCAGTGGCTGCAACAAGAGAATGGGAACGTCGCACGTTCGCGCTTCCGAGGACGCTCCGACTTGGACCTCGAGGTTGTCTTCAAACCGCACCTTCTCAACCTGGAGATAGCTCTCGATGGCCTCAAGCTCCAGTTGCAGGGGAACGACCGATTCCTCCCGCCATTGCAGGGAGAAACGCAGATATCGGGCAAGCTCCCTCACAAGTTGGTGAACGCGCTCCGGCGCCTCGTGGGCGAGAGCATCAATGGAGTTGACGACATTGAACAGGAAATGCGGGTTGATCTGGTAACGAAGCGTCTGCAGACGGGATTCCACAAGCAGGCGCTCGGCTTCTTCCATGCGCCGCCGATCCTGCTCCGCTTGCTCAAGGTCATGACGATTCTGTTCGAGAGTTTCTGCCAGAGAGTTGAGCCCCCGGGCAAGGCTGCCAATCTCGTCGCGAGACGCGACGGGCAGGCGACGATCGAAATGGCCGGCCTCAAGGTTCCGGGTAAGGTTCTGACAGTCCTCAATGCGGCGCGCCAGCGGATTGGCAATGAGATACACGGCACACCACACAAGCACGAGGAGAATGCCGGCGACAAGAAAAGTGACGCGCTGGATAGCAGTGATCGGAGCGAGGACCTCCCGCAATGGCATCTCCACAACGAGCACCAGCCCCGCCTCGTGCAGTCGCCGGTAGGCAGCCATCCGGATTCCCCGCCGCGCCTGGTATTTGACAATCCCGTGGTCCTTCGTGAGCATCTCGCCAACCGCCGGAATATCGTGGGGCATGTTCGGCAGATTGACGAGTTAACCCCGGGGCGCCTGTCCGTGCAGTTGCTGCAAGGTCAAACCCGGGTCAATAATGTATGCTCTCCCGGCCTTCCCGATGGGCAGAGGTTGCATCAGGCGGTCGTTGATCCTTCCGAGGTCGAGAGCGGCCCGGAGCACGGGCCCGCCCCGTCTCTCGGAAGGGACCGGGGTGTACAGAGCGACGCAGACTCGTTGCCCTGAGTCACCGAGGTACGCCGGTGAGACGATCTGCTCTCCTGCGAGGACCGCGGCAAAGCTTGGATACCGGGCGAGAGAATCCGCCCTCAGCAATTCAACTTCTTTGGGTCGGGAATACGAGGAAGCCAGAACCTCCCCCTCTCCGGACAACAGCGAGACAGATTCATACCTGTCCTTGCCTTGGATGCATTGGCCGAAGAACCGATTCAGCGCCTCGAGGGATTTCCGGTCACGGCGACCGTCGGCGACTTCACGCACCGAAGGTATTACGCTCCACAGTCTTGAGTCGGACTTGAAACTTGCCGCCCAGGCATCACTGTGATGACTGAAAACGCGAGCGGCATCTTCCAACCCGCGCTTCGCCAGCGTTTCCAGTTCCTGACGCGCGACGACGTATACAATCGCCGTGGAGAACAGCACGCCACACAGGATGGCCGCACCCAGCAGAAGAAGCAATCGTGTGCGCAGTTTCACAGTGGACGATTTTACGAGATGGATAGCACAGTCAAGCGGCGGGCAAAAGCGAAGTCAACCCAAAGTGAGATTGTCCGGTTTTGCGAAAGTGAAAATGTCGGGGTTACTCGTTGGTGTGATAGGGCTGCTGAAGAGAGGGGGGGGCGGAGCGGAGCCAGCGTCTCTTGGGCCATGCGCGTTCCTTCGGATGCAGGCCGTCGTCACCCTCCCGCGCTCAATTCTAAAACGCCCTCGTACGCGCAAACCATCCTCGGCGAACTGATGCGCCTGAGACACCATCCCACAGACGGGCTACGGGGTCACCGCCACTGCACCGCGTCCACCATCCGCCCGGTGCGCAGGAGCTTTAGGCAGGTCAGTTTTGTGTTGACAGGCAATTTGCCGAGGTCGAGTGCGCCGCTCTTACCGGTGACACCTTGGGGTGATACGTTCTCTCCCTTCTTGTTGACGAAGACAAGTTGCCCGCCCTTGCCATCTTTGATCTGTACTTGTCCTTGGGGATTGACTTGTAGCAGCCGGGGCAAGATCGCCACACAAGCGACGTCATCGCGTTCGAGGTAGACGCTGATATTGCCACCAACAATGGGCAGCTCTTCGCCGCGGAGGAGTTCGATGGCATGCACGGTCCCCTCACCCACGACTCCTCTCCCATGTTGCGGTAGAGGGGAGAGGGTTAGCGCCGGGCCGTCGAAGGTGTGCCCCGTCGTGTTGTACAGGTGGATCATGGTCTTGCCCGCACCGCGGAAGCGATTCGCATAAAGGTGGGGCTGCAAGGTGGGGGAAAGCGGGTACGTTTCCCGGCCCTGGTATACGTCTTCGTTCTCGTTGAGGATGTTGTTCATGTTGACCGGGTAGATGCGCTCAAAGCATTCTTCTCCATTCCAGAAGCGCTTGCGGCATTGAGGGTCGGGCCCCAGGTCGAGTTCGTAGACCTTGCACTCCGGGAAGTAGAAGCGCTGGGCGTTGCACTCCAGTGGGCGTAGGGGCGACTTCAACACTGTGAGATCGTAAGTGATGCAGCCGTCGAGGTATTGCATCATGTAGTCGTAGCCGGGATACTCAGTGGTCAGAATCAGGGCCGGCTTGACCTTGTCCATTTCGGCATGGGCCCGCTTCACGGCCTCGGCCACGCCCTTCTGCCACTGGGTGATGCCCGGCTCCTGGTAGGTGTGACGGTGGGTATTGTCGTAGCAGGCCCAGCCGCGATGGCCGTACTCATCGAGGCGAATGCCGTCGGCGCCGGTCTCCCGCATGACGCGGCCCATCGTCGTGGCTACCCACTCACGGACCTCGGCCAGTCCGTGGCAGGGGTTCCAGACTTCGTAGCCGGTGCATTTCTTGTCGTCCCTGCCAACGACGCTCCATTCCTTGCCGAACTTACGCCCAATCTCGTTGTTGCCGTCGAGGCGGAAGGGGTCGGTGTAGAGCGTCACGAGCACGCCCATGTCCTGGTAGGTGCGAACGGCTTTTCTGAAGGCGGGCAGGCCGCCGAAACGCTCGTTGTAGCCTTTGTAGTCACCGGGCTGGTTGTTCCACATCTTCTGACCGGTGACGGGGTCTTTGACAATATACGGCTCCAGCGCCTTGATCTTCGCAGGGGTCAGAACCTTGTCGAGTTGATCGAGGGGCGTGTTGAAGGGCCCCAGCGGCGACCACTCCCACCAGCTCATCAGCTCCACGCAGTCGGTCATGGGCCCGATAAAATCGGTGCGGTAGGAACCGTCTTTGAACAGAATGTCCTGGCCCCATCCGGGGGGCATCATGTTGCGGACACTTCGTAGCGCCGAGGGGTAAGGGCGGAACTTCCAGACGCGGTGCGCCCAGTCGGCGTAGCTCTGCATGGCCACATGCCAGTCACCGGGATGGACGGCGATGACCGCGGCGGCGGGCGTGAAGCTCGCCGTGTGCTGCAGGCTCGCGGCATCTCCGGGCACGGGCGCAGCGGCCTGCGCCAGCGGAGCGCGTGTACGGCGCAGGTATTCGTAGGAGAACGAAGTGCCCTCGACGTCCGCATCCAGAGAGTTGCCCCAGCGGTATTCCTGACGCACGAAGTAGTCCACCCAGACCTTCCGCTCATTCACCACCGGGCGATCCGGTACGTACTTGCGCAGCGTCAGGATTTTGTGCCACCCCTCGGTATCCTCCGCGCGAATGGACAGTCCGCAGCCAAGCGCGGGGCTGAAGACATCCATCACCTGGTACAACGCCTCGTAGTCGCCGTAGCCGTGGCGGATGAGCGTCGGCACGTCGGCGATGATTCCGCCCCCGAAGGGATAGAAATAATAGTCCTCCTCTGGATTCGCCGAGACCGCCAACCCCGACAGGTGCGGAAAGGCGAGCTTGAAGTCCACCGGCGCGTCCCCGATGTTGACGAGGTTCATCCCCATGCGCAGACCTTCCTTGTCCGCGGAAACATTCATGGTCGCGAGGAAGTGTGGGTTCATCCCGTTCGGCCCCTCCAGTTCCGCGACGAAGCCGTTGGGCGCTGGCTTGACGCTCATCAGCTTGAAGTCTTTGCTTCCGGCATAGCGCTTCCCGTTCACCTCAATCAGAAACAGCGCGACCTCGTCGGGGTGTCGCAGCATCTCGGAATTAGTGATGAGGTTCTTCAGGGAACGCAGGCGAAGATTGCCACCACGCTCGAACACGGCCTGGGTGAAGCCGCCGGTGAGCGTGACGGTCTGCGGCTGTACGCGACACTCGGGACGCTGAGGCCGTGCCCGCGGCGGGGCGGCGATGAGCGGGGTCATGTTGATGGGTTGTGGTGACGGATGGAAGCGCGACCCCTCTATAGTCACGGACTCCACCGTGGCGTTTCCCGCCGCGGTGATACGAGCGCCGGACGGCCTGAATCTGCGCCCGGCGGGAAGGTCCGCTGTGAGACCAATGATGGCGGGATCTTTTGCCGGAGTGCCCTGCGCCCCCAGCCACTCGAGTTGCACCGGCCCTCGGGCCTGCACGCTGATCCGTATCGGTGCGAGCATGTCGAAAGCGCCCGGTTCCCATTCCAGGCGTGCAGACTGCCCGGCGGCCAGTTTGCAGCCCTCAGCCGAGGGACTCATCCCGTGAGCGCCGGCATACAGGATCAGCTTTGTCGGATCGTCGAGAGGCGGGGTTTGGCCGGGACGCCACACAGCCTGCACTGTGGAGTCGCCACTGATCAGGTAAATACGAACCATGTACTCGCCGTTGCCGCCTGGGACGGTCAGCATCTCCTGGGTCCACGTCGTGCCGTCAAAGGCCACGGCGCTGTTGCCGCGTTTGCGGCTGGTATCGATGCCGAGGTACAGGTAGTCGTCGGGCGTGGCCTCGGGCTTGCCGATCTTGCCGGGGGCCTTGCGGATAATGATCTCATTGGGGCCGCGCTTCAACTCGGCCTTGGGAATCACGAGGTCGTACCAGTCAATGGGGGGCGGTCCGCTTGGAGGGAGAACCGGCGCGCCGACGTTCGTGGGGTACTCGTGCACCTGGCCGTTGATGACGACCTGGAAGGCCTCGTCCAGTCCGTTAATGTTCGGCAGCATCATGAATGAGTAGTCGTGCACCATCATGAAGACAGACAGACGAACGGTTTGAGCTTGGTCCCACACAGGCGGCGGCACCTCCGACAGGTCGAGAATCTTCCTGGCCTGGTATGAACTCGCCGACTGGTGTGTGATATTGGTGCTCATATCGCCGCCCCAGTTGTTGCCACCCCAATTGCCGGCGTCATCGTACACCATGGTGACGCGGTCATTGATCGGCTGCACGAGCGAGGGCACGGCGTGAGCGGCCACGGCGAGTGCCATGTAGATGAAACAGATTACTATGAAGCGCATCGAAAGGGCCTCCTGCGGACGGCGAATCTGCCGGTCGAAAAGTTGGACGGAATCCATGATCTGTGAGCGGTGGTTCAGTATTCGCATGGCGACGCTCCGTCGGTGGTTTGCGGGGAAGCTGGCGGAAAGTATTATACCTGAAGCCCTCCCTTCATCAAAAGAAATGTTTAAGCTTCCCTGGAGTTGTATCATAAGGAACCCAGTGCATCCTTTCGTAAATTCTTCGACATTAGACGCCGGATCGCTTCAGCGTCCGG
>Ga0100389_1001176_pt1 | contig 20713 bp, 18 predicted proteins | sample CryGeymeta201513_FD_81537 | JGI IMG/M metagenome (GOLD analysis project Ga0100389, IMG submission 81537) | Groundwater microbial communities from Crystal Geyser aquifers in Utah, USA - Crystal Geyser metaG 2015-13 | ecosystem: Environmental > Aquatic > Deep subsurface > Groundwater | place: USA... | reverse complement strand
CCAGGACCTCCTGGTCGCCGGCATGTCCCCTTGTCACGATGACCAGATAACTGGAGCGGTTCACCTTCAATTGGGGAAAAGCAACGGAGAACTTCTCGGCGATCACCTGCTTGGCTTCCGGGAAGCGCTCCGGGCTTGCAAACTCGGCCCGGTCATCGATGACCGCAACCTGGAAACCCGCCATGGCGCTTATCTTCGACACGAAAAGAGATATATGGCCGCCGCCGAAGATGAAGACCGTGGGGGTGGGAATGATCGGCTCGATATAGATATCCAAAACCCCTCCGCAGATCATCCCGGCGCCGGTCGCTTCCGTTCCCGTGAGGTCATGGTGGAATATGCGCGGTTTTTCTTCCCGAATGACTTTGACGGCATCCTCAATGACCTGTCCCTCCAGGCAGCCGCCTCCAATGGTCCCGAAGATGGTCCCATCCTCGCGGACGACCATTTTGGCGCCGGTTTCCCGGGGGGTGGAGCCCTCGGCGCCGATGATGGTAGCCACCGCTGCGCTCCCGCCCTCGGCTTTGAGCTTCACAATTTCCTCGTAAAGATCCGCCATCGTTGCCGCCTCCGATCAAACAGGATGAGCTCGTAATAAGTCGTCATACCCGCGAAAGCGGGTATCCAGCCCTTACAAGACCTTCTAAAGATTCCCGCTCCCCGCATGCGCGGGGACAAGCCTCGCGGAAGTGACAAGGTGGGGTGTTTTTCAAAACTCTCATTGATTGTACTTCCTCATGACGGCTTCCAGAACGCCGCCGGCGATGGCGCGGGCCTTCTCGGAGACGGTCAGGCAATTTTCCGGCGCCGCACGCGGATCCACGTCCCCCACCTTCATGTTCGGTTCCGCCGTAAGACCGTCGTGCAGGATTCCCCGCAAAACGCCGGAGATCCTCGTTTCCAGGGGGACGCCGCCCACCTTCGCCACGACCTCCCCTTTCGCGACCCGGTCTCCGATTTTCTTCATTCCCTGAAATCGTCCGCCGGCCGGAGCCCGCAGAACCCTTTCCCAGGTATGCCCGCCGACATCTCCGGGGATGCCCGTATCCGGCTCCGCCTCGCCCTCTTCAATCACCCTTCCCAGGCGATGCCCGCGGTTTGTCTCTATGACAACGTGCACATCCCTTCCGGCACAAAAACCGGGGCCCAGGCCGATAACCAAGGGGGCATCACTGAGGGCCGTGCCGGTATTTCTCTTGGCCAGGATCGCATCGATCAATACATCAGACGACAGAATTTTCCGGATGGCGCACCCCGGGTCGATGAGGACCGGCGCCTCCCCGTTCTCCCAGCAGCGCTGGATTTCTTCTTTGCCGGAGACCCGCCTCCCGACCAACCCCTCGACCTCGGTTCGCCCTGCGAAAACGGCTTCGCAGAAGGAGACTCCCCGGCGTACAGCCAGCGGTTCAGGGATTTCCGTGATGCAGACCCGGAAGCCCGAGCGGACCAACCGCAGAACAACGCCCGAGGCCATTTCGCCTCCGCCTTTGATCAGGATGATGAGATCCTTCAACCGCTTCTCTATCAAGGATCAGCCGCCTTTCCCGAACGGGCAAACCGGGTATCGACAGACCGGGCACCGCAAGCAGAGGCCGCCGTGGCCTAAAAGCGCAATATCTTCGGCGGAAACCGGATCATCGGCCAGAACCCGGGGCAGAAAAACATCGAGAGCCGTAACCGGGTCATGGACCACGCAGGCCGGCGCCCCGAGAATCACCGTTTCCCCCAGGCGGGCATAGGCGAACATGGCGCCCGGCAGCACAGGGGTTCCATAGAAGACAACCTCTGCTCCGGACTGGCGGATTCCCGCAAGGGTCACATCATCGGGGTCCACCGAGAGACCGCCGGTCGTCACGATCACCTGGCAGCCGGCCTTCTTCATTCTGCCGATCTCTGCCGCAATCATGGAAGGGTCATCGGCGACGACCGCCGTCCTTGTCACCTTCGACCCCAGAGCTTCTGCCTTGCCCTTGACGATGTCGGCAGATCGGTCCTGGATTCGCCCTTCAAGGATCTCGCTGCCCGTAACGAGGACGCCCATCCTCTTGGCGCGGATGGGAAGGAGCTCGATGACCGGCCCCATGCGGCGGCCGATCTCCTCCACCCTGGCGATTTTGGTCTCCCGGATCAGAAGGGGGATGATCCGTGTGCCGGCGACGACGTCGCCGGTGCGCACGATGGAGTGGTTATGGCGTGTGGAGAGAATGGCGCCTCCAACCTTGTTGATCTTTCTCAGGGCGCCAACCTTGATCTTCAGCAGGCCGAAGGTTTTGGCGATGAAGTCCACCTTTCCTTCGTGCGGTGCGGACAGCTTCAGGTTTCTGCCGGCAACGGCCCGGGCCATGCGCCTCGCCGCATCCTCCTCATGCACCTCCCCGGGGCGGAGGGTAAGCACATAAACCTCTTTCTTGCCCATATCCAGCAACTTGGGGAGATCGCTCTTGCGGACGGCGTGCCCGCGCCTGAATCCGACCCCTTTGAATTTCCCGGGGATGATCTGGGTGTGGTCATGGGCCAGTTTCAGCCCCACCGCGTTTTCCACCTTGATCTTTTTCAGCATGACCTTCTTCTGCGTGGAAAGCGGCTTAAATCCCTGCCTACCCACGCCGTGTCGCGGGCCGGTCCCGCTTACTCGAGGAAGCACTCGCAGGCCATCGGATCCCAGATGTCTTCGCCGTTGGCCTTGCGCTTCTCGCGCAGGGCGGCCCACACTTTCTCTGGCGTGAGCGGCAAGCTGTTGACCGAGATTCCCATGGCGTCGAAGATGGCGTTGCGGAAGCAGCCCATCGTGGGGAGGGTCGCGCCCTCGCCCACTTCCTTCACGCCCCAGGGGCCGGCGATCTCGTAGCTCGGCACAAGTGACGAGTGTATCCGGGGCATGTCGAGAGCGGTGGGCAGACGATACTCGCCCAGGGTCGGGTTCTGGATCTTGCCTTTGGCGTCGAAACGGACTTCTTCCCAGATGGATTCGCCCATCCCCATGTACAGGGCCCCATGCACCTGGGCATGCAGCAGGGCGGGGTTGATCACCTGGCCGCAGTCGTGAACATCCCACACGTCAAGCACGGCGACCTCGCCCGTCTCCTCGTCGATCTCCACCTCGGAGACCTGGGCCGCGAAGCTATACGCCGGCGACGTTCCCACCGGTGCGCCCTTGTGCTTGCCGCCAAGCTTGGGCGGCGCATACGAGCCCCGACCCATCAGAGGGCCCTTCTGCACGAAGAACGTGCGGGCCGCCTCTTCAAAGGTGAGAGTGATCTCCGGGTTGTCTTTCGCGGAGATCCTGCCCAAGCGCACGCTGAGCCGTTCAGGTGGAAGATCGACCATCTCGCCTGCCATCTCGAGGAGCTGCTTCCTGACTTCGTCTCCGGCCTCTTTCACGGCTGCCCCCGACACGAGGGTCTGCCGGCTCGCGTAGGCGCCGAAGTCGTGGGGAGTGGTCTCGGTGTCAGCGGCCACGATCTTCATCTGCTCATAGGTATAGCCCATGGCTTCGGCGGCCATCTGGCAGAGCACGGTGTCGGAGCCCTGGCCGATATCCGTGGCCCCCGTGTAGAGGGTGGCGGCGGTGCCGTCTTCAGCTACTTTGATCATGGCGGCGGCATGAGGCAGGTCGGTGCGGTAGATGGGGTAGCCGGCGCCGGACACGAAACTCCCGGTGGCAACGCCGATGCCGCGGCCGGCGGGCAGCTTGCCTTTCTTGTCCGCCCAGCCCGAGATATCCCGAGCCTGTTCGAGGCAGGCCACCATCTCGCACGAGTTCACGACAAACTCGTTCGGGGTGATGGTGTTGGGTTTGCGCGCGTTGCGCAGGCGGATCTCCAGCGGATCGATGTCGAGGTCTTTCGCGATGTTGTCCAGGTGGGCTTCGAAGGCGTACCGAGGTTGCGGCGCGCCGTGCCCTCGCTGGGCCCCGCAGGCCGGCAGGTTGGTATAGACCCGGTTCATGTCAAAACGGTAGTTCTCGAAGTCGTAGGTGAGGGTGAGCATGGCCCCGGCGTAGTAGGCAGTGGCGATGCCCAGACTGGTGTAGGCGCCGCCGTCCATGATGAAGTCGGCGTGCACGCCCAGGATGCGGCCGTCGGCGTTGACGCCGGTGGTGAGCTTCATGTATTGTCGGTGCCGGCCTCGGTTGTGGGCGAACATCTCGGCCCGGTCGTAGAACATCTTGACGGGGCGCCCGGTCAGGCGGGCAAGCACCGCCCCGGCAAACTCGAGACCGGTGGGCTCCAACTTGCCGCCGAAACCGCCGCCCACATACGTTTTGATGACGCGCACGTCGCCCATGGGCAGCCCAAACTCGCGGGCGATGTAATACTGAAAGTAATGGGGCGATTGGGTGCTCGAGTAAACGGTGAGCTTGCCGCCCTGCCAGATGGAGGTAGCGGTGTGCGGCTCCATGGGCGCCTGATAGGTGCGGTTGCCCACGAACATGTCGGTGCGGACGTAGTCGGCTTGGCGAAACGCCTCGTCCACGTCGCCGAAGTTCTGGTGGATCTCGGTGTTCTTGTTCAGCGGATACTCGGGGTGGATCTGGGGTGCGTCTTCGTCCATGGCGTGCAGCGGGTCAAGGACGGCAGGCAGCACCTCGTACTCCACCTTGATCGCCTTGAGGGCTTTGTAGCAGGTCTCCTCGTCGATGCAGGCGACCGCGGCCACTTTGTCGCCCACGAACTTGACCGTTTCGATGCAGAAGATGTTCTCGTCCCAGCGTGCCGGAGAGATGCCGTACTTGAGGGTGGGCACATCTTTATGGGTAATCACCGCTTTCACCCCGGGGATTTTCTCGGCTTCGGACGTGTCGATGGAGAGGATGCGCGCGTGGGCGTGCGGGCTGGTGAGGATCTTGCCATAGAGCATGTTGGGGAACTTCAGATCGGCCGTGTAGCGGGCCTGGCCGGTCACCTTCTCCCGGGCATCGATCTTGGGTTTGCTCTTGCCGATGACGGCGTAGTCCTTATCGGCCGGCTCCGGCAGTCCGGGGTGCGTGTAGGTTCGTGCGCTCGACTTCAGGCCTGCTGGAGTTGGCTGGCTCATGCCGTCACCTCCGCCGCGTCGAGGACGGCCTTCACGATATTCACGTAGCCCGTGCACCGGCAGAGGTTGCCGGCGATGGCCGCTCGCACTTCAGGCTCGGTGGGGTGAGGGTTTCGGGCAAGGAGCGCCTTGGCGGAGAGGATCATCCCAGGCGTGCAATAGCCGCACTGGATGGCGGCGTTGTCGATGAATGAGCGCTGCAGCCGATCGAGCTCTCCGTGCTGGGCTACGCCTTCGATGGTGATGATCTCGCAGCCGTCGGCCTCCAGGGCCAGCACCAGACAGGCATCGACAGGTTTGCCGTCCATAAGCACGGTGCACGAGCCGCAGTCGCCCAGCTCGCAACCCTTCTTGGTGCCGGTGAGGTCGAGTCCGTCGCGCAGCAGGTTCACGAGAAGCGTGTTCCCTTTGATCACGGGCGAGTATTCGTCGCCGTTCACGGTGAGGCTGATGATGTAGCGTTTGACGCCTTGTTTGTCTGCGATAGCTTGCACTGCGGCCTCCTATACGTGCCCCTGGGTGATTGCGCGCTTCAATGCCCTGCGGGTAAAGATCCGCACCAGGTCGCGCCGGTATTCGGCCGACCCCCGGATGTCGGAAATCGGCAGGCAGCATCCGACCGCTGTGCGGCCGGCCTGTTCGAGAAGATCGTTGGTCCAGGTCTTGCCGATAAGCACCTGTTCGGCCTGGATGGCCCGCGTCGGCACCTTATAGACGGCGCCCAGACAGATGCGGACGTCCCGCACCACGTTGCCGTCCATGGTGACCGCCGCCGCCACGCCCACGACCGCCAGCGCGCCTGACCGCCGCAGACCGAATTTGATGTAAGTGCTGCCCGTTGTCTTCTGTGGGGGGATCACCACCTCGGTCAGAATCTCGCGTTCCGGCTCGAGTGCGCAACGCGAAACTCCCGTGAAGAAACTCTCTACCGGCACGGTGCGGCTGCTGTTGGGGCCCGCCAGCGTGACATATGCCCCGAGAGCAATCAGGATCGGGGGCAGATCTGCCGACGGGATCGCGTTGACGAGGTTCCCGCCGATGGTCCCCCGGTTGCGGATCTGGTTGTTGGCCAGTTTATGCGCAGCCTCCGAGAGCGACAGGAAGTGCTCCTGCACCACCGCGGAGTTGCAGATCTCGTTGTGCGTGGCCAAGGCGCCGATGGCCAATCCCCGGTCAGCGTCCCAGCGGATCCGGCGAAGCTCGTGCAGGTTCTTCAGCGACACCAGGGCGGAGGGCGCCAGAAGTCCGCTTTTCATCTTCACCAGGATATCCGTGCCGCCGGCAAGAACCCTGGCGGACGTCCCGAGCTGCATGAGGAGGCCGGTTGCCTCCGTCAGGCTCTCGGGAGCGTAGTAGTCGAAATCGGGCAGATACATCGGCCCCCCTTGTCTGAAATACCCTGCGGCATGAGCGGAATTCCCCGGCGGCCGCTTGCAGCGGACCCCCGACGCCGATCCGGCCGCGGAATGAAATGGATAAAACAGTGCTTTTGCATGATGGGAATATATGAAGAAGGATCTTGTCTGTCAAGAGGATTTTTACCCACTTGTGAATTCGTCCCTCACCCTATCCATCCGCCCGACGCCCCTCCTCGTCCCGGACCTCGCGCCGCATTCGCAGGGGTAGTCATAATGGCCCAGGGCCGATGGTACCCCAGGCACGCTCAATAAGTTCGCTCCGGACGGGAGCAGCATTGGCAATCAGAGGAGCGAGTCGCTCGGTAATGTCCCGGTCGGTCATGCTCGCAACAAGACGCTCACGGGTATAAGTTGACAACGGATGTTCAAGAATGGAGGAAAGGGCGATGAACCATCGTCTAAGCTGTAACGTCCGAAGCATTTCGAACGCCGGTTGCGGATCGTATGAGTTCCTCCAGGCCGCCTGCCAAAGACGGTCGGTTAAATCCCTCGACCAGTGTTCGCTCGGGACCGGTCACCTCCAGCAGCATTCCCTGACGCTCGACCCGGCGCGTCCCGACCTGTTTGCCGGAGTCGGTCTGCATGGGAAGAGGAGAATCCAGAAAGCGAACGGCAAACCCATCCAGAAGAAGGGGACGGCGGCGCCTGGCAACATAAAGAGTGCACTGGTTCCACACAGAATAAGCCGCTCCAAGAAGCTCTAGGGCGCTGTGATGGGAAAAGACGCCATTAGGATGCATCGCCTTCGCTACCAGAAAAGGATCCGGACGGAAATTTTCAGCCGGAAGCGCCGGCGGGACGACGGCGTATACCTCCCGGGTCACGCGTTTCAACCGGCCTGTCTTGAGATGGTATTTGAGCCGATCCACGACACCCAGACGCCCCCCATCCGCTGCCAGTGCCGTGACGGCCTCATCAAGAGAAAATACCGGATGGCCGGCAAAAAAGTCTGCGCCCCTCAGTTGCTGTTTGGTGTTCATATGGGTAAATTTATCTCCTGTACAGCAGCAAAACGTCAACAGAGCAGAGGTAGATTAAGTTGACGTCTTGAGTCGCTATGGGTAGCAATTTTACCTGTTCATGCACGAAATGTAAACAATTAATTCCCCTGCTTGACAAAACAATCTCTGCTTCGCTGCAGATGCCGGCAACCATGCAGTGGTCCGGCCCAGCCTATTTTCTTCCTTCTTCTGCCGGCGATGATCGCCCTGCCCCTTTCCGTCGTGCCCATGAAAGCTACCACCGGCACCTTTTTTTCTTTCATCGAGGCTTCGGATCCGGCCATCACAAATGATCCAGCGTGACGCCATCGCGGCAACATCATGGGCATCAGAATGTTCTTTGACTCACGGATCTACCTTGCTCAGGGCTTTGACTGCCTTCATATACGCATCGAACCCTCTCATGAAGATGTCGTTATGATTTGCACCCGGGATTTTGAGAAGCGTTTTACGTGGCGATGGACAGGCACTGTAGAGCGCCTGCGCTTCCGAAAAGGGGAAAAAATGGTCAAATTCTGCATGGATAATCAGGGTGGTCTTGTCCCAGGCCCGGATCTTTTCAAGGTTTCTGAAACCTTTTCCCTCACTGAAATCAATCTCCAAGGCGTTTACGCCAAGGAACTCCAGCAGCGTGCCGGTATTTGCAAAACTGCTCTCCAGAACCAGTCCGTTTATCCGGTTTTTGTGGCGGCTTATCAGTTCCAGCGCCGCGGCGCTGCCCAATGACCGGCCCATCACGATAAAAGCCCCTCCGTATCCGTTCTCTCCCAGCCATCCTTTTGTGAACTCAAAGATGACATGGCAGTCCCTCATCATGGCTGTGACCGTGGGCCTACCGGACGATCTGCCATAGCCCCTGTAATCCACCACCAGGAAATTCATGCCCATGCGATTGTAAACAGGCCCAAATTCATCATAGTCACTGGCGATTTCACCATTTCCGTGAAAGAAAAGGATATTCGGGGCCGATTTCTCTGTCATATGGAAACGCCCGCCCACCAGAATATTGCTCTCCACCGGGATCGACACGTCGATTGTGTTCGCAGCTCCTGCAATCGACCCATATTCGGGCCTTGGATGGAAAAGCCCCATGAGGATTTCAGGACGGTCCAGGTGGGAATAGTCGATATCAGATCTCTCTATCATTTTGACAAGTCCCTTTTATTGTAGTCAACAATCGAGGCTGATGCTTCTTTGTAGCAGATTACATATTTTGATCTCGCAAACCCTGGCCAAACAAGACCATTCTCGTCAACGTACAGAAACTCCTGCTCGCGAAGTAATCTCACAATGGCGTTTACCCGATCGTGGAGGCGATTAATGCTGGCCAGCATCCCTTCGAGATGAAGATCGATTCTCAGCCTTCCTCGATTTCTTTTTTCCCGAAGATGACGGCAGAGATAAATGCATCATGGGCGAGGTTGATCTCAAAGATGATATCATCAATCTCGGAAGCGATCGACGAGCCCCCTCACCCTATCCATCCGCCCGGCGTCCCTCCTCGTCCCGGACCTCGCGCCGCAGCAGCTTACCCACTTTGGATTTGGGCAGCATGTCCCGGAACTCAATATACTGCGGAATCTTGTATGAGACAAGGGTCTGCCGGCACCACTTGATCAGATCGTAACCTGTGATGCCCTTGATATCCTCCTTCAAAACCACATAGGCCTTGATGCGTTCGCCCGCCAGTTTGTCCGGGATCCCGATGACGCACGCGCCGATGACGGCCGGATGTTCCTGGAGCACGGCTTCGATTTCGGAGGCGGACACACGATAGCCCTTGTGTTTGATGGTGTCCACGGTCCGATCCACAAAGAAGAAGTTGCCCGCCTCATCCATGGACATCACGTCGGCGGTGCGGTACCATGTAAGGCCGTCCATCTCAATGAATGCTTCGGCGGTTTCCTCCGGTTTGTTCAAATAACTTGTCACCATATGAGCGGAATGGACGATCAGCTCTCCGGGCTGGCCGGGTTCGACCGGCTTCAGCGTTGCCGGATCGATGATTCTCACTTTTTTACTGGCAACGGGACGACCCGCGCTCCGCGCAGGGTTGTCGTTTGTCACCGGGCACATCGTCACTCCGCCGCAGGTCTCGGTGGCCCCATAACCCTGATAGATGCAGCGTCCGAATTTCTCCCGCCACCGCTTGCTTACTTCGACCGGCAAAACGTCCCCGCCGCTGAACCAGAACAGTACCGAACTCAAATCATACTGCGCCAGGCGAACATGTTCCAAAATCATCCGGTACAGCATCGGCACGCCGATCATGCTTTTTACCTTGAAGCGTTGGATGGCGTCTAAGGCCGCATCCATGTTGATGCGCGGCAGAAGGATCAGTGTCCCGCCTACCAGGAGGGTGGCCAGGCCGGTTGTCTGGCCAAGGATATGGAAAAGCGGGGCATTGCCCAGGATCACATTTTCCTCCGCCGGGACAAGGGGTTCGCTCATCCGTATCTGTTCGTCCGCTGAAATCAGGAAAAGGTCATGATTGATGGGCACCCCTTTGGGGTATTTCGTCGTACCGCCGGTATAGAGGATCTCGGCCGTGCGTTCCAGGCATGGGTCAACCGCCGGCATGGCATCGACGGCGTGGCGATAACGGTGCAGCAGTTGCCGCAGGCCGAACGTGTTTTCATCCAAAACGATTTTGCCTTTGGGGATCACATCGAACAGATAACCGAATCCCCGTTTCCAGGCAGGCAGCAGATCGGCCATCCGGGTGACGATCACCTTTCGGATCCCGGTTTCGGGCCACGCCTTTTTGACGTACCCGAAGTTGGTATCCGCGCACAAGATGGCTGCGGCCTCGCAGTCGTTGGCGATATATTGAACATCATGGGCGGGATAAATGGGCGTGATGGGAACGCAAACCCCGCCCATGCGCTGAATGCCGAGCCAGGCCGCCACCCACTGGATGCCGTTGGGGATATAGAGCATCACCTTCTGCCCGGGTCGGATGCCCAGATCGGTCAGCGCCGCGGCAAAAATTCGGGTCATCTCCTCCAGGCGGCGGTATGAATAACGGGTTCCAAGATAGATGACCGCCGTGGCATCGGCGCGCCGTCCGGTGGTTTGCATAAAGAGATCAATGATGCGGTTAGGGCTGCTGTTTGGCTGCTGTTCCTGCATGGGTCATATTCCAAAGTAGGCGGCTTTGATTTCCGGATTGTCCATCAGTTCGGCGCCGGTGCCGCTCAGGGTCAACATCCCGTTTTCAAGAACGTAACCGCGGTCGATGATGGGCAGGACGGGGCGGGCGAACTGCTCGCTCAAGACAACGGTGATGCCCGATTCCTTGTTCAAACTTACGATGGCATTCACCAGCGCCTTTTGCATCATCGGGCTTAAACCCAACAACGGTTCATCTAACAGAAGCAGCCGCGGTCTCACAACCAGCGCCATGCCGATGGCCAGCATCTGCTGCTCGCCGCCGCTTAAAAAACCGGCCTTTTTCGCACGTAACGGAACCAGGGCCGGAAAAAGCGTAAAGACATACGCCATGACTTCCCGCACTTCGGCTTTTTTACGCAGGTAACCGGCAATCTTCAGGTTTTCCGCGACGCTGCTTTCCGGAAAGACAGGGTGTCGCTCGCGTGAAAGCACAATTCCTTTTTTTACCCGCGCGCCGGGAGATAACTCCGTAATATCGACGCCTTCATAAACGATGCTGCCGTAAACCGTGATCCGTTCGCCGCCCTTGCGCTTTTCCTTGATGCGCATATCGATGATCAGACCCGAAAGGGCGTTCATCAGCGTGGTTTTGCCGGCGCTGTTGGAGCCGATCACCCCGATAATTTCGCCTTCGCGCACCTGCATGCTGAAATCGTTCAACGCCAGCGCGTTTTCGAAAAAAACCATCAGATTGTTCACATCAAGCATGACCACCTCGCGGCTGGCAAAAAAATCGCGGCTTGCGCCCCAGTATTCGTGCTCTCCCTCATTTCCCTGTCACTCTTCAGAACCGAGATACGCCTTCTTGACATCCTCGCTCGCCATGACCTCGGCCGCGGCCCCTTCGGCGATTTTCTGGCCAAAGTTCAAAACCATGATCCGGTCGGCGATGCGAAACAGCTCCTTTAAACGGTGTTCGATCATGATGATGGTTTTGCCAGCCAGCCTCAGTTTTTCGATAACAGGGACGATGCTTGCCACCTCGGCCAGGCTCAAGCCGGAAAACAGTTCATCAAGAATCAGCAGATCCGGCGACAGGGCAATGGCCTTGGCCAGTTCCAACCGCTTCAGATATCCCTGGGGAAGCGTCCCTGCCGGTTTGTAGGCAACATGGGCGTCCCGTTCAAAGCCCACCTCTTCGAGGAGATCCAGGGCCACTGCATTGCGATCTCCATATTGGCCTCCTGCCAGTTGCCGGACCCGGGGGGAATAGAGCGGGATGATCATGTTTTTATAGGCCGGTAACCGGTAAAAGGGGCGGACCATCTGAAAAGTGCGAGAGATCCCCATACAGACAATCTTATGGGGAGCGGTGCGGGTGATGTCCTGGCCGTTGTATAGGATTCGCCCGGAAGTTGGCTTCACAAAACCGGAGATGAGATTGACCAGGGTGGTCTTGCCGGAACCGTTGGGCCCGATGATCCCGATCAGTTCTCCGCTGCGCACCTCGCAGCTCAAATGGTCGACCGCTGCGACTCTCCCGAAGATTTTACATAGGTTCTCTACCCGCAGGGCGGTCGGCAAGCTCATTGGTCTATCTCGACCCATCTTTCCATTTGATGGTATTTACGCTGAATATAGTCAAACAGCCCCTCCGGAATGGCCACAATGAAAACCACCAGAAACAATCCGTACAGAACAATGCGCAGCCCGCCGATGCCCCGTAACGCTTCCGACAGCGGCACCAGGATCACCGCCCCCAGGGTGGCCCCAGCCAGCGTTCCGCCTCCCCCCACCACAGCAGCGGCGATGGGCAGGATGGAATAATCGAGCGCAAACACCGGCATACCCACAAACATGTAAACATGGGTCATGAAGGCGCCCGCGAAGGCGCCGATGGTACTGGAGATGAAAAGCGCCTGGGTTTTGAACCAGTAGATGTTGATGCCGGCATTCGTAACCGAGCGGTCATTGTCACGGATGCCCTTGAGCACCAGGCCGTAATCGGTCTCCATCAGCCTCCTTAATCCGAACAACACCCCCAGAAGCACCCCCGTCGCCAGATAGATCTCCGTCAGAGTGGACGGCAGGGGCGTCATGCCGCTTAACCCCTCGGTGCCGCCGAATATTTTGGTGGCTTCGATAATCCGCACCAGCATCAGGGGTACGATCAACGTGACCATGGAAAAGTAAATTCCCCGCAGGCGCAGAACCGGCAGCAGAATGAGGGTGCAGAGTGCGCCGCCCAATACCGTCGCTATGGGAATAGCGATCCATGGAGGCGCTCCGAAGTAAAAATTAAGGATGCCCGATACATAGGCGCCCATGCCGAAAAAAAGGGCCTGCCCCAGGGAAATCATGCCGGTCTGGGCCAGCAGGTCCCAACTCATGGCCAATAGCGCAAACACGGCTACTGAAATCATCACCTTCTGCCAATAGACGCCTAAAAAAAGCGGCAACAGCAGAAAAGCGGCCGCCGGCAGCAGCCGTGGGCCGGCCAGATAGAGCATTTCACGCCAGGAACAGAGGGCGTAAACATCCTCAGAACGGGCTTTGATCCCCCGATCGATCCGTTCCCTCCGTTTTTTCAAGTCTCTAAATCCTCTCTTCCAACTCTTTTTGCCGGCCGAACAGGCCGGAGGGCTTGATCGCCAGCACCAGCAGGATGGCCGCCAGGCTGACGATCATGGTCCAGTGGGAACCGATATAGGTATCGGTGAAACGTTCCGCAAAACCGACGATGAAGCCGGCCACGATCACTCCTCCGGTCGAACCCAGGCCGCCGATGATGCATATGGCCAGGGCCTTGATCAGCACATCGTATCCCTCGTCCGGGGCAATGCTTCCCAAAGGAATGATAATGGTGGCGGCGATGGCGGCCAATCCGGCCCCGAAAGAGACGCTTAAAGTGGCCGCCCAGTCGGAATCGATGCCGAAAGTCAAAGCGGTGCGTTCATCCTGGGCGATCGCCCGAAACGCGAGGCCGGTCGCGGTGAAATGGGTAAAAAGCCACAAGCCCAGCACCAGCAGCAGCCCGATCAGCACGATGGCGATCCGCTGTATATCCACATAAGCGCCGGCGATCATAAAGCTTTCGTTCGAGAAGACCGGCAGGGTATATTCGAACCCCACAAGCCCCAGGTAGCGAAATAACTCCAGGATGGCCAGGCCGATGCCAAAGGTTGCGATGACTTCGGAAAGGGCCTGGCCGCGAACCCGCAGCAAAACGAAACGGTACATCAAGGCGCCCGATATCATGGTGAAGCCGATAGAGAGGACCGCCGATGCCCAAAAGGGCAGATGCAACAGGTTCAGCATCGTCCAACTCATGTAGGCCGACATGATATACAGCGCGCCGTACGCGAAATTAGCCACCCCGCTGATGCCGAAGGTCAAATTGAATCCGATGGCCATCAGAATGAGTATAAAACTGTTGATCAGGGCGAAAACAATAGTGCCTGCAAACATTCGCCATCCCCCAAACGGGAAAGGGTATTATCGCACTACTTTGCGGATTTCAGCCCTGTGGGCAGTTGGATCGCATTTTCGGCCAGAGAATCCGGAAATACGACGATGCGTTTGCCGCTGTCGGTCCACTGGGATACCAGCGACACGCCTGTTTCTGCCGGGTCAAAACCATAAACCGCCTGGTGGCCGGCGTCATAGCGTATGCGGCCCATCACCCCCTGTCGGTCGGTTTTTTCCAGCCCGGCTACGATCGCATCCGGATCGAGGCTGCCGGTCCGCTCGATGGCCTCTTTCAGGATATACACCGATTCATAGGACGGCGCGGGGCCATGACCGGCCTGGATCTCCTGACCGTATTTCTTTTGATATTTCTGCATAAAGTTGGTGGAAGCCGGAAGCTTGCTGGCGGCCATCGCGCTGCCCAATTCAAAAGTTGTGTTCAGCACGCCGCCGATTTTGCCGTCAAATATCTTCCAGGCTTCGGAGCCGGCCAAGGGTGAAATGAAGCCGGCCATGATGGCGGGCACCTTCATGGTGTTCCACTGTTTTACCAAGGTGCCGCTTTGGGGCATGTCGAAGACAGGCATGATCACCTGGGCGCCCTGGGCGCGGGCTTTCATCAGGGCCGAAGAGAAATCGGAGGTGCCGGTGGGATAGCTCTCCATGCCCAACACGGTCCAGCCGCTTTTGTCAAAATAGAGTTTCTTCACCAGATCGGCGGTCGCGCGCGCCCAGGCCACATCCTGGGTCATGACGTAAACTTTGTTAAACCCGAACTGCTTGTTGATCGCCCCCATGGTTCCCGAGAGGAACTTGACCAAGTGCACGGCGTTTAAGCACGTCCGAAAGACATACTTGTACTTTTGCGGCTCTTCCTTGATTTTCTTCTCCGAACCCGGCGCCATCGCAATCGTCCCCAGGAGCGGGACTTTGTACTTGGCGATAATATCCATTCCGGCGATCAAGGCCTCGGAACGAAACGGGCCGACCATCAGGGCGGTGGGTTTTTTCTCTAAAATGATCTTTTCCAGCCCCAACAGCGCTTCCGGTACCGGCACGCCGGGCGCCGCATCCCGCAGATCGATGGATTCGACTTTAAACGGCCTTGTCCCCGCGCCCACTTTCACGCCGCCGGCGGCGTTGATCTCATCCACCGCCATTTGAACCGCTTTGATGGATTCCTTGCCTTCAAGAAAACCCAGGGATGTCGCCACCCCGATCACAATGGGTTCGGCTGCGCGTACATTCGGCGCTGCCACGGACCACGCGCACATCACTGCCAACATCACACCAATGATCAACCGTTTTCTTTTCATGCCCCCCTCCTTATTTTGTGTGCCTGAACGTTGAAGACTCTTCGCCGGCTAAAGGATTTTGTAACTTTTCTACGAGTTCGCCGCCGTTGACGATGGGACAGTTCCCTTACGTTTGAGAACCGATGCTGACCAGTTTCCCGGCGAGCCGAGTATTGAGGAAGTGGCGATTGAATGTCAAGAAATTTATTTGCATGGAATTCATTCTCTCTTGACACACGGGCAAACCCTCTTTATACTCCCTCACCAAAACAACCTGTTCTCTTTCGACCCGGGTAAATCCTGGAAAACCAGGAGGGGGCATCCGCTTTGGAAAAATCAAAATTTCACTACGCATGGATTGTTGTCGGCGCCGGGACGATCGGGGTCATGGGGGCGCTGGGACTGGGACGTTTCGGCTATACGGTCATTCTGCCGGCCATGAGGGATGGTTTGGGCCTTACCTATGGCCAGTTGGGGCTTCTGGGCACCGGGAACCTGATCGGCTATCTCTTCTTTTCCCTGGTGGGAGGCTTTTGGGCGTCCCGGTACGGTACAAAAATTGTGACGGTTCTCTCTTTGACCCTGATGACGGTTTCCCTCATGCTGACCGGGCTGGCAGGGGGATTTTACGGAATCCTGGCAGCGAGAATTTTTACCGGTGTCGGCAGTGCGGGCGCCAACGTGCCCATCATGGGGCTTGCGTCGGCCTGGTTCTCAGCGCGTCGCCGGGGGCTCGCCGCCGGAATCATGGTCTCCGGTTCCGGTCTGGGGGTTTTGGTTACCGGCATCTTTCTGCCTGGTGTGATCAAGGCTTACGGAGCCGATGGCTGGCGATGGGCCTGGTATGTTCTGGCGGCCCTCTCGCTGGTCATTACGCTGATTTGCATGTGGCTGTTGAAAGATACGCCGGCTGAAAAAAATCTCTCTCCGTGCGGAGCGGAAGTGACAGCCCCTCGGCCTTCACCTGCGAAAGAACAGGGCGGTAGAGCGGCTGCCGCTCCTTTGGACTGGGGCAAGGTATATAAAAATCCGGCCCTGTGGCAATTAGGGCTCGTTTACTTTGCCTTTGGATTTTCTTATATTATCTATGCCACTTTTTTCTCCGCCCATGTGATCAAAGCGGGAAATCTTACCCCGGCCGAAGCCGGCCGAATCTGGTCGCTGGTAGGATTTGTGAGCCTGGCAAGCGGCCTTATCTGGGGGGGCGTCTCCGACTGGATCGGTCGCCGTGCAGCGCTTGTTATCGTTTTTTGTCTGCACACCCTCTCTTTTGCCATTTTCGCCTTCGCCACGACGGTAGTCGGTTTTTATATTTCGGCATTGGCCTTCGGCATCTCCGCCTGGAGCATTCCCTCCATCGTGGCCGCATTTTCCGGTGACATTGCAGGGGCTCGCCTGGCGCCCGCAGCCCTGGGAATGGTCACCGTCATCTTCGGCATCGGTCAGGCCCTGGCGCCTTATGTGGCCGGGAAACTGGCTGATGCGTCGGGCACTTTTTCATATCCTTTTATGCTTGCGGCATTCATCGCTTTGGCGGGCGCCATCGGTTCCCTGTTGTTAAATAAAAGTGAAAAAAACATGTAACAGGAACATAACATCGGAGAGTGAACCATAAGAAAGGGATCAGGGGGGGCGGGTAAATAAGGCAATGCCCGGCCCTTTATATTCATCATGAAGTTCCAAAGGAGGGGGATATGAAACATTGGAGCAAGGAAGAATCACTCAGCAGGAAAGGGATGAAGAAACTCCAGGGAGAGCGGTTGGCCAAAGTCTGTGAGCGCGCATATGCCTCGGTTCCGTTTTATAAGAAGGTGTTTGACAAGGCAAAAATCAGACCGGCGCAGATTAAGTCGATTGACGACATTGTCCGACTGCCCTTCACAACGAAGCTCGACCTGCGGGACAATTATCCGTTCGGAATGTTTGCGGTTCCCATGAAGGATATCGTCAGAATCCACGCATCGTCGGGGACCACCGGCCAGCCCACCGCCGTCGGCTACACGCGGTATGATCTTGAAATATGGGCTGAGGCGATGGCAAGGACGATGACGGCCGCGGGGACCACGGCAAATGACATTGTTCAGAATGCTTACGGCTACGGACTGTTCACGGGCGGCCTCGGCGCCCATTACGGCGCTGAAAAAATCGGCGCCGCGGTGATCCCGATTTCCGGAGGCAACACGCAAAAGCAGATCATGCTGATGAAGGACTTCGGGACCACAGTGCTTTGCTCGACACCCTCGTTCTGCCTCTATATTTACGACGTGATGAAACAGGAGAAGATCAATCCCCAATCCCTCAAGCTGAAAATCGGGATCTTCGGCGCCGAACCCTGGACGGACGCCATGAGGAAGGAAATTGAGAAGCGGATGCATATCAAGGCCATTGACATCTTCGGCCTGAGCGAGATCACGGGGCCGGGCGTCTCCTTTGAATGCGCCGAGGCCCAAAACGGCCTCCATGTGAACGAGGATTTCTTCTATCCGGAGATTATCGATCCGGATACAGCAGAAGTTCTGCCCTTCGGGGAAGAGGGCGAGCTCGTCCTTACAACGCTTCTTAAAGAAGGCATTCCGTTGATCCGTTACCGGGTAAAGGATATCACCAGTCTGAATCCCGAGAAGTGCATCTGCGGCCGGACGCTGGTCCGGATGTCGCGCGTCCGCGGCCGGTCCGATGACATGCTGATCATCCGGGGCGTGAATGTCTTCCCATCGCAGGTAGAATCTGTATTGCTCAAATCCAAGGCGGTGGCCCCGCACTATATGATTTTTGTGGACAGGAAAGGGCGGATGGATGAGATGGCCGTTCATGTAGAGGTGACGACTGCTTTTATCAAATCCTTCACACAAAAGGTATTGTCGGACGACCTGACCAATTTCATCGGTGAGTTTGAGGAGATGAAAAAGTTGAAGAAAGAGATCAAGGAGAGAATCAAGGATGTGATCGGCGTCACGACCGATATCAAACTTGTGCCGCCAAACACCATCGCAAGGAGTGAGGGCAAGGCAAAGCGGGTCACGGATAACAGACCCCGATAGCCGCAGCAGGAGAGACGGATGAAGGGAGAATCGAGATGGGGGGAGAGACAATTTCCAGTCCGCCTTACGATGTCGTGATCATCGGCGGGGGGCCGGCGGGGCTCACCGCGGGGATGTACGCCGCACGGGCGGACCTCCGGACGCTGGCGATCGGGGGCGGCTCGACGGTGAGCCAGATCACCGCGACCGACGTCATCGAAAACTATCCGGGGATTCCCGGCGGGGCGAACGGCCTTGAGCTTGTCGAACGTTTCAAGGCGCAGGCCGTCGGATTCGGGCTGGAGACCGCCTCCGGCGATGTCACGGCGATAACCCGAAAGACATTCGGCGACCGGGAAGGCTGGGAGATTGTCGCCGGAGAGCGGTGCTACATGGCGCTTGCCGTCATCATCGCGACCGGAGCCGCCTGGCGGCATCTCGGCGTGCCGGGCGAGGAGCGGTTCATCGGCCGCGGCGTCTCCTTCTGCGCGACCTGTGACGCCCCCCTGTTCCGAAACCGGGAGGTGGCGGTCGTCGGGGGCGGCAATACGGCGATCCAGGAGGCGCTCTACCTCACCCGCTTCGCGAAAAAGGTTACGGTGATCCATCGGCGGGACCGCCTGCGGGCGACGGCGATCCTCCAGAAGAGGGCCTTTGCCAACGAAAAGATCGCCTTCGCGTGGAATTCCGTGGTCGAATCGATCGACGGCCTCGACCTGATCCAGTGGGTCCGCCTCCGGGACGTCAAGACGGGCGAAAAGAAAGAACTTTCCGTGAGCGGCGTTTTCATCTTCGTCGGCCTTACCCCAAACACGGCCCCCTTCCGGGAGCTCGTTGCTGCGGACCAGGGCGGCTACATCACGGTCGATGCGAACATGCAGACGTCGCTCACCGGGATCTTCGCCTGCGGGGATTGCACTGCGAAAAGGTTGCGGCAGGTCGTCACGGCCTGCGGCGACGGGGCGACGGCGGCCTTTTCCGCCCAGCTCTACGTTGAGGAACTGAAGGGAGTGGCATACTAAAGATGGAGAACTGGATCGCCTCCTGGCGTCACATCCCCGCGCATCTGAGCCCGTACCTCTTCGAGATCGGCTCCTTTCAACTGCGCTGGTACAGTCTGATGTACCTCGCGGCCTTTGCCTGCATCTACCTCCTCGTCATGCGCCGGATCCGGCGGGAGAATTTCCCATATACGGCGGAGACGATCCAGGACTACTTCGTCTGGGCGATCCTCGGGGTGATCCTCGGTGGCCGCTTCGGCTATGTCTTCTTCTACAACCTCGGCTACTACCTGCAACACCCCCTGGAGATCATCTTCCCCTTCGAATTCAACGGCGGGCTTCATTTCGTCGGGATCAGCGGGATGTCCTACCACGGGGGCGCCATCGCCGTCCTGATCGCGTCCGTGATCTTCTGCCGGAAGCGCGGGATCGACTTCTGGCGGTTCGCCGACCTCTTCAGCTCGGCGGTTCCGCTCGGCTATACCTTCGGGAGGATCGGCAACTTCATCAACGGCGAGCTCTACGGCCGGGCAACGGACGTCCCCTGGGGGATGGTCTTCCCCCTCGACCCGCTGCACCTGCTGCGCCACCCCTCCCAGCTCTACGAGGCCTTCTTCGAGGGGATCGTCCTGTTTGCCGTCCTCTGGGCGGTCCGGAAGAGGTTTTCCACCACCGGCGCGCTCTTTGCCTTTTACATCATGGGCTACGGCCTCGTCCGTTTCTTCATCGAATTCTTCCGCGAGCCGGACGTCCAACTCGGCTTCGTCCTCGGCCCCTTCAGCATGGGGCAACTCCTCTGTCTGCTGATGATCCTGGCCGGCGCAGCGATCTACGCCCTCCGTGCGAAATAGGAAAGGAATCCAATATGGGAAAGAGAGTTGTGATTATCGGGGCCGGGGCCGGAGGCGCCTCCGTGGCGGCCGAGGCGCGGCGGGGCGATTCATCGCTGGAAATGATCTTGATCGAGCAACGCGGGCAGGTTTCCGTCGCCGCCTGACCGATGCCCTATTACATCGGCGATGTAATCAAGGAAGAAAAAAAGCTGATCGCGCGGACGCCGGAGAAGTTCCGGGAGACCGGGGTAGAAGTCCGGATCGACACCCGTGTCGAAGAGGTGGACGGCAAGGCGGGCGAGGTCCGCCTTGCCGACGGAACGAGGCTCCCCTACGATATCCTCGTCCTCGGGACGGGAACAACGCCGCTCTTGCCGGGGATTCCCGGGGAGGACCGGGAAGGGGTCTTCACGCTGAAGACGTTCACGGACGCCTTGCGGATCAAGGCGTGGCTCCGGGAGGTCCCCTGCCGGAAGGCGATCATCATCGGGGCCGGTTTCATCGGGATGGAGATGAGCGAGGCGAT